>Ga0163150_10003608_pt1 | contig 21555 bp, 19 predicted proteins | sample OliLakLV19P2IB_FD_148628 | JGI IMG/M metagenome (GOLD analysis project Ga0163150, IMG submission 148628) | Freshwater microbial mat bacterial communities from Lake Vanda, McMurdo Dry Valleys, Antarctica - Oligotrophic Lake LV.19.P2.IB | ecosystem: Environmental > Aquatic > Freshwater > Lake >...
TTCCTGCCGGACATCTACGTGCCGTGCGACGTCTGCCACGGCAAGCGCTACAACCGCGAGACGCTCGAGATCCTTTACAAGGGCCGCTCGATCGACCAGGTGCTGCAGATGACGGTCACCGAAGGGCATGAGTTCTTCTCGGCCGTGCCTGTCGTCGCACGCAAACTGCATACGCTTCTCGACGTGGGACTCGGATATCTGCGCCTTGGCCAATCCGCGACGACCCTTTCTGGCGGCGAAGCGCAGCGCGTGAAACTGTCCCTCGAGCTCTCCAAGCGCGATACCGGACGCACGCTTTACATCCTCGACGAACCCACCACCGGCCTGCATTTCCAGGACATCAAGCTGCTTCTCGATGTGCTGCACCGGCTGCGCGACGCTGGCAATACGGTGGTCGTGATCGAGCACAACCTCGATGTGATCAAGACCGCGGACTGGATCGTCGACCTCGGCCCCGAGGGCGGCGATGGCGGCGGCCAGATCGTGGTCGAAGGCACGCCCGAAACCGTAGCCGCGACCCCCGCCAGTTATACGGGACGGTACCTGCGCGAAGTGCTCGACCTCCCGGCCCCGGGAAAACGGGCGGCGGCGGGTTAGATTCCCTTCGACCGAAAGAACCGAAAGACGCGCTATAGGAAAATCCAGGGCGCGCGCGGTTGTAGCTCATCGGGCTTCGTGCTTGAATAGATAGGGTATGCTTTCCGCGTAGCCCTCGCGACACAGCCGAGGGGCGCCGAAACAAACAACCGGGGAGTGAATAAATGAACCGTCGAATCCGCATCTTTGCGGCCGCATGTATTGCGGCGACCGCGGGCCTCGCGCTCTGGGCGCCGGCGAACGCCCAGCAGAAGGTCCTCAAGTTCATCCCGCAGGCGGACCTGCGCATCCTCGACCCGATCGCGACCACCGCGTACATCACGCGCAACCACGGCTACATGGTGTACGACACGCTGTTCGCCATGGACGAGAAATTCCAGGTCAAGCCGCAGATGGTGGACAAGGTGGAGACCAGCAAGGACCTGCTCACGTATACGTTCACCTTGCGCGACGGCCTCAAGTTCCACGACGGCGCGCCGGTGCGCTCGGCGGATTGCATCGCCTCGATCGACCGCTGGGGCAAGCGCGACGCGCTCGGCCAGAAGCTCGCCGAATCCACCGAGTCGTGGACCGCGGTCAACGACATGACCTTCCGCCTCAAGCTCAAGAAACCCTTCCCGCTCGCGCTCGAAGCGCTCGCCAAGCCTTCGTCGAACGTGCCGTTCATCATGCCCGAGCGCATCGCGAAGACCGACCCGTTCAAGAACATCGAGGATCCGACCGGCTCCGGTCCGTTCAGGATGGTCAAGGCCGAATGGGTGCCCGGCAACAAGGTCATCTACGTGAAGAACACGGACTACGTGCCGCGCAAAGAGCCCGCCTCGTGGGCCTCGGGCGGCAAGGTCGTGAAGGTCGACCGGGTCGAGTGGATCTACATTCCCGACTCGGCCATCGCCGCAGCGGCGCTGAACGCGGGTGAAGCCGACTGGTGGGAACAGATGCCGCCGGACCTGATCCCGCTGCTCACCAAGAACAAGGACATCACGGTGAAGAACATCGACCCCCTGGGCTCGATGGGCATGATGCGGTTCAACTTCCTGCATCCTCCTTTCAACAACCCGAAGATGCGCCAGGCGCTGCTGTATGCGGTGAACCAGCAGGACTACGTGATCGGCATCGCGGGCGACCCCAAGAACGGCAAGCCCTGCTATTCGTATTACACCTGCGGCACGCCGCTCGCTTCCGAGATCTCGGCCGAGCCGCTGAAGGGCGCGCGCAATTTCGAGAAGGCCAAGCAGCTCATCAAGGAATCCGGCTACAAGGGCGAGAGGATCGTCATCATCGACGCGACCGACCAGCCGATCGTGCACGCGCAGTCGCTGCTCACGCTCGACATGCTGAAGAAACTCGGGCTGAACGCCGAAGTGCAGGCCGGCGACTGGGGCACCCTGATCACTCGCCGCGCCGTGAAGGAGCCGGTGGAAAAAGGCGGCTGGTCGATCTTCCACACCTGGCTGGTCGGGCCCGACATGGTGAACCCCGCGGTGAATTTCCCGATCCGCGGCACCGGCGACAAGGCCTGGTTCGGCTGGCCCACCGATACGAAGATCGAGGAGCTGCGCGAGGCGTGGTTCAATGCCTCGGATGCCGCGGCCTCGAAGAAAGCGGCGAGCGCAGTCCAGCAGCGCGCATTCGAGTTCGTGCCGTTCATCCCGACCGGCCAGTTCATCCTGCCGACCGCGTTCCGCTCGAACATCTCCGGCGTGATCATCGCGCCGATCGCCTTCCTTTGGAATATCGAGAAGAAGTAGCGCCGGCCCTCCCGAGGGACCCCACCAACCGGTGCTTGCCTATGTAATCCGCCGCCTCTTCGCGACCATTGCCGTGATGGCAGTGGTCGCGTTGTTCGTGTTCTCCCTGCTCTACCTGACGCCGGGGGATCCGGCCGCGGTCATCGCGGGCGACGCGGCAACCAGTGAGGACATCAAGCGCATCCGCGCGGGCCTCGGCCTGGACGAGCCTTTCCTGGTGCGCTTTGGCGGCTGGGTGTGGGCACTGATGCACGGCGACCTCGGCGTTTCCATTTTCACGAACCTGCCGGTCACGCACCTGATCGGCCAGCGAGTCGAGCCGACGCTCGCGCTGACCTTGTGCACCCTCCTGATATCGGTGCTCGTCGCGGTGCCATTGGGCGTGATCGCCGCGGCTCGCGCCGGGAGTTGGACGGACCGCGCGGTCATGGCGTTTTCAGTGCTGGGGTTTTCGCTGCCGGTGTTCGTCTTCGCCTACATCCTGATCAGCGTGTTCTCGATCGAGCTTGGGTGGCTGCCGGTGCAGGGTTATCGCAACTTCGGTGAAAACAGCTTCTGGGACTGGCTGCGCCACCTGATCCTGCCGAGTATCGCGCTCGGGACCGTCTATATCGCCCTGATCGCGCGCATGACCCGCGCAAGCATGCTCGACGTGCTTGCGCAGGACTACATCCGCACCGCGCAGGCAAAGGGCCTTGCACCTGTGCCGGTGCTCGTCGGCCATGCCCTCAAGAACGCCGCGATCCCGATCATGACGATCATCGGCATCGGCATTGCGCTCCTGATCAGCGGCGCCATCGTCACGGAGACGGTGTTCGCGATCCCCGGTATCGGCCGCCTCACGGTGGATGCGATCCTGCGCCGCGACTATCCCGTGATCCAGGGGGTGACGCTCCTCTTCTCGGCCATCTATGTCGTGATCAACCTGATGGTCGATCTTTCCTACATGCTGTTCGACCCGCGCATCCGGTACTGACATGCGCGCTCTCCCATGACCGCCGCGACTGCGGCCCTGCCCGCGCCGGTTTCGGCGTCGCCCACGCTGCGGCAGTTCAGGCAGGCATTCCGGCGCCACCCGACGGCGATCGCAGGCGGCATCGTGCTCCTGCTGATGATCCTGGTTGCGCTATTGGCCCCCTGGCTCGGGACGGTCGATCCACAGGCAGTCACGCCTATCAAGCGCCTCAAGCAACCCTCGGCCGAATTCTGGTTCGGCACTGACATGCTCGGGCGTGATGTCTACAGCCGCGTGGTCTACGGCACGCGCGTGTCGCTCAGCATCGGCATCGCGGTGGCGTTCTTCAGCATCGTCGTCGGCCTCGCCATTGGCCTGGTCACCGGCTACCTGCGCTGGCTGGACGCCATCGTGATGCGCATCATGGACGGCCTCATGTCGATCCCGCCGGTGCTCCTTGCGATCTCGCTCATGGCGCTCACGCGCGCAAGCATCGAGAACGTGATTATCGCGATCACGCTGGCCGAAGTGCCGCGCGTGGTGCGCCTGGTGCGCAGCCTCGTGCTCACGCTGCGCGAGCAGCCCTACGTCGAAGCCGCCGTCGCCGCCGGGACCAGCCTGCCGAGGATCCTGCTGCGCCACATCCTGCCGAATACGACCGCACCGCTGCTCGTGCAGGGCACGTATATCTGCGCCTCGGCGATGATCACCGAGGCGATCCTCTCCTTCATCGGCGCGGGCACCCCGCCGAACATCCCGAGCTGGGGGAACATCATGGCCGAGGCGAGGAGCCTCTTTCAGATCGCCGGGTACCTCATCTTCTTCCCCGGCGTGTGCCTGTCGCTGACGGTGCTCGCGGTCAACCTGCTGGGCGACGGCATGCGCGACGCGCTCGACCCGCGCCTGGCGCGGCGTATGTGATGAGTCGTGTGATGAAACCCGCGCCCCTGCTCGAAGTCGAGGGCCTCAAGACGCATTTCTACACGCGCGACGGCATTGTCCGCGCCGTGGACGGCGTCTCCTTTTCGGTCAGGTCCGGCGAGACGCTTGCGATCGTCGGCGAATCCGGCTGCGGCAAGAGCGTGACCTCGCTGTCCATCCTGCGCCTCATCGCTTCCCCGCCGGGACGCACCGTGGCGGGCAGCATCCGCTTCGAGGGCCGCGACCTGCTCGGCCTCTCCGAACCCGAAATGCGCAAGGTGCGCGGCAACGAGATCTCCATGATCTTCCAGGAGCCGATGACCTCGCTCAACCCGGTGCTGACTATCGGCCGCCAGATCGCCGAGGCGCTCACGCTGCACCGAGGGCTCGACCGCGCCACCGCGCGCGCCCGCGCGGTCGAGATGCTCGCGCTGGTGAACATCCCCGAGCCTGCGCGCCGCGTCTCCGAATACCCGCACCAGCTCTCCGGTGGCATGCGCCAGCGCGTGATGATCGCGATGGCGCTCGCATGCAACCCCAAATTGCTCATCGCAGACGAGCCGACCACGGCACTCGACGTTACCATTCAGGCGCAGATACTCGATCTCATGCGTGGGCTCAAGGAGAAGACAGGCGCTGCGATCGTGCTCATCACGCACGACCTGGGCGTGGTGGCCGAGATGGCCCAGCGCGTGATCGTGATGTATGCCGGGCGCAAGATCGAGGAAGCAACCGTGGACGACCTGTTCGCGCGCCCCCGCCACCCCTATACGCAGGGCCTGCTGCATTCGATCCCGCGGCTTGGCGCGACCGCCGGGGGCGTGCGAACGCGGCTCGAGGAAATCCGCGGCATGGTCCCTTCGATGCGCGAGGAGATCCCGGGGTGCGTGTTTGCCCCGCGCTGCGCGTATGCGACCGATCGCTGCCGCACCGAGTACCCGCCGCTGGAGGAAAAGGCCCCCGGCCACCGGGTCGCCTGCTGGGAAGCCGATCGCATCGGGGTGGCCGCATGAGCGCCGTCGCCTCCGGGCCGCAGGACGCGCTGCTGCGCGTCGACCACCTCACCAAGCATTACCCGATCCGCAAGGGCGTGTTCTCGCGCGTGAGCGGCCACGTGCATGCGGTCGACGACGTGAGCTTCTGGATCGCCGAAGGCGAAACGCTCGGCCTGGTGGGCGAATCGGGCTGCGGCAAATCCACCACCGGCAAGGCGGTGCTCCGGCTGACCGACGTCACTTCGGGCTCGATCGGCTGGCGCGGCAAGCGCATCGATGCGCTGCCCGCGAGCGAGATGCGCGCGCACCGGCGCGAGCTGCAGGCCGTGTTCCAGGATCCCTACTCGTCGCTGAACCCGCGCATGCGCGCCGAGGACATCGTGGCCGAGCCGATCCGCAACTTCGAGGACCGCACGCCCGCCGAGATCCGCGAGCGCGTCGCATCGCTCTTCGAGCGCGTCGGCCTGCGCGCCGACCAGATGGTGAAGTATCCCTACGAGTTCTCAGGCGGGCAGCGCCAGCGCCTGGGAATCGCGCGAGCGCTCGCCCCGAACCCGCGCCTCATCGTCTGCGACGAGCCCGTGTCCGCACTCGACGTCTCGGTGCAGGCGCAGGTCATCAACCTGCTCATGGACCTGCAGGACGAGCTGGGACTGTCGTATCTCTTCATCGCGCACGACCTCGCGGTGGTCGAGCACATCAGCCATCGGGTCGCGGTGATGTACCTCGGCAAGATCGTCGAGATCACCGATAAGCGCACGCTGTTCGCCAACCCCGAGCATCCCTACACCGAAGCGCTGCTTTCGGCGGTGCCGCTGCCCGACCCCAAGGCGGCGAGGAAGCGCATCATCCTCGCCGGCGATGTTCCGAGCCCCGTCAACCCGCCGCCCGGATGCCGCTTTCACACGCGCTGCCCGCTGGCGTTCGACCGCTGCAGCGTCGAGGTGCCTGTGATGCGCATCACCGCGCCCGGCCATGTCGTCGCCTGCCACTTGCGCGAGGGCACGCCGGTCGAAACTCCTGTCTGATCCCGAGCCGAAGCCCAGCCGCGTCTCAAGCGCCCTGTCATGCAAACTCGAGCCGCGGCTCGGCGCCGCCGGTGTCCCATTTCAGGCGTTTCGAGTGGAATTGCACGAGGCTGTCGCGGTGCCCGATCGACACGAGTGTGGTCTGCGGAAGCCGCTCGCGCAGCAGCGCATACAGGTCGGCTTGCGCCTGCTCGGGCAGGGCCGCGCTGGCTTCGTCGAGGAACAGCCAGTCCGGCTTGTTGATCAGCGCGCGTGCGAATGCGATGCGCTGCTGCTCGCCTCCCGAGAGCAACTGCGCCCAGTTCTCTTCGCGCGCGAGATCCCTGGCCAGCGGCGCCAGCCCGACCGCATCGAGCGCGTCCACGACTTGCGCATCGCTCACCGATCCCGGCTGCGCAGGATAGGCGACCGCATTCTTCAGCGTGCCGATCGGGAGATAGGCCTTCTGCGGGAGAAAGAGCAGGCGCGCACCTTTGGGCAGGCCGATTTTTCCGGTCCAGTACGGCCAGATCCCGGCCAGCGCGCGAAAGAGCGTCGACTTGCCCGACCCCGAGGGCCCGGTGACGAGCACGTTCTCTCCAGCAGCAAGGCGCAGGTTCGCATCGGCCAGCAAGGGCGTGCCCTGGGGCAGCGCAAGCGCGAGGTGCTCGAGCGTGAGACCCGATCCCGCTGCCGGATCGGTCGCCTCCGCGCGCTCGCCCTTCTGCGTGTTCGCCTCCACCTGCGCGCGCGCGATGGCGCGGTCGAAGCCGGTGAGACGGTCTACCGTGGCCTTCCATGAAGCGAAGCTCGAGTACGCGCCGATGAACCACGAGAGCGCGCTCTGCACCTGGCCGAACGCGGAGGCGGTCTGGAAAATCGTGCCCAGCGGCGCGGCGCCGGAGAAATAGCGCGGCGCGGCCACGACGAACGGGAAGATGATCGCCATCTGCCCGTAGAACGACGTGAACCAGGCCAGTTGCTTCTGCTTCAGCATGATCGACCACCAGTTCGAGATCACGGCCGAGAAGCGCTGCCTGAAGTTGGCATGCTCGCCTTCCTCCCCGCGGTAGAGCGCGACGCCTTCGCTGTTCTCGCGCAGCCGGATCAGCGAGAAGCGGAAATCGGCTTCCACTTTCTGGCGCTGGAAGTTGAGCCCGATAAGCGGCCGTCCGATCACGTGCGTGAGCGCAGTGCCCACGATTGCATAGACGAGCGCGACCCACACCATGTAGCCCGGGATGCTGTAGCCGGCCACTTCGAAGGCGCCCGAGATGCTCCACAGGATCCCGACGAAAGACACGAGCGTGACGACCGCTGAAAGCAGGCCGAGAGACAGCGTGAGCGTGAGGTCGACGAAGATGTTGAGGTCGTCCGCGATCCGCTGGTCCGGGTTGTCGGTGCCCTTGTCGAGCAGTTGCAGACGGTAGTACGCCTGCCCCGCGAGCCACTTCGCGAGGTAGCGCTCGGTGAGCCACGCGCGCCACTCGATCATCAGCATCTGCTGCAGGTACTGCTTGTACACGGCCAGCACGATGAAAGTGACGGCCAGGACCGTGAACCGGCCGAGCTCGAGGTAGAACCCGAGGCGGTCCTTGCCCTCGAACGTGTTGTAGAAATCCTTGTTCCAGCTGTTGAACTGCACTTCGACCCATACCAGCGCCAGCGTGAACCCGATCACCGAGGCGAGCAGGATCACGCCGCGGCTGCGTTCCTCCGAAACCCAGTAAGGCCGCGCAAGGGCCCAGAAAGCGGACCAGAACTCGCCCCGTGAAGCGGAACCGGGTGCGGCGTGCGAAGGGGTGCCTGGCATGAAAACGCTCCGAAAATGGAAAAAGCTCGCGCGAGTTTACAGAAGACCGCCAATGGCGAGAGAATGGACCGGACTCCCTATGACAGTGCATATGACAGCAAACAAGGTTTTCCGGTTCGCGCCGCCCCCCGAGCACCGGGCGAGGCACCTGTTCGTGTTCCTGCACGGCGGCGGCGCCACGCCCGAGGCGATGATTTCGGTGGCCTTCAAGTTCCAGGCGCGCTTTCCGAGCGCGGCGCTGGTCATCCCGGGCGAGATCGACACCTGCGAGGACGACGCTGCGGGGATGCGCCCGCCCTACTCGATGATGGCGCTCGACGACGACGGCCGCATGGAAAGGGTCGATGCGATCCTGCCGCGCGTCGAAGACCTCGTGCGCAGGGAGCAGACCAACAACGGCATCCCCGCCGAATGCACGGTGCTCATCGGGTTCTCGCAGGGCGGCACGCTCGCGCTGGAGGCGGTCAAGCGCCTGCCCGGCCTCGCCGGCGCGGTGGTGGCCTACTCGGCGCGCTTCGCGAAATTGCCGATGGCGGGCGCGTGCATCAGCGCGCGCATCCACCTTGTTCACGGCGAGCACGACGCGATCGTCTCGCGCGTGCACTCTGAGCGCGCCGCGCGAGTGCTCGCGGCGCTGCACGTGCCTGTCACGCTCGACATCGTCGAGGACCTCGGGCACGCGCTCAGCCATCACGCGGTCAGCCTCGGTTCGCTTCGCCTGCTGCAGGGAATCTACGAAGGGCGCAGGGCGACGCTGCACTAGCCGGCTGATGGGCGCCAGCTTCTTCTTCTCGATGCCCCTCTGGCCGGGGAGGAAAGTCGAACTTTCAGTTTCGGAGACCGGCTAGTTGATTGCCTCTCAGGTCAATTAAGTTGCTAGTTCCGGCATATTAACGAAAAGATCGAGTGCTTCCGGGTTGGCCAGCGCATCGGTGTGCTTGACCTTCATGCCGTGCACCACGGACTTGACGGCGAGCTCGACCACCTTGCCGTTGCGGGTGCGCGGGATGTCCGGCACCTGCACGATGCGCGCGGGCACGTGGCGCGGCGTGGTGTTGTCCCGGATCTGGCGGCGGATGCGTTCCTCCAGCGCCGCGTCCAGCCTGAGGCCCGGCCTGAGCTTCACGAAAAGCACCACGCGCGTATCGGTGGGCTGCTTTGGCGGCCAGAGCTGGCCGATGGCGACCGACTCCTCCACCGCGTCGACCTTCTCCACCTGCCCGTAGATTTCCGCCGTGCCGATGCGCACGCCGCCCGGATTGAGCGTCGCATCCGAGCGGCCGTACACGATCATCGTTTCGCGCGGCGTGAGCTCGCACCAATCGCCGTGGCACCAGACGTTCGGGTAGCGCTCGAAATAGGCCGCGTGATAGCGCAATCCGTCCGGGTCGTTCCAGAACCCGACCGGCATGGAGGGGAAAGGCTTCACGCAGACGAGCTCGCCCTTCTCGCCCACCAGTTCGCCGCCCTCGTCGTCGTAGACGCGCACGTCCATGCCCAGGCCCCGGCACTGCAGCTCGCCGCGGTCGACCGGCAGCACGGGATTGGCGTCCGCGAACCCGGCCATGATGTCGGTGCCGCCGGAGATGGAGGCAAGGCACACGTCCTTCTTCACGTCGCGGTACACGTAGTCGTAGCTCTCGGGCACCAGCGGCGAGCCGGTCGAGACGATCATGCGCACGGACTCGAGGTTGTGGCTGGTGCGCGGCTTGAGACCGCGCTTGGCGATCGCGTCGATGAACTTGGCCGAAGTGCCGTAGTGGGTGAAGCGTTCGGCCTCACAGAAGTCGAACGTGATCGCGCCTTCGCGCGCGAATGGTGACCCGTCATACAGCATGACCGCGGCCTGGGCGCACAGGCCCGCGAACAGCAGGTTCCACACCACCCAGTTGCAGGTCGTGAAGTAGTAGAACCGGTCGTCCGGCCGCACGTCGAAATGCAGCTTGTACATCTTGAGCCCGGAAAGCAGCGACCCGCCCGCGCCGTGCACGATGCACTTGGGCTTGCCGGTCGTGCCGGAGGTGAAGAGGATGTACACCGGATGGTCGAAGGGCAACGGCTCGAATGCGATCTCGCGGGGCCGGTAAGGCGCGATCCAGTCCGCGTATCGAACCGCGTTCGCAATCGCCGACACGTCGGGCGCCGCATTCACATTCGGCACCACGACGACCCGCTTTACGCCGGGCAGCTGCGCGGCGATCTCCTTCACGCGCTGGATCGAATCGTGGGTCTTGCCGTTGTAGAGATAGCCGTCGGCGCAGAAGAGCAGCTTCGGGCCGGTCTGCCCGAAGCGGTCGAGCACGCCGTCGGTGCCGAAATCCGGCGAGCAAGAAGACCACACGGCGCCGATCGAGATCGCGGCAAGCGCCAGCACGCAGGTCTCCGGCATGTTCGGGATAAAGGCCGCGACGCGGTCGCCGGGCGCGAGGCCCGCCGCGCGCATTGCCTGCGCCGCCCGCGACACCTGCTCGTGCAGCTCGGCGTACGACATTCTGCGGCGGAAGCCCGTTTCGTCCCAGAACACCAGCGCGTCGGACTCGTCACGGCGCCGCAGCAGGTTCTCGGCGAAATTGAGGCGCGCCCCGGGAAACCATTTGGCCCCGGGCATCTTGTGCCCGTCCACGAGGATGCGCTCGCCCTTGCGCCCGCGCACTTCGGCCCAGTCCCACAACGCGCTCCAGAACGCCTCGCTCTCGTCGCAGCTCCAGCGGTAAAACTCGGGATAGGTGTTGAAGCCGAGCCCGAAACGGTGAACGCAATAGCGCGCAAACTGCGTTAGCAGCGCAGATTCGATCGCCGCCTGCGAAGGCGCCCACATCCTTTTCACTTCGGTCATCGGCACCCTCCGGTCGAGCGTTGCGCGCAATTATAATTGCCGCATGAATACCATCGACACTGCGGGCGGCATCGCCAGCTTCTGGGACGCCGAGATCGTGCCGGCGCTGACCGAGTACATCCGCATCCCAGCCAAGTCGCCGCATTTCGACCGCGACTGGCAGGCGCACGGCCACATCGACGCCGCCGTGCAGTTCGCAGCCCAGTGGTGCGAGAAGCATGCGCTGCCGGGGATGAAGCTCGAGGTCGTCCGCCTGCCCGGCCGCACTCCGGTTCTCTATGTCGAGGTGGACGGCGACCAGCGCGAAACCATCCTCGTCTACGGACACCTCGACAAGCAGCCCGAGATGACCGGCTGGCGCGAAGGCTTCGGGCCGTGGGAGCCGGTGATCGAGGATGGCAAGCTCTACGGCCGCGGCGGCGCGGACGATGGCTACGCGGTGTTCTGCGCGCTCGCGGCGTTGAGGGCGGTCAAGGCCTCCGGCCGGCCGCACGCGCGTGTCGCGATGCTCATCGAATGCTGCGAGGAAAGCGGCAGCTACGACCTGCCGGCCTATCTCGACCTGCTGGCGCCGCGTATCGGCCCGCCCGCACTGGTGCTCGGCCTGGATTCGGGCTGCGGCAACTACGACCAGCTCTGGGGCACGACCTCGCTGCGCGGCCTCGTGAACGGCGTGCTCACGGTCGAGGTGCTGACCGAAGGCGTGCACTCGGGCGATGCAAGCGGCGTGGTGCCTTCGAGCTTCCGCATCGCCCGCCAGTTGCTCGAGCGCGTCGATTCGGCCGACAGTGGCCGCGTCAAGGGCGCGGCCTTCCATGCGGAGATCCCGGCCGAGCGCATCGCGCAGGCCAAAAAGGGCGCGCAGGTGCTGGGCGAATCCATCCACGCCAAGTTCCCTTTCGCCGGCGGCACCCAGCCGATGCACAAGGACCTGGCCGAACTCGTGCTCAACCGCACCTGGCGGCCGATGCTGTCGATCACCGGCGCGGCGGGCCTGCCGCTGCCCGCCAATGCCGGCAACGTGTTGCGCCCGCAGACACAGCTCGTGCTGTCGCTGCGCATCCCGCCGACCCTCGATGGCGAAACGGCGGCGGTTGCGCTCAAGCGGATCTTGGAGGCGGATCCGCCCTATGGCGCCCGCGTCACTTTCGAATACGGCCAGTCGGCCACCGGGTGGCACGCTCCCGCGACCGCACCGTGGCTGGAGCAAGCCATCGAGGGCGCCTCGAGCCGCCACTACGGCAAGCCCGCGATGTGGATGGGTGAAGGCGGCACGATCCCGTTCATGGCGATGCTCGGGCAGAAATTCCCGCAGGCGCAGTTCCTCATCACCGGGGTGCTCGGCCCGCACTCGAACGCGCACGGGCCGAACGAGTTCCTGCACATCGGCTACGCCAAGAAGCTCACGGCCTGCGTAGCCGACATCATCGCCGCCCACGCAGCGCAACTGGTTTAAGACCGCCCGCGCTAGTCGGTTTGCGGTTTTCGCAGCGTCGAAAGATGGGGCTGCGTAAGCACCTCCGGCCGCAGCACGTCGTCTAACTGCTCGCGCGTCATCAGGCCGCGCGCGAGCACGATGTCCTCCACGTTCCCGCCGGTGGCCAGCGCTTCGCGCGCGACCTCGGTGGCGTTCGCGTAGCCGATGATCGGGTTCAGCGCGGTCACAAGACCGATCGAGCGCTCCACCGAGGCCTTCAGGTATTCGCGGTTCGCGGTGATGCCTTTCACGCAGCGGTCGGCGAGCGTGCGGCAACCCGCCGCGAGGTGCGCAATGCTCTTGAAGAGGCTGTGCGCGATCACCGGCTCGAAAGCGTTGAGCTGCAGCTGCCCGCCTTCGGCCGCGAAGCTCACCGTGATGTCGTTGCCGATGACCTCGAACGCGATCTGGTTCACGACTTCCGGAATCACGGGGTTGACCTTCCCCGGCATGATCGACGAGCCGGCCTGCACCGCCGGCAGGTTGATCTCGCCCAGCCCCGCGCGCGGCCCGGACGAAAGCAGACGCAGGTCGTTGCAGGTCTTCGAGAGCTTCACCGCGATCCGCTTGAGCACCCCGGAAAGCTGCACGAACGATCCCGCGTCCTGGGTCGCCTCGACCAGGTTCGCGGCGGTGATGAGCTGCATGCCGGCAATCTGCGAGAGCTTGCTGCAGACCAGCGCCGCATAGTCGGGATGGGCGTTGATGCCGGTGCCGATCGCCGTCGCCCCGAGGTTGATCTCGCGCACCAGCGCGGCCGCTTCCTGCAGGCGGTCTTCGTCCTCTCCGAGCATCACGGCATAAGTGCTGAACTCCTGCCCGAGCGTCATGGGCACCGCGTCCTGCAGCTGGGTGCGGCCCATCTTGAGGACGTCGTCGAACTCGGCCGCCTTAGCCGCGAACGCTTGGCGCAACGCCCGCATCTCGGCTGCAAGCCGGCGGATGCCGAAATTGAGCGCCACCTTCACCGCCGTCGGGTAGACGTCGTTGGTGCTCTGACTCATGTTCACGTCGTCGATCGGGTGCAGGTACTTGTACTCGCCCTTCGCGTGGCCGAGGATTTCCAGCGCGCGGTTGGCGATCACCTCGTTGGCGTTCATGTTGGTCGAGGTGCCCGCGCCACCCTGGATCACGTCGACCACGAACTCGGAGGCAAGCGCGCCGGCGCCGATCTCCTCGCACGCGCGCCCGATGGCGTCGGCCTTGCGGGGGTCGAGCAGGCCGAGCTCCCGGTTGGCCTGCGCGGCCGCGTGCTTCACGCAGGCCAGGGCCGAGATCAGGTCGGGGTAGATCGAGATCGGCGTGCCGGTGATCGGGAAATTCTCCAGCGCACGAAGGGTGTGCACGCCGTAGTAGGCCGTGGCCGGTACGGCGCGCTCGCCCAGCAGGTCGTGCTCGATGCGTTCAGGTGCATTCATGGGGCCTCCTGCCCAATCGTGGGGCTAGCTCATTCTAGGCGGCAGCGGCGGTTGCTGCGGCGGTTGCTTGACAGCCCCGGGGCCAATATCCAGAATCAGCGCGCATCGAAGCCCATTCCCCGGGCATAAGGGGCCCGCCCCGGCTGACCGGGGCCTACTACACCAAGGAGTCACCATGAAGTTCCCTGCCAACCTCGTTCCCGCGCTCGTCGCCGCCCTCATCGGCGCCGCGTTCGCCGTCCCCGTCCAGGCCCAGACCATCGACAAGGTGAAGAAGTCCGGCGAGCTCACCATGGGCGTGCGCGAATCGTCGGCCCCGCTGTCCTTCACGCTGGGCGCCGGGCAGTTCACCGGCTATCACGTCGACGTTTGCCAGGCTGTCATCGACAACATGAAGAAGATGACCGGCGGCAATATCAAGGTGAACTACATGCCGGTGACTTCGCAGAACCGCATCCCCCTCACCCAGAACGGAACGGTCGACATGGAGTGCGGGTCGACCACCAACAACGCCGCCCGCCAGAAGGACGTGTCCTTCGGCATGACCACGTTCGTGACTGAAGTGCGCACGGCGGTCAAGGCCAACTCGGGCATCACCTCGGTCTCGCAGCTCAACGGCAAGAACCTCGCCACCACGACGGGCACGACTTCGGTGCAGACGCTGCGCAAGTACGAGCGCGCGGGCAAGATCGACTTCAAGGAGATCTTCGGCAAGGACCACTCGGATTCGTTCCTGCTCCTCGAGACCGGCCGCGCCGATGCGTTCGTGATGGACGACAACATCCTCGCCGGCCTGATCGCCACCGCCAAGAGCCCGGCCGACTACCGCATCGTCGGCGAAGTCCTGTCGGTCGAGCCGATCGCGGTCATGATCCGCAAGGACGACCCCACGATGAAGAAGCTCGTCGACGACACGATCCGCGACATGATGCGCAGCGGCGCGCTCGAGAAGCTCTACAACAAGTGGTTCCTCTCGCCGATCCCGCCGAAGAACACGAGCGTAAACCTGCCGATGGGCGCGACCCTCCGCGCTCTCTTTTCGGCGCCGAACGACAACCCGATGGAAACCTACGTCGCGAAGTAACCGGCCTTCAACGGCCTGACGAGTCGTAAAGGAAAGCGCGCTCCCGGGGCGCGCTTTTTTTTGGCCGTTGCTCTAAACTGGGTTCGGGGAGAAAAAAACAATGACCTGGGAATGGGAAGTCTTCCTGCGCGACACCGGCGGGGACCAGACCTACCTCGAGTGGTTGATGTCGGCCTGGGGGTGGACGCTGGCGGTGGCCGCCTGCGCCTGGGTCGTCGCCTTCGGGCTCGGCGCGGTCGTCGGGACCCTGCGCACCACGCCCAACGTCTGGCTGGTGCGATTCGGCAATGCGTGGGTGGAGCTTTTCCGCAACATCCCGCTGCTGGTGCAGATCTTCCTCTGGTATCACGTCATCCCGGCGATGATCCCGGTCATGAAAAGCCTGCCGAGCTTCGTGCTCGTCGTGCTGGCGCTGGGCTTCTTCACCTCGGCCCGCGTGGCCGAGCAGGTGCGCGCCGGCATCCAGTCGCTCTCCAAGGGCCAGCGCTACGCCGGGCTCGCCATGGGGCTCACGCTGCCGCAGACCTACTTCCACGTGCTGCTGCCGATGGCCTTTCGCATCGTCGTGCCGCCGCTCACGTCGGAGGCCATGAACATCATCAAGAATTCCTCGGTCGCGTTCGCGGTCAGCGTGGCCGAGCTCACGATGTTCGCCATGCAGGCGCAGGAAGAGACTTCGCGCGGAGTGGAGGTTTACCTCGCCGTGACCGGGCTCTACATCGTCACCGCGATGACGATCAACCGCATCATGGCGTACGTCGAAAAGCGCGTGCGCGTGCCGGGCTACGTCGGCGGGGGCAACTAGATGGGCTCCCTCGACCTTTCGTTCTTCACCTGGGATCTGGTCACCAAGTTCCTCATCAAGGGGTTCCTCTTCAGCGTGGAACTCACGGTCGTTGCAATGGTCGGCGGCATCCTGATCGGCACGCTGCTCGCGCTCATGCGCCTGTCCTCCCACAAGTGGCTGATCTACCCGGCCACGATCTACGTGAACACCATGCGCTCGATCCCGCTGGTGATGGTGATCCTGTGGTTTTTCCTGCTGATCCCGTTCATCACCGGCCGGCCGCTGGGCGCGGAATGGTCGGCCCTGATCACTTTTACCGCCTTCGAGTCGGCCTACTACTCGGAGATCATGCGCGCCGGCATCCAGTCCGTTTCGCGCGGCCAGGTTTCGGCCGGCTACGCGATGGGGTTCACGTACAGCCAGAACATGAAGCTCATCGTGCTGCCGCAGGCCTTCCGCAATATGCTGCCGGTCCTGCTCACGCAGACGATCATCCTCTTCCAGGACACGTCGCTCGTGTATGCGGTCGGCGCGTACGACCTGCTCAAGGGCTTCGAGACGGCGGGCAAGAACTTCAACCGGCCGGTGGAGGCGTATCTGCTCGCGGCCATCGTCTACTTCGTCATCTGCTTCTCGCTGTCTTTTGTAGTGAAGAAGCTGCAAGCCAAAATCGCAATCGTCCGCTAACTCGGAACAGGTGAACCTGCGGTTCCCCCGTTACCCCCTCCCTAACCTGAATCCCTCGGGACGAACCCCATGATCTCTATCAAAGACGTAAGCAAGTGGTACGGCAGCTTCCAGGTGCTGACCGATTGCACCACCGAAGTCAAGAAAGGCGAAGTGATTGTCGTCTGCGGGCCCTCGGGCTCCGGCAAGTCGACCCTCATCAAGTGCGTGAACGCGCTCGAGCCTTTCCAGAAGGGCGACATCGTCGTGGACGCCATCTCGGTGGGCGACCCCAAGACCGACCTGCCCAAGCTGCGCGCGCGCGTGGGCATGGTGTTCCAGAATTTCGAGCTCTTCCCTCACCTCACCGTCACCGAGAACCTCACGCTCGCGCAGGAGAAGGTGCTTGGGCGCAGCGCCGCCGAAGCCAGGGAGCGCGGCCTCAAGTATCTCGACCGCGTCGGCCTGATCGTGCAGAAGGACAAGTTTCCCGGCCAGCTCTCGGGCGGCCAGCAGCAGCGCGTGGCCATCGCACGCGCCCTCTCGATGGACCCGATCGCGATGCTGTTCGACGAACCCACCTCGGCGCTCGATCCCGAGATGGTCAACGAGGTGCTCGACGTCATGGTGCAGCTCGCGACGGACGGCATGACCATGATGTGCGTGACGCACGAGATGGGCTTTGCGCGCAAGGTCGCCCACCGCGTGATCTTCATGGATGCCGGCAAGATCGTCGAAGACGCGCCCAAGGAAGACTTTTTCGGCAAGCCGCGCTCGGAGCGCGCGCAGCAGTTCCTGTCGAAGATCCTGCAGCACTGAGCCGCCTCTTCAAGCGGCTCCCTCCAGGGGGCTTTTGGGCGATTGTAGCGACCGGCCATCAGCGCGACGGTGCGATTTTCTGCAGCATCTGGGGCGTGATGACGTAGTCGGGGTGCTGCCGCCGGAATTCGGCAAAACTCTCCTCGGCTTCCTTGTGGCGTCCCTGTGCACGCAGCTGGGCGACGCGCTCCAGCCAGGCCTCCGGCGACTGCGCCGCAGCCGAGGCCAGGCTCGACTCGGCCGATGCGCTTTTCGACAACCTCTGGCTGCGGGCATCCGGCGCGGCCGCACCAGGTGCAGGCGACATCGCTGGGGAAGACGGCTGCGCCGTATCGGCCCGCGGCGAAGGCGCGAACGGATCGAGATCTGGTATTCGTTGCCGGGCTTGCCGACAACCCAGGCCTTGCCTTCGTGCCAGTGCACCTGCAGGCGCCGGTTGTCGGTGCGGTCGTGGATGGTTACGTCGGCCAGCCGTCCGACCGCGAAGGTGTGTGTCGAAGCGACGAGCGCAAGCGCTGCGCCGATCATTGTTGCGAGTTTCATGTTCATCTCCTTGTGTAGTGGCCTTACACAGGATTGAACGTGGGCACTATGAAAACGGGTTAAACTGCACGCTTGTTTTTTGCTTGGATAGGGCACCTCCTTTTTCCGAAACACCGAAATGACGACGAAATCCATCATCCCCATCAAGAATTCCGCCCCAAAGAACAAGTACGACTGCCTGAAGTGCCCCGGATACTGCTGCAGCTATCCGCTGATCGAAGTCACCAAGCGCGACATCGAGCGCGTCGCCAGGCATTTCGACCTGTCGGTCGAGAAGGCAAAAAAGAAATTCTTCCGCTACGACCGCAGCGAAAAGAGCTGGGTATTGCGTCAGAAGCAGGACGAGCATTTCAAGAAGGTCTGCCGGTTCTTCGACACCGAAGAGCGCCGCTGCACGATCTACATGGCCCGGCCCGGAGTCTGCCGGGACTACCCGGGCGAACCCACCTGCGGGTACTACAGCTTCCTGGAGTTCGAGCGGGAGCACCAGCAGGATCCTGAGTTTGTTGCTACGACTTAGCCGCAGAGCGGCTAAGTCTGGCGCAACAAACCGGGAAGGATCGGAACAGGGGAAACTGGCGTTTCCCCCGTACCCCTTTCCTAAAAGCTAGATCTTCTTTAGGGCGGTTTCCCGCAAAGCAGATAGCGTCGTGGTTGGCGTGATGGCTTCGGGGTCGAGGCGCAGTTCGATCAGGGCGGGCTTGTTGGCGGCCTTGGCGCGCTCGAACGCAGGCGCAAAGCCCTCGGTCGTATCGACCATTTCGCCGAAGGCCCCATAGGCGCGGGCCAGCGCGGCGAAATCCGGGTTTCTGAGTTCGGTGCCCGATACCCGCGCTGGATACTCCCTTTCCTGGTGCATGCGGATCGTGCCGTACATCCCGTTGTTCACCACGATGATGATCACGTTTGCGCCGTACTGCATCGCGGTGGCGAGTTCCTGCCCGTTCATCAGGAAATCCCCGTCGCCGGCAAAGGCGATCACCGTCCGGTCGGGTTGCGCGATCTTCGCGGCGATCGCGGCCGGCACGCCGTAACCCATCGAGCCGTTGGTCGGCGCAAGCTGCGTGCGGAAGCCGCGATACTGGTAGTAGCGGTGCACCCACGTGGCGAAGTTGCCGGCGCCGTTGCAGATGATCGCGTCGGCCGGAAGCGACTCGCGCAATCCCTTGACGATCTCCCCGTACTGCATCTTGCCGGGCAGCGGCTTGGGCTCGGAATACGCGAGATAGTTCTTGCGCGCCTCTTCGGTGCCCTTGCGCCACTTGCCCCCGTCGAGCTCGAGGCTGCCGAGCGCCTCGACGAACTGCGGGTAACCCGAGTTCACCAGCACCGCGCCCTGGTAGACACGGCCGAGTTCCTCGGCGCCTGCATGCACGTGGATCAAGGTCTGGCGCGGCACGGGAACGTCGAACAGCGTATACGCGCTGCTCGTCATCTCTCCAAGGCGCGCGCCGACCACCATGACGATATCCGCCTCCTTGATGCGCTGCGCGAGATTCGGGTCGATGCCGATGCCAACGTGCCCCACATAGGAAGACGAACGATTGTCCAGCAGGTCCTGGCAACGGAATGAAGCCCCGGCCGCAAGATTGTTCTGCTCGAGGAAGGCGCGCATCGCTTCGACCGAGGCCTTGGTCCATCCGCTGCCGCCGAGGATCACGAACGGGCGCTCGGCCGCGGAGAGCAGCTTGCCGATCTCGCGCATGTTCGCCGGATCGGGCGCGGCGCGCACGGTCTTGTAGTGCGGCACGTCCGCGACCGCAGCCTGCGCGAAGAGCATGTCTTCCGGGAGAGCGAGCACCACAGGCCCGGGCCTTCCCGCCATCGCGGTGTGAAACGCGTGGCTCACGTATTCGGGGATGCGCTCGGTGCGGTCGATTTGGGCGACCCACTTGGCCATCGGGCCGTACATGCGCCGGTAGTCGATTTCCTGGAAGGCCTCGCGCTCGACCATCTCGTTGCCGACCTGGCCGATGAACAGCACCAGCGGCGTGGAATCCTGGAAGGCCGTGTGCACGCCGACCGCGCCGTTGGTGGCTCCGGGTCCGCGCGTCACGAAGAGCACGCCCGGCTTGCCGGTGAGCTTGCCGTACGCGTCGGCCATGTAGGACGCACCGCCCTCCTGGCGGCAGATGACGAACTTGAGTTTCTCGCGCACGTCGTAGATGCCGTCCAGCACCGGCAGGAAACTTTCCCCCGGCACGCCAAACGCAATTTCCACCCCGTGGCCGACGAGCGCGTCGGCGAGGATCTGGCCGCCGTGGCGGGTTTTCAGGTCGGGCTTCATTCGGTCACCTTTGGTCTGGGCAGTCTGTGAAATCTTCAGGCGCGCGTGTCGAACGCACCACGCAGGGCGGCGCAGCAACCCGCCATCGCTTCGTTGGCGGTGTCCAGCACGCCGCCCATGAGCAGGAAGCCGTGCACCATGCCGGGATAGTCCTTGTACCCGGTCTTCACGCCCTCCGCCGCAAGGCGGTCCGCGTACTCGCGGCCTTCGTCGACGAGAGGGTCGTATTCAGCGGTCAGCACATGGGCGGGCGGCAGCCCCGCAAGGCTTCCCGCAAGCAATGGCGAAGCCCGCCAGTCCAGCCAATCGGCTTCGTCTGGAAGGTAGTGCCCGCGAAAGTAGTCCATGACCTTGCGCGTCAGCAGGTACCCGTCGGCGTTGCGCACGTGCGAGGATTGCCCGGCGCGCTGGTCCGTTGCCGGATAGATGAGCAGCTGGAAGCAAGGCATTGGCTGACGCGAATCGCGCGCGTCTATGCACACGACCGCCGCAAGATTGCCGCCCGCGCTGTCGCCGCCCACTGCGATGCGTGCCGCGTCGATCCCGAGGTTCGCGGCTTGCGCAGTGAGGTATCGCGTCGCGGTGATGCAGTCGTCCACCGCGGCGGGAAAACGCGCTTCCGGCGCGAGCCGGTACTCCACGGAAAAGACAACGCAACGTGCGCCATTCGACAACTGCCTGCAGGCCACGTCGTGCGTGTCGAGGTCGCCGATGACCCACCCGCCTCCGTGGTAAAAAATCAGCGCGGGCAGCACTTCGCCCTTGGCCGAGCCCGCGGGGCGATACACGCGCACCGGCAAGGGACCCGCGGGCCCAGGCACGAGCATGAGCGTGACCGAAGCCATTTCGGGCGCCATCGGCGAGATCGCGCCGCGCGTGTCGTGATAGAGCCTGCGCGAAACCGCGGGCGGCAGTTCGTAGTACGGCGGCAGCTGCGAGCGCGCGACGCGCTCGAGCAACGCCCCTACCTGCGGGTGCAGGCTCATCCGGCCTTGGCGGAGAGCATCTTCGTGAGGCGCTCCTTGAAGAACGGCGCCGGCTTCATGATGCGGGTGTCCTGCGTGATGATGAGCGACCGGATCTTGGCCACGTACGCCTGCCACGCGGGATCGGCCTGCATCGCGGCGCGGCACTTGTCGCGCTGGTCGAGGTCGTCGTAGGCCCACATATGGACGATGAGGTTCTGCATCCCGACCTCGCTGACGTAATAGCCGACCATGTGCGGGAGGTACTTGAGCTGCGTCGGCATGCCCTCGGTTTCGTACACCTTGAAGTACTCGGCGACCTTTCCCGGGTGCAGCAGGTACATGCGTTCTTCGACGTACATCGGGCGCTCTCCTGAGGGTGAGGAGGAAGATTATATAATCCGACCCTCGCCTCCACCGGCCGTTTCAACATGCCCGACACGGACATCGCCACGCTGCGCCGCATCCTCAAGACGTCCCGCACGATCGCCGTCGTCGGCCTGTCGGCGAACTGGTACCGCCCCAGCTTCTTCGCCGCAAAGTACATGATGGAGCACGGTTATCGAATCGTTCCAGTGAACCCCCAGTACACCGAAGTGCTGGGGCAGAAGTGTTACGCGGCGCTGCGCGACAT
>Ga0163150_10003609_pt1 | contig 21538 bp, 20 predicted proteins | sample OliLakLV19P2IB_FD_148628 | JGI IMG/M metagenome (GOLD analysis project Ga0163150, IMG submission 148628) | Freshwater microbial mat bacterial communities from Lake Vanda, McMurdo Dry Valleys, Antarctica - Oligotrophic Lake LV.19.P2.IB | ecosystem: Environmental > Aquatic > Freshwater > Lake >...
TGGCCCCGCTGCGCAATGTGGAGGTGCTCGGCTTTTCGTCGCTGCTGATGGATTTCGTGCACGCGCAGAACGCGAAGATCATCCTGCGGGGCCTGCGCGCCATCTCCGACTTCGAAAACGAGTTCCAGATGGCCGGCATGAATCGCCACCTGTATCCGGACGTGGAGACGCTGTTCCTCACGCCAGCGGAGCAGTACACGTTCGTGTCCGCCACGATCATCCGCGAGATCGCGCGGTTCGGCGGGGACGTTTCGCACTTCGTGGATCCGTCGGTGGCGGCGCGGCTCCGCGCGCGTGTCGCGGAGGGCTGAACCATGGCACTGATGATCACCGACGCCTGCATCAATTGCGATGTCTGCGAGCCGGAATGTCCCAATGACGCGATTGCGCAAGGGCTCGAGATCTACGTGATCGATCCGGCCAAGTGCACCGAATGCGTCGGGCATTTCGATGTGCCGCAGTGCCGCGAAGTGTGCCCGGTGGACTGCATCCCGCTCGACCCCGACCACAGCGAGACCCGGGTGCAGCTGCTGCACAAATACGAAGGCCTGATGGTGGCCAAGGAGCTGGTGCCTCCAGGCTGACGACATGCACGAAGCCGACACGACGGCATGAGCCGAAGCCGACACGACGGCATGAGCCGAAGCCGACACGACGGCATGAGCCGAAGCCGTCGATGCAATGAAAACGGGCACCGCGCGGTGCCCGTTTTCATTGGTGCGGATGTTGAATGCTAGCGCGGGAAGTTCATCTGTACGACGGCATTGCAGGAGCTGGTGGCGCAGCTAACGCCACCCGAGCCGCTGTTCAGGTCCGGGCTGTAGTTGCGGAAATTGAAGTAGTACCTCTGCCCCGGCACCAGCGAAACCGGCTGGGCGCCGACGTTCCACGTGATGCTGGCCGAGTTGCCGTAACCCTGGCGGTAGGGACCGTTGGCACCCGACGGATCCGGGCTGCGGAAGTCGCACGCGCTCTTCGAGAGCGTCATGTGCCGGAACGTGGGTGGCCCGTTGTACTCAGCGATATCGGTGAAATTGGACGAAGCGTAGGACGCAGGCGAACTCGGTACATTGAATTCCACGACGAACACGCCGTTTGCCGCGAACCCGCCGTTGCTTTGCGTGTAGATCGGCGCATTGTCTCCCCAATTTTTGGTGACACGCGAAACGTTGGAATACGAGCCGCAGAAATCGGTCCCGCCCGCGGACGGCTGCCAGGTCACCGTGGTGTTCGCCGGTACGCTGGCGCCGATCCCATTGCTGGCCGTGACCTTGTAGTTCACCGATCCCGCGGTGGCCGCGGTGGCCGGGCACGTGGGCGACGTGCTGCTGCAGTTGGTCCAGGCGTAGGACTGCGGCGAATTGGTGCAGGAGGCCGTCAGCGTGACCGCCTGGCCGACGAAGGCCGTGGCGTTGCTGGACGTGACCGTGCAGACCGGAACCGCCGTGGGTGCGCCTTGCCAGTTGACGACGATGGTGGCCGTGCCCTGGCCGGCACCGTTGGTCGCCGTGAGGCCGTAGGTCTTGGGGCCGGTGGCAGTGGAGGCATCGCTGCAGTTGGCGCTGGTACCCGCGCAGCCGGTCCACGCGTAGGTGCTGGGGCTGTTGGTGCATGACGACGCGATCGTCACCGTCTGGCCCACCGTGGGCGTGAGGCTCGATGCGGTCAGCGTGCATGCCGGCGTCTGCGGTATCGACGTGCCACCCCAGTTGATGGTGATGAACGACGCCGCGCTGGTGCCGGCTGAGTTGCTGCCGGAGACGGAGTACGTCTGCGGGCCGGTTACCACGGACGACGTGGCGCACTGCACTTGCGAACACGTCACATTGGTCCACGAGTAGCCGGTCGGATTGTTGAGGCACGACGCGGTCAGCACGATCGACGTGCCGACGTTCGGGTTCTCGTTGCTGGCGATGGCTGTGCAGACTGGCGTCAGGACCGGACCGCCGCCGCCGCCACCACCGGCGGTCTTCCATTCGACATCGACCGCGCCGCGCGCGCCGGTACCCGACGCATTGGCGCCAGCGACGGCATAGCGTGCAAAGCCCGCCGTGCTCGACGAGATCGCGCAGGACGTCGACGAATTGGAGCACGTCGGGATGATGGCGCAGATGCCCTGGATCAGCGAATTGCAATCCAGCCAATCGATGCGCGTAGGCGACTGGCTGCAGTTGGCGGAAAGCGTGAGCGTGCTGCCGACGGTAGGCGTGAGATTGTTGGCGCTGATCGAGCACACCGGCGTCGGGCCGACGGCGGTCCACGACACGTCAATAAGAAGCGGCGCGCCCGGACCCGCCGCGTTGCTGGCGGTGACGACGTACTTGGCGGCACCGGCCGCCGTGCGCGTGACCTGGCAGGTGTTGCTGGTGCTGGTGCAACCGGTCCATGCAAAGGCAGTGGGACCGCTGGTGCAACTGGCCGTGAGGATCAGCGTGGAGCCCACAGCGGGCGTGGCCGAGTTGACGGCCAGCGTGCAGGTAGGCGTGCCGGCGGCAGGCGGCGGTACAGTGGACGCGCCGATCGGCTGGCAGAACGCGACGGGCCGCAACGGGTTGCCGTCGCCCTCGGCAATGTAGCCGTTGGCGATCATCGCATCGTAGACCGACTGCTGGTTGGTGTAGCGGTGATTGACGTCAGCGCGCTGGTTCCACAGCCGGTACACGGCGGACGTGTCGACCGGGCAGAGGCCGCTGTTTGGGTCCACGGCGAACGCACGGAAGACCTCGGAGTCTTCGAACTGCCACTGCTGCGGAAACTTGATCTTGACCTGCTCGCACTCGTCGTTCTTGGAGGAGTAGAAGTGCGAATCGATGCCGGCTTCCGGGAGGCCGTAAAAGCGGCAGACAGGTGAGGCGCTGGGGACGTCGACGCCGATTTTCACAACCGGAAACCGATAACCGGTGCGGGCCCAGCCGACAAAGTAGCCGGTATCGAGATTGGAGATTTCGAGCGGGTCGATCGTGACGAAGTAGTGATCGAGGGTCTTGTTGTAAAACTCGACCAGCTCGTTCTGGTCGGTGCTGGCAACCGCTGCGACCGCGGGCCCGAACGTGGGGAATGCAGCGGCCGCGAACAACAGGCCAAGCAGGAGGCTTTTGCGCATGTTGAATCGCCGGGAATAACCCCGGCGCAGTGAATATGGGAGTAGGACCATTATAGGACATGTCCGACATGCGATTGGGTCTTGCGCCGACATTCGCGCACGATATGCGTCGGAGCGGACACGCTGTCGTGATGCGGCGACAATGTCGGGCGTCATGCGTCCTACAAAAACATCACCCGTTTGCAGCGAGCGGCATCGCGTCAGGTTGATCGACAATGAGGTCGATCGACGCCACCTGAAGTTGCAGCCCCTTGATCTGCAGACGGATCGCGGACTCCTGCTGTTCGAGTTCCACCACGCGCACCTCCAGCTCGCCACTGGCCTGGTGGATGCGCTTGATGCTGTCGAGGCGCCGGCGCAACTGCAGGTGATGTTCGCGCACCTGGGTCTCGAGCGGCGACATCACGGCCTTCAGCCACGCTTCGAGATCGCGGTTGGCCACGACGTACACGTGCTTCACGCGCGACGCGATCGTCTCGAAGAAGCGCTTCATCAACGAGAACTTGGCCTTGCTGACCATGTTCCACAGCGTATTGAAGTGCGTGTTGTACGCGCGTTCAAGGCGCTCGATTTCCTTCTGGTACTTCAACACCGAGAACGCGGGCGGATTGAAGGGCTCGAGGCCATGGTCCTTCGCGAAGCGCGCGTACATCGCGCGCATCATCTCGTGCGTTTCCGTCGATTGCCGGCCGGCTGCCGCGAAGTCACCGCGGATGCTGCCGAAAAAATCGTTCATCGCGCCGCGCACGCCGCGGGTGAAGGGACTGTCCTCGATGTGCCGGCGAGTCTGCTGCGCATTGGCGCGCAGCGTTTCGAGGCCCACGCGGTCGAAGAGTTCGTTGGTCTGCTGGGTGAACACGTTGCGCAGCGCGGTGAAGCGCGCCAGCCCGCGCTCGAAGACTTCCTTCTCCTCGCGCACGCGGGCCATCATGTGGCCGACCACGTCCTGATTCTTGCCGCGCAAGGCCTTCAGTTCGGCTAGCTGCTCGGTGATGCCGGCCGCGCGCGCATCGAGGATCGTGCGCACGGAGGCGGTCAGCGAGCGCACGTCCGCCTGCGAGGCCGCGCCGACGATGTCGCGCTTGGCGGGGATCAGATTGTGCGACAGCGAGGTCTCGAGCGCGGGCAACCGGCTGCGCGCCAGCAGCGCGTCGTCGCCGTTGACCTTGGCCAGCAGCGCCTTCTGCGCCGACGTGGCGTAGACCTGCGACATTGGCACATCGAGCATCTGCGCCGTGCTGCGCACCTGCCTTGCGATTTCGGCATCGATCGCGTCCTCGGACTTCAAGTCGTCCCACAGGCCGTCGATCTTGTTGAGGATCACGATGCGCCCGGCGCGCGTGGCGGGATCGTCCCCCGCCAGGTGCTGGTTCCAGACCTCGAGGTCGGTCTTCGTCACGCCGGTGTCGGCGGCCAGGATGAACAGCAGCGCATGCGCGTTAGGCAGCAGGTTCAGCGTCAGCTCGGGCTCCGTGCCGATCGCATTGAGGCCGGGCGTATCGAGGATGACGAGGCCCTGGCGCAGCAGCGGGTGCGGGAAGTTGATGATCGCGTGCCGCCAGCACGGGATATCGACATTGCCCTCGTCGCCGCTTTCCATCGCCGCCAGGATGTCGTCGTCACCGTCGCCGTAGAGACCGTACTTGCGCGCGAGGTCGACCGGCACGTGCTTTACCTGCGACACTCGCGACATTGCCTCGCCCATCTTCTCGGCGGACGCGAGATCGAGCGGGAACGTGACCCATTCGTCCGCGTAGTTCTTGAATTCGGTGACCGACGCGTCCTTGAGACGCGTCTCGATCGGCAGCAGCCGGATCGACGGCGGCCGCGAGGCGTCATACAGAAGCTCGGTGGGACACATTGTCGTGCGCCCGGCCGCCGACGGCAGCAGGCGCTGCCCGAAGTCGGCAAAGAAGATGGCGTTGATCAGCTCGGACTTGCCGCGCGAGAACTCCGCGACAAAGGCCACGACCAGCTTGTCCTGGTGGAGGCGCTCCAGCAACTGCTGAATCCGCAGGTCCACCTGCGTGTCGGCCAGGTCCTGTTCCTGCAGCCAGCCATGGAGGCCGGAGACCCCAGCCGACAGGCGCCGGCGCCAGTCGCTGTAAGCCTCGAAGCGGGCCGCAAGATCGCGGGAAGGCACCATGATGATCCTCGCTGCCGGATGGTCGTTGGTCGATATGCGCCGGAAACTCAATGCTGGCAAACACCTGTAAAGCACAACTCGTGCCGATCTCGATGCGCGACGAGGTCCCCGGGAGACCTTGGTTCTGCCGGGTCTCGACATGCCGGAAGGCGTCCCGAGCTGCCGGTCGGGGGCAGGCTTTGAGGCGAGTTCAGCGCTGGCAGGTGGGACACCAGAACGATGCGCGCCCCCCCAGCCGCCGATGCCGGATCGGCGTGCCGCAAACCCGGCATGGCGCATCTTCGCGGCCGTACACAAAATATTCCAGCTGGAAGTAGCCCGGTTCGCCGGTCGCGTCGACGTAGTCGCGCAGCGTGCTGCCGCCCTTGGCGATCGCCTCGGTCAGCACCGCCCGCACGGCATCGACCAGCCGGGCGAGCCGCGGCCTCGTCAGCCGGTGCGAGGGTGTGGTGGGCCGGATCCCGGCGCGGAACAGCGCCTCGTTCGCGTAGATGTTGCCCACCCCCACCACCAGGTGGTTGTCCATCAGGGCGAGCTTGATCGCCGCGGTCCGCCGCCGCGTCTCACGCCAGAAGTACGGGGCATCGAAGGCTGGATCGAACGGTTCAGGGCCGAGGCTCGCCAGCAGCGCATGCTCGGGTTCGCCCCCCGGCAGCCACAGGATTGCGCCGAAGCGCCGCGGGTCGTTGTAGCGCAGCGTGACGCCGCCTTCCATCGTGAGGTCGACGTGGTCGTGCGCGCGCCGGGGCGGCAGCGTATGGAATACCCGAAGGCTGCCGGTCATTCCCAGATGCACCAGCAGCGTATCCAAGCCCAAACGGAACAGTAAGTACTTGCTGCGTCGATCGACCCGGTCAATCGAGCGCCCGACCAGGTGGAGTTGGAGATCGCCGGGAACCGGCCACCGCAACCGCCTGTCGTAGACCTGCAGTGCATGAATCCTGCGGCCGGCCACCTGGGGCTCCACCCCCCGGCGCGTGGTCTCGACTTCAGGTAGTTCGGGCATCGTCGCTGACGAAGGGTTTCAGGCAGGCGGCGCGCCGGTCCGCCATGCGCGGGGTTCTCGCGTTCGTATCGGGCGCTTGGTCAGATTCGTCCACGTCACCACTTTGTTGCGCCGCCGGATATAGCCTAACATCGACCCAGCCAGAGTACGTCTGCCGCCACGCGCATGGGCCCGCCCGCCATGCCGGTTTGCACGCGGCGCACCGGCACTCCGCCCCCAACGCAATTTCTGCCCGCCCGAGCCTATGCACCGCCTTTGCTTCCCCCTCCCCCGAAAATTCCTGCTGCTGCCGTTGCTTGCCGCGTTGGCGGCAGTGGGCCACGGTACCGCCTCGGCGCAAACGTTGTCGCCGGGTCTTGCGCCGCACGCGACGCCGGTGCCTGGGCCACGCGCGGACGTCGAAGGACTGAGCGCCGACGTCTTCTACCGGCTGATCCTCGGCGACGTCGCGCTTCAGCGTGGCGAGACATCGCTTGCCGCGCGCGCCTATTTCGAAGCCGCGCGCGAGACCCGCGACGCGCGCCTCGCAAGGCGCGCCACCGAAGTCGCGTTGGCCGCGCGCATGCGCGGCCTGGCGCAGGAATCCGCCAAGCTCTGGTCCGCGCTCGACCCCGCGGCCGATCGCCCGAAGCAGGTGTTGACCGCGCTGGCCGCGGGCGGCACCGGGCAGGGCACGCCGGATTTCGGCACCGACAACGACCTGAAGCTTCGCCTCGAGAAGCTCCTCGCCGATGCCGCGCTCACGCAGCGCGGCGCCGGCGAAGTTTTCCTGCAGCTCAGCCGGTTCTTCGGCGACCAGCAGGACCGGCGGCAAACCTTCGAGCTGGTCCGCGAACTGGCCAAGCCATACCCCAACAACGCCGAGGCGCACTTCGCGGTGGCGCTGGCCGCCTTCAGCGGCGGCATACCGGAAGGCAGTCCCGACAACACGGGGATGGTCGAGATCGACCGCGCGCTGGTGTTGAAGCCCGATTGGGAGCGTGCGGCGTTGCTGAAGACCGAACTCCTGTCGCGGCGCAAGGGCGACGAGGCCATGACCTATCTGCAGGCGTTTGTCACCGCCAACCCGGAGGCCCGCAATGCCGTCGGCGCGCTGGCGCAGCTCTACGTCGAGCAGAAGCGCTACAGCGAGGCCCGCGCCCTCTACCAGAAGCAGTGGGACAACGACCGCACGGCGCGTGAGTTCGAGTTCGGCGTTGCCGTGATCTCGATGCAGATGAAGGACTGGGAGACGGCCGAAGCCCTGCTGTCCGATCTCAAGCGCGCCAACTATGGCGAGAACGGCGTCGTCGAGTTGTTCTACGCGCAAGTCGCGGACGAATCGGGCCGCTACCAGGATGCCATCGAGCGCTACAAGGCCGTGCCCGAAGGCGAGAAATCATGGCTCGCGAAACTGCGCATCGCAGCCATGCTCGCGAAACAGGGCAAGGTGGTCGAGGCCCGCAAGTATCTTGCGGACCTACCCGCTGTATCGATCGAGCAGCGGGTGCAGGTGCGCCAGGCCGAATCACAACTGCTGCGCGATACGAACGACAACGCCGCAGCCTATGCGGTGCTGACGCTGGCCATCAAGGAACACCCGGAATCGACGGATCTGCTTTACGACGCGGCGATGGTCGCCGAGAAACTCGACCGCATCGACGAAGCCGAAGCCCGGTTGCGACGCTTGGTCGAGCTGCGTCCCGAGGATCCGCAGGCATTGAATGCGCTGGGCTACACGCTGGTGGATCGCACACCACGCGCTGCCGAGGGTTTCGTGCTGATCGAGAAGGCCAACAAGCTCGCACCCAACGATTCGTTCATCCTCGACAGCATGGGGTGGGCGCTCTTCCGTCTGGGCCGCTTTGCCGAGGCCGAGACTTACCTGCGACGCGCAATGAAGGAGCGTCCCGATCCGGAGATCGCCGCGCATCTCGGCGAAGTGCTGTGGGCCAAGGGCGAGTACGCGGAGGCGAAGGAGCTCTGGCAGATGCAGTTGCAATCCAATCCCGACCATCCGGTCCTGCTCGAGACGATGCGCCGGCTGGCGCGCTGAAGTGAGCAATGCTGCGCCGGCCGCTGCCGGCGTCAGGCAACGTCTGCGTACACGTGCCGCCGCGATCATCGGGATGATGGCGGCGGCCACGTTGCTGGCGGGTTGCGCGAGCGTGGGACCTGCATTAACGGCAACCGATGGTCCGCTGGTGGCCTCTCCGCAGTTCGATATCGTGGGGCGCCTGTCGGCGCGGCGCGGCAACGATGGCGCCGCCGCGCATTTCACGTGGCGGCACCGGCCTGATGGCGACGTGATCGACGTCGCGACACCGATGGGACAAACCCTCGCGCGCATGACCGGTGACGCCGCAGGTGTTCGTGTCGAGCGCCCGGGCAAGCCTCCACTGGCTGCTGCCAACTGGGACGTGCTCACGCGCGACGTGCTTGGCGTGCCGGTGCCGGTGGAGGGCCTCGCGACATGGCTGACCGGCGCGCCGCGCACCGGGATGAAGTTCGGACTGGAACGTGACAGCGCGGGCCGGCCGTTGGTGCTGCGGCAATCGGGCTGGGAAATTGTGTACGCGTACGCGGAGGGCGCGCCACCGTCGCAACCGATGCGCCTCGTGATGCGGTACCCCGATCCCGACACCATTGAAGTGCGCATCGTCGTCGACCGGTGGAACGAGCCATGAGCGCCGCCGGGCCGCCCCAAGGCGCGCCCCCTCCGGGGGAAGCGGCGCGCAGCGCCGTTCGGGGGGGCCTTGGCGCCGCCGGGCCGCCCCAAGGCGCGCCCCCTCCGGGGGAAGCGGCGCGCAGCGCCGTTCGGGGGGGCCTTGGCGCCGCCGATCCCGTGTTGCTGGAGGTCGCTGCACCGGCCAAGGTCAATCTCTTCCTGCACGTCACCGGACAGCGCGCCGACGGCTACCACACGCTCGAGTCACTGTTGGCGCTGGTGGATCTGGCAGACACGATCGCATTGCACCGACGCGACGATGGCGTCATCGTGCGCACCAACGACGTGCCTGGCATCGCCGCGGACGCCGACCTGTCCGTGCGCGCGGCCAAGGCGCTGCAAGCGATGACGCGTACGTCCTTCGGTGTCGATCTCGCGGTCACGAAGCGCATCCCGCAGGGGGCGGGCTTGGGCGGCGGCAGTTCGGATGCGGCCAGCGTGCTGCTGGCACTGAACCGGCTGTGGGCGTTGCGCCTGCCCCGGTCGCGCCTCATCGACGTCGCGTTGACGCTGGGGGCGGACGTCCCGTTTTTTATCGGCGGCACCCCGGCGGTGGCACGCGGGATCGGCGAAGTCCTCGTGCCGGTTTCAATGCCGGCGCAATGGATGGTGATCGCGCAACCGGCCGCGACGGTCCGCACCGCCGACATCTTTGCGGCCCCGGAATTGACACGAAACACCGCGTCGGCGAAAATAGACGTCTTTTCCGAAGGTTACGGCCACAACGACCTGCAGGTAGCGACGATAACGCGGGTGCCGGAAGTCGGCCACGCCATCCGTGTGCTGCAAAGCCTCGCGCCACACGCGAGGATGACGGGGTCGGGGGCCTGCGCCATCGCGATGTGCGCCTCCGAAATGGAAGCCCGGCGTGTCGTGGCAGCGCTGTCGCCGTCCATCGACGGTCATGTGGCCCGTACGATCGCCCGCCATCCGCTCGCGTCGTTCGCGTAACGCATTCGGAAACCGTTTTCCGCTGGGGAGTCGCCAAGTGGTAAGGCACCGGATTTTGATTCCGGCATTCGAAGGTTCGATCCCTTCCTCCCCAGCCATTTACATCAATAGGTTACTTCAGGCCTCAGTCCAGCCCCGGTCCTCCGTGGGACACTGGCGGGCGGCGAGTTCGGCGCCAGCACGCCGAAGTAGCGATGGCGATGAACCCGCGGCGGCGGCACCAGGGCGGCGAGGCGGTCGATCTGGTGGGCAGTTGGCGCGACCGCAGCGAGCGGCACCGTTGGCGAAGCCATGGCGGTGACCGCGACGCGCAGCGGCGAGTTCGGCGCCAGCACGCCGAAGTAGCGATGGCGATGAACCCGCGGCGGCGGCACCAGGGCGGCGAGGCGGTCGATCAGTTGCAGCGGGGTCAGGCGCAGTGGGCCGCTGCCGCCGGGGCCGGGTTGGCTGGCGGGGTAGATCAGGTACTCGGCATCGCGTTGCTGCAACCGGTCCAGGGCGAACGGCGGGCGGGCGCTTCGGCACTGCCAGTACCCATTGCCGCAGCCGCAGGCGCGGGAAGACGTGATCGGTCAGATGCGCCGCGGTCTCGACCATGCGCCGGGTGTTGCACGACGGGCACACACCGCGCCCCTTGCAGGAGAAGGCGATCAGGAAGTCGTGTCCGCACACCTCACAAGGAGCGCGGGCGAAGCCATGAGCGAGGATGCCGCATTCCAGATAACGACGGAACTCGCGCTCGACGTGGGCTGGCACCGGATCGCTATCGACGGCGCTGTCGTGCGTCAGCGCCAGCCTGGTCGCGAAGTGGGGTTGGACGGTGCGATAGAGCAGCGTGCGCTCGGGCCGCCGGCGGCGTTAAGGCATCGGGCCGTTCGCGATGGCCTGCGGCACCGCCGTCATGTCGCCCTCCTGCACCCGGGGCTCCGGGCTGGGCGGTCAGGGTGGCGCGCGGGGTAGATCCCCCGCGATCAGCCAGAAGGGGTAGGCCGTTCTGGATTTACAGCAACTCCAGGCTGATTCGCGGAAGCACGATCGGCCCGACGAGTACGACGAGCAACTCGGCGGCGAAGTGCCGTGCTGTACGACCTCGATGCCACCAATCCGCAGTTGGCCGCGACGGTCGCCGGGGGGTTCAACCACTGGAAACGCCTCCCGGAGCCGCGGCGCGGGCTGATGCAGGCCGCGCTGCAGCGCATCGCCGCGATGCCCGGCCTGTCGCCTTGGACTGTTGGCTAAGCCACGAAGAACGCAGTGGACAGATCCGCAGTCACCGCGGCTTGCTGAGTTCTGAGTTACAACCTGCTCGTAACGATTTATCTATTCGTTCTCGGGATCGGTGGCGAAATGGTCGAGAGCCTGTTGTGGCCCGCATTCGCATTTCACGCCGTGATGACGCTCCTTCTTGCCCGTGCCTGGTCCGGAACGCCTACGCTGCCCGGCAGCACAGCATGAGCGTAGAGGCGGGCATTGAGTTGGCTGCCGGCGTTATCTGCCCGAATCACCGCTGGATCAGACGGAACTGGCGACAAATCGTCGCTCTTGACCAAGTGGGAGTCTAGTATATACTTCACACATATACTTTATGAGGCGGTGAAGATGAAAACGGCCAAGCTGTTTCAGAACGGGCAAAGCCAAGCGGTAAGGCTACCCAAAGAGTTTCGCTTCGAGGGCGATGAGGTATTCATCAAAAAATCCGGCAGCGCCGTGGTGCTGATCCCCCTCGTCAATTCCTGGGATTCCCTTATCGGCAGCCTGGATAAGTTCACCAAGGACTACATGGCCGGCCGGGATCAACCCAAACGACAAAAGCGCGAGGCGGTTTTTGAATGAAGGTTATGCTCGACACCAATACCTGTGTTGCCATCATCAAACGAAAGCCGCCCCAGGTATTGAAACGCTTCAACGATTACAAGGTGGGCGACATCGGTATTTCCTGGGTAACCCTCGCTGAATTGGAATTCGGTGTCGCTAAAAGCCAGCATCAGGAGAAAAATCAGGCAGCCCTCGACGAATTCGTGTTGCCATTGGAAATTGCAAATTTCAATCGCGAGGCCGCCCGAATCTATGGACGGACGCGAGCTGCCCTGGAGAAGAAAGGTACGCCCATAGGCTCATTGGATATGATGATCGGGGCGCACGCGCTAACTCTGGGCGTTACGCTTGCCACCAACAATACCAGGGAGTTTTCTCGTATCAAAGGGTTGACGGTTATTGATTGGCTGGCTGGCAGGAGCTAGTGTAGTGCTGCATTCTGTTTGGAACTTAAGCGGCTGTTGGCGCGAATGACCTTCTGCAAGAAGTCGTGCGCGCTCTTGGTCCAGATGAACGGCTTGGGATTGGTGTTGTGGTGAGCGATGTATTCATCGATGGCGCTCGTCAACTCCGGCACGCTGGTGAACACCCCGCGGCGCAGGCGCTCGGTCGTGAGGTCGCGGAAGAATCGCTCGACCATGTTCAGCCACGATGCCGAGGTGGGCAATTTTCGCTGCAGCCGGTAGTAATCGGAGTAATCGTAGAGGTAAAGAAGCGGTTGAAGCCTTGGGTGTAAAGGTTCCTTCAAGGGAATTTGCGAGCATGCAGGCCCTAAGACGAATGAAGGAAAGGAAATTCAACCCGGCAAGCCAAGTATTCCGGGCTCGGCGATGCTGGTCAAGCGGCGAGCGAGCGCCGAAGACCGACTGTCTGCGCGATGCCGAGGCAGCTTTCCGGGCCGATCGCGGGGCAATGCGGTGCTGGCGAGCAGACTTCAGGTCGGTTGGCGGAAGCCGACGTAAGCCGCCCCCCGCCGCGCCAGTGCGGCGCACACGGAGGCCTGACTACCAGGCGATGCGCTGATCGAAGACGAAGTCCGGTGCGGGTGCGGCGAGGGCGCGCAGGATCTCCCGCAGCACCGTCGCCTCGGTGATGAAGGCGATGATGCGCATGTCGGCACCGCAGCGCGGGCAGCGGAGTGGGAACACTTCATCGATGCGGGCGAGCAGCAGGGCCCACGCGTAGGGAGCGGCGCGGCGGTGGGCCGGTTCGTCGGCGGGCGGGGCCTGGTGGGCAGTTGGCGGTACGGCATCGGGCCGTTCGCGATGGCCTGCTATCAAGATCGAATACATTCGACCCGGCAAACCACCGCAGAACGCCTACGTGGAGCGATTTAACCGAACCGTGCGCTACGAATGGCTGGCGCAATATCTGCTTGATATGGCCCGGAGGGTTCGTATAGGCGTGCCTGGAGCCGTCTGTGCCAACCGCAGGCGGGGTACTTCCGGCGCAAATCTGGCGCAGCAAATCAACGTCGAAAAAACTGACAGTCGCCCTCGACCAACGGAGCCTTTGAGATTGGTTGTGCACGCAAATCAAGCCGTTACCAACTTGGAACGCGAATTGCCTCGCCTTTTTCTCTGAATGTGCGCAATTTGCTGGACTGCGAAAAGTGGCAGCCGAAGGTGACGGCCACATCTGTTGCCAAGTACAAGGAATGGGGGCCTTATGAATCGCATGGTCCTTGCATTCATCGCTGCCGGAGCAATCGCGCTCGCTGGAGGCGCCCGAGGTGACGTGGTCCAGTTCTGTCCACCGGGAAATGCTGATGCCGTGCATGGCCTATTGGTAAATGGGCATCTCTTCGATGTCACGTTCCCGTCCGGAAACTACAACGATGTGTTCGGAACAACACCTCCCATCGACTTCGCCGGAGCGGGGGGATGGCCCGCCTTGAAAACTGCGACGGAAGCTCTAGCCGCTGCCCTCAACGCGGCGGGCGCACTTACAGTTGGCCCGTGTAACGGTCCAAACTCGAGCGTGTTTATCTTTTCAGTGTTCCCTCCAGATTCGCCGGACCATTTCGACGGGACTTTGCTCGGTAGAGATTTCGACACCGGCCTATGGTTGCATCAGGGTTACTTTGGGGGGAACCCGGCCGATTCCACCTTGGGTCAAGTATGGGCAGTCTATAGCGCCGCGCCGGAGCCTGGGACATTGGCGCTGGTTGCGGTAGCGTTGCTGGGAGTGGTCGCTGTCCGTCGTCAGCGGCGAAACGTTGTTCCGGTGCTTAAGTCGGCGTAAGGCTAAACACGGAAAATCGCCGAGCCAGTCAGCCAGTGGATGCGATTCGCTTCGCAAGATTCTACGAGCGGTATGAAGCGTATTGCGTCTGGGCCGGGGTCGAGCCGGTTTCGACGGGGGCGGCGCTACAGGTGTTGGGAGATTGGCGTCCGTGGAAACCACAGGCCGCCGCCCAACGGGGAGTTCAACTTTCTGGCTGGGGCCGGTGCCAGTGTTAGTTGTCACTAATCGGCGGGACACTGGCGGGACACTGACCGGCAAAAAAGGGGGGTAGGCAGGAAACAGGGGCAACAATTAAGTAATTGATGCAATTGTTCTTCCGTGTTCCCGGGGCTTCCCGTTTGTGCGGTTCCCCCGATTTTGATTCCGGCATTCGAAGGTTCGATCCCGTCCTCCCCAGCCATTTTCCCCAGTATCGGCAGTGACCGATCGGCCATCGTTCGACCCGCGAACGCATTGGCGCCTTTTGGGTGCGCGTTTTTCGGATAGACTCCGCACGGGTTCTTCAAGGCAGCGTGACCATGGCGTTCGAACGTATGCGGATCTTCACCGGCAACGCGAATCCCAATCTCGCCCTGGCCGTATGCCGTCACCTGAACATCAGTCTCGGGCGCGCCGAAGTAGGGCGCTTCTCCGACGGCGAAGTGATGGTCGAGCTTTTGGAGAACGTGCGCGGGCGCGATGTCTTCGTGCTGCAGTCCACGTGCGTGCCCACCAACGACAACCTGATGGAGATCATGGTGATGGTCGATGCGTTGAAGCGTGCATCGGCGGCGCGCATCACCGCGGCCATCCCGTACTTCGGCTATGCGCGCCAGGATCGACGGCCGCGCTCCGCGCGCGTGGCGATCACCGCCAAGGTGGTGGCCGACATGCTGTCCACGGTCGGCGTGGATCGCGTGATGGTCATGGACCTGCACGCGGACCAGATCCAGGGCTTCTTCAACATCCCGGTCGACAACATCTACGCCACGCCCATCCTGCTCGGCGACCTGTGGAAGCGCGACTACCAGAACCTCATCGTCGTCTCGCCTGACGTCGGCGGCGTCGTGCGCGCGCGCGCGATCGCCAAGCGCCTCGACTCGGACCTCGCGATCATCGACAAGCGGCGTCCGAAGGCCAACGTGTCCGAGGTGATGAACATCATCGGCGACGTCGAGGGCCGCACCTGCGTGATCATGGACGACATGGTCGACACCGCGAACACGCTGTGCAAGGCCGCGGGCGCGCTGAAGGAACGCGGCGCGGTGAAGGTCGTCGCGTATTGCACCCATGCGGTCCTCTCCGGCGGCGCCGTGGGACGGATTGCGGAGTCGGAGCTCGATGAGCTCGTCGTCACCGACACGATCCCGCTGTCGGCTGAAGCAATGGCACTGCCGCGAGTGCGCCAGCTTTCGTGCGCGCAGCTGCTGGCCGAGACGATGACCCGCATCTCCAACGAGGAATCGGTGTCGTCACTCTTCACCGACTGACTTTCGGCCCGGCAGGCGGGCCCCGGGCAGGCGGACCCCGGTTGAACCCCGGGAGGCGCAATTCCCCGAAATCGGGTTATAATTCAAGGCTTTTCCGCCGGACCGCCCTTTCGCCCTGGTTCAACGCCAGGACAAAAGCCGAGGCCCAGCGGCTGTCGCCCATCGAGGCAAACTTGAGGCGGACGACCTGAAGCGCTCTAACCTTGGTTAAAACCCCGGGATCCGCGCCATAGGGAAGGCCGCAGACAACCGGAGTCACCCGCATGACCATCGAATTCACTGCATTCCCGCGCGCCACCGAAGGCCGCGGCGCCTCCCGCCGCATGCGTCGCGGCGGCAAGGCCCCTGGCATCGTCTACGGCGGTGTCGTCACGCCCACGCCGATCGAGCTCGACCACAACGCGCTGTTCCACGCGCTGCGCAACGAAGCTTTCCATTCGTCGATCCTGACGATGAAGCTCGACGGCGCGGCCACCAAGGTGCTGCTGCGCGACGTCCAGATGCATCCGTTCCGCAACGAGATCCTGCACGTCGATTTCCAGCGCATCGACGAAAACAAGAAGATCCAGATGAAGGTGCCGTTGCACTTCGTGAACGCGGAAGTCTCGCCGGCCGTGAAGACCAGCGGCGCGATCGTCAGCCACGTGATCACCGACGCCAACATCATGTGCCTGCCGCGCGACCTGCCCGGGTTCATCGAGGTCGACCTGGCGACGCTCGAAGTCGGCCACTCGATCCACGTGTCGGCGCTGAAGCTGCCTTCCGGTGTCACGATCGTCACGCGCGGCCGCAAGGACCCGGTGGTGGCCACGGCCGTCGTGCCGCGTGCTGCTGTCGAGACGGAAGAAGCCGTCGCGGCCGCCGCTGCTGCACCGGCCGCTGCCGATGCCAAGGCCGACGCCAAGGCGGGCGACAAGGCTGCGGACAAGAAGGACGACAAGAAAGACGACAAGAAAGACGACAAGAAGAAGTAATCGCGTTGATCCTGAAGGATCGTCGCGAGACCAAGGCCCGCATGCATCAAGCGGGCCTTTTTCGTTGCCGTCCTCCATCGCGGTCTGCCGACGCATCCTGACCTTCATGGCCCATTCATCTCCCATTCGCCTCGTCGCCGGCCTCGGCAATCCGGGGCGCGAGTACGCCGAGACCCGCCACAACGCGGGCTTCTGGTTTGCCGACCGGCTCGCCGAGAAGTTGCGCGCCGCGTTGCACTACGAGTCGAAGTTCGCAGGCGAGGTGGCTAAGGCGGGCGATGTGCGCATCGTCAAGCCCGGCACGTTCATGAATCTCTCGGGCCGGTCGGTGTCGGCGCTGGCCCGATTCTTCGACATCGCGCCCGAGGAAATCCTGGTCGTGCACGACGAACTCGATCTCAAGGCCGGCGAAGTTAAGATGAAATTCGGCGGTGGACATGCGGGCCACAACGGCCTGCGCGACATCCAGGCGCAGATCGCCTCGCCCGAGTTCTGGCGGCTGCGCATCGGCATCGGCCATCCGCGCGATTCCGAACTCCCGCAGCAGCAGGTCGTCGACTATGTGCTGCAGCCCCCCGGCTCTGACGACCGCACGACCATCGACGCCGCCATCGTCCGCGCTCTTTCCGCCTGGCCCGACATCGCGGCCGGCGACATGGAACGCGCGATGATGGTGCTGCACACGCGCGCAGCGCCATGAGGCACGCGCGCAACTCTTACCCGAAAGCCCCTCCATGAGTCTCAAATGCGGCATCGTCGGCTTGCCGAACGTCGGCAAGTCCACCCTCTTCAACGCGCTGACCAAGGCCGGCATCGCGGCGGAGAACTATCCGTTCTGCACGATCGAGCCCAACATCGGCATCGTTGAAGTACCCGATCCGCGGCTCGCCGCGCTGGCGGGCATCGCCAAACCCGAGCGCGTCTTGCCTGCCGTGGTCGAGTTCGTCGACATCGCGGGCCTCGTGGCCGGCGCATCGAAGGGTGAGGGACTCGGCAACCAGTTCCTGGCCACCATCCGCGAGACGGACGCCATCGCGCACGTCGTGCGCTGCTTCGTCGACGACAACGTGATCCACGTCGCCGGTGGTGTGAACCCCATCTCCGACATCGAGACGATCAACACGGAGTTGGCACTCGCCGACATGGCCGCGGTGGAGAAGCACATCTCGAAGTACGCGAAGGTGGCGCGTTCCGGTGGCGACAAGGAGGCGGCGCGCATCGTCGCGGCACTGGAGAAACTGGTGCCGGTATTAAACGAGGCGCGGCCTGCACGCATGGCCGGCCTCGACGCGGAGGAGCGCGCGGTGGTACGCCAGTTCTTCCTGCTGACGATGAAGCCGCTGATGTACGTGGCGAATGTGTCGGAGCATGGCTTCACTGGCAACCCGCTGCTGGAACAGGTCAAGGCCTACGCGGCGAAGGAAGGCGCGCCGGTGGTGGCCGTCTGCGCCTCGATGGAAGCGGAAATCGCCGACCTCGAAGGCGAAGACAAGAAAGTGTTCCTGGACGACATGGGGATGACCGAGCCGGGTCTCGATCGCGTGATCCATGCGGCCTACACGCTGCTCGGCCTGTCGACGTACTTCACCGTGGGCCCGAAGGAAGTGCGTGCGTGGACGATCCACGTCGGCGACACGGCACCGCAGGCGGCAGGCGTGATCCACACGGACTTCGAGAAGGGCTTCATCCGCGCGGAAGTCACGGCCTATGCCGACTTCGTCGCCTGCAAGGGCGAGCAGGGGGCGAAGGAGGCCGGCAAGATGCGGCTTGAAGGCAAGGAATACCTCGTGCGCGACGGCGACGTGATGCATTTCCGCTTCAACGTCTGACGTGACAGCGTGGCGTTCCGCGGGTTGGTGGTGCGCGGTGGCGCTGGTGGCCGGCGCGTGTTCCACCATCCCGCGCCTCGAGTCGCCGAAGGTCGTGGCCACGGCGTTGCGCGTGGACCGGCTGACCGGCGTGGACGCGCAGTTCACGGTCACGCTGACGCTGTCCAATCCCAACGACCGCGACATCAGCGTGGATGCGATCGACGCCACGGTGCGGGTCGAGGACGTGCCGGTGGGCGTGGCGCGATTGACGGCGCCGGTGCGGCTGGCAGCGCGCGGCGAAGCCCCGGTGGCGCTTGCGGTGCGCGCCAGGCTGGCCGATGCGTTGCAGGCCGCGGCCGCCATCGCGCGGCGCGCTGAAGCAGGGCGCGCCATGCCACCCGTTGCACGCTATGCTGTGAATGGCACGGTCACGCTCGAAGGTGGCACGGTGCTGCCGTTTTCGCGCAGCGGCGAATTCGCGCTGCCGCAACCTGCGCCGAGGCCCCGATGAAGCTCCGGTTCACCAAGATGCATGGGCTGGGCAACGATTTCGTCGTCTTCGACGGCGTGCGCCAGCGTGTCAATCTGGCGCCGGCGCAGATCCGCGCGCTGGCCGACAGGCGCTTCGGCATCGGCTGCGACCAGGTGCTGCTGGTGGAGCCCGCGCAGGGGGACGCCGACTTTCGCTACCGGATCTTCAATGCCGATGGCGGCGAGGTCGAGCATTGCGGCAATGGCGCGCGCTGCTTCGTGAAGTTCGTCCGCGACCAGGGCCTCACCACCAAGCACGAGATCCGCGTCGAGACGAAAAATGGCGTCATCGTGCCGCGCCTCGAGATTGACGGCGAGGTGACGGTGGACATGGGGGTGCCGCGCCTGGCGGCCACGCAGATTCCCTTCATCGACGGACTGGGTTTGCCTGCCGAACCGCTGGAGGTCGATGGCGTGACGCTGACGATCTCGGCCGTGTCGATGGGCAACCCGCATGCGGTCCAGGTCGTGGACGACGTCGAGCGTGCGCCGGTCGAAACACAAGGCCCGAGGATCGAGCATCACCCGCGCTTTCCGCAGCGCGTGAATGCGGGCTATGTGCAGGTGATCGATCGCGCTACCATTGCGTTGCGGGTGTGGGAGCGGGGCGCCGGCGAAACGCTGTCATGCGGCACGGGTGCTTGTGCGGCGGCGGTGGCGGTGATCCGGCGCGGCCTGGCCGATTCCCCGGTGCAGGTGAGGACGCGCGGCGGCGATCTTGCCATCGCATGGGAAGGCCCGGGCGCGCCGTTGTTCATGCGTGGTCCGGCGGCCAGCGTATTCGAAGGCGAGTGGACCGCCTGATCGCGGACGCCACCATAACGACAAGATGGGGGAAGTGGACGTATGGACGCAGCAGCGGTCGCGGAATTCCTGAAGAACAACCCGCAGTTCTTTGCAGACTATGCGGATGTGGTGGCCGATATCTTCGTTCCGCATCCGCACGGCGGTCATGCGATTCCGATCGCGGAGCGGCAGATCCTCACGTTGCGCGAGAAGAATCACGAGCTCGAGGCCCGCTTCAAGGAGCTGGTGAGCTACGGCACCGAAAACGACCAGATCAGCGAGAAGGTCCACCGGTCCACGCTGGCGCTCTTTGCGGCGCAGGATCTCGAGACCACGCTGGCGGTGCTCTACCACAGCCTCAAGGAAGACTTCGGCGTACCGCAGGTGGCGGCGCGGCTGTGGGGCAAGGTGCCCGAGCAATCCTATTTGCCCGAGCTGGCGGCCACGTCCTCGGAGATCCGCCACTATGCGGATCAGCTGGGCCAGCCGTACTGCGGGCCGGTGGCGGCCTTCGAGTCGCGCGAGTGGTTCGAGGACGGCGACATCCTGCAGTCCTTCGGCTTTCTGCCACTGCGCACGGCGCAGACCTTCGGCGTGCTGGCGCTCGGCAGTCCGGATCCGCGCCGCTTTCACCCCGGCATGGGCACGCTCTACCAGACGCGCCTGGCCGAACTGGCCAGCGTGGCAACGGCGCGGTTCCTGCCCCCGGCCTGAAGCGTCCTTGCGCGCCAACCCTCCGCGACGGGTTCCACGAACCGCGGTCAACACGGAGGGCAACGACGCCAATCGCGCGCTGATCGAGGCATTCGGCACGCACCTCGCCACGCGCTCCCGCCACACGCGCGACGCGTATGTCCGCGATGCGGCGCACCTGCTGGCGGTGGCCGGCGACCAATCGTTTGCGTTGATGCAGCGAGCCCAGCTCGCGCGTTGCCTGGGCACGCTGCATGGCCGCGGTGTCTCGGGACGGAGCCTCGCGCGGATGCTGTCCGCGTGGCGCGCGTTCTTCCGCTTCCTGCTGGAACGCGGCGCGTTGCGCGAGGACCCCAGCGCCGGCCTGAAGGCGCCCAAGGCCGCGAAGCGGCTGCCCTCCACGCTGACGCCGGACGAAGCGGTGCAGCTGGTGTCGATCAAGGACGGCGCGCCGGCGGCCGTATGCGACCGCGCGCTGTTCGAACTCGCGTACTCGTCCGGCTTGCGCGTGTCCGAGCTTGCGGCCGTCGACATCGATCGCGTCGATCTCGTCGGCGGCGAGATCCGCGTCTGGGGCAAGGGTGCGAAGGAGCGCGTGGTGCCAGTGGGTGCCGCCGCGCGCGCGGCGATCACCGCGTGGTTGACGCTGCGCGCTGCGTTGCCGCCAGTGGAGGGCGCGGCGCTGTTCGTCGGGGCCAGCGGCCGGCGGATGTCGACGCGCACGATCGAGCGGCGGCTGGCCGCGCTGGCGTTGCGCCAGGGCCTGAACCGGCATGTCCACCCGCACATGCTGCGACATTCGTTCGCGTCGCACGTGCTGCAGTCGTCAGGCGACCTGCGCGCGGTGCAGGAGATGCTGGGCCACGCGTCCATCGCCAGCACGCAGGTGTACACGCACCTCGACTTTCAGGCGCTGGCCAAGGTCTATGACGCCGCGCATCCGCGCGCGAAGCGGAAGAAATAGCACGGCGCCCGGACATCTGTAAATGTAGGCGAGGCTTCAGCCTCGCGGTTTAGACGCCGCGCTACAGGTTGCGAGGCTTTCGCCTCGCCTACAGGAATTCGCTAATCGACCATCCGCACCACGCCGGGCAGGTACGGCAGGTCGGTTACGCCGGGATCGCGGCCCGCCTGCTTCAGCAGCGTGGTCACCTGGCCGCGATGATGCGTCGAATGCTGGAAGAGATGCGTCGCGGCAATCCATGCCGGCATCTGCCGCGTGCGGCCATCCGACGCGGCGCGGTATTGAAGCGTCGACTCGAGCCACGCAGGTGTCAGTGAGCCGGCCCAATCGAGGAT
>Ga0163150_10003612_pt1 | contig 21530 bp, 21 predicted proteins | sample OliLakLV19P2IB_FD_148628 | JGI IMG/M metagenome (GOLD analysis project Ga0163150, IMG submission 148628) | Freshwater microbial mat bacterial communities from Lake Vanda, McMurdo Dry Valleys, Antarctica - Oligotrophic Lake LV.19.P2.IB | ecosystem: Environmental > Aquatic > Freshwater > Lake >...
CAATTACGACTATGCTGACGCTACAAGACTTGAAATGACCTTTTGGGGTGACATTAGAGGTTGGGCTGACTTGCAAGACAATGTGAGAAAACATCTAGTAAGAGCTTGCACTCAACACGTTTCAAAATTAGGTAACAGTGTGGATAGTATCATTTCAAATCCAAAGTTGGCTGTAATTCATTCTGAATTATTGGAAGTATTTGAAACACTAAAAGTAGAGAGATTAAAACATGGCGGTAAAAAGAATTACCATTTAATGATTGCAGCATATTTCAATGACCTTGCTGACGTGTTTCATTCATTAAGGCGAGTAACGAGTGAAAACTGCAAAATGTGCTTTGTAATTGGCGACTCTGCTCCATATGGCATTTATGTTCCAGTTGACAAGTGGCTCGGAGAATTAGCAGTATCAGCGGGTTTTAGCGACTACTCATTTGAAAAATTGAGAGATAGAAATGTTAAATGGAAAAATAGAAAACACACAGTTCCTTTACATGAAGGAAGACTTTGGATTAATAGTTAAAAAATGGCAGAATCTTTATCACATAAATTTGGACAACTAATTGGCGACCTTTTGGAGTTGGCTTTGGAACCTCACTTGCAAAAATTTGCAAGGAAGCATAAACTTTACCTTGACAAAAAAGGTATTAGAAAAGCACGTTCGGGAAAGAAAGTTTGTTGGACGGATTCTAAAGAAAACAAGCACGATTTAGACTTTGTTCTTGAACGTGGTGGAACAGAAAATAAAATTGGTGTTCCAGTTGCATTCATTGAATCTGCGTGGAGACGATACACAAAACATTCAAGAAATAAAGCACAAGAAATTCAGAGTGCTATTCTTCCATTAGCCAACAAATACAAAAATTCTTCTCCGTTTTTAGGTGTAGTTTTAGCTGGAGTATTTACTGAAGGTGCTTTGTCTCAATTAAAATCACTTGGATTTGGTGTTCTTTATTTTCCATACGATACAGTAGTAAAAGCATTTTCTAAATTTGGTATAAATGCTGCATTTGACGAGAAAACAGCAGAGACAGATTTCAGAAAGAAAATTGACAGTTGGAACAAATTAGCCAACAAGGAAGATGTTGCTAAAGAACTTTTGAAACTCAACAAGAAAAACGTTGACGAATTTTTAAACTCACTTTCTGACACAATTTTTCGATTCATTGAACGCATTATCATTTTGCCTTTGCATGGACAAGAAACAATTTCAGTTAGTGTGCCAGAAGCCATTGACTTTTTGAAAAAGTATTCAGAAGATAGGCCTAAATTACCACTCAGTAAATACGAAATAATTATCAAATACAATACGGGCGACAGAATAGAAGCTAGTTTCAATGACAAGAAAGACAGCATTAAATTCTTGGAGACATACTTATAACCGAGAAGAAGCACGAAGGCATAACAGAACCTACAAGAAATTGGCGGTTCAGTGCTTCGTATGACAGTTTTGTGATTGAACAAACTGTAGTGATTCGTTTGAACATTTGTGGTAAAAATCGCCAACTTCTTGTAGCTGCAAAACGATGACACGGACCTGCCTGTCGGCAGACAAGTTGAACGGATCCGATAGCTATCGTATTATACTGTTTTCTGGCTTTATTCATACTTGTAAAGTACCTATCCGCCTGCGGCGGATAAAAAATCCGTTAATATCCGTCCTTTCCGTGTCATCCCCCGAAATAATCGGGGTAGGCTGTGTTCCCTTTTTATATTCTTAGATAAGTTTTAATGCATCTGCCCTGAGAAGACGATGTATTTCTTAAAACGGTACGTTTATTATTTGTACATTTAATAACGGAAAACACCTGGAAAATTTAATATGAATCAGTGGTACAATTGATTTTTGTCATGAAGGTTTCGGGGTAGTACCTGCAATTTGTACGTATTAATAATTAGCATGATGAAAAAAATTCTTGTTCCAACCGATTTCTCTCCTAATGCAGCCCGAGCCATTGACTACGCCGTCCGGATAGCCAAATTAAACAATGCAATTCTTTATATCATCCATGCCTGTGATAATTTAGACACATTGGAGTTAGAAAATATTCTTCCCAAAGCAGAGTACAATAAAAAAATAACAGACAAAGCGTTTGATAACCTTGCAATCATACAAAAAAGTATAGAGGAGACAGAACAGTTGGAAGTGAATACACAACTTTATGCCGGGAGTGTAAAAGATACTATAGTCGTTGCTGCCGAAGAACACCAGGCAGACCTTCTCATAATGGGTACAATGGGAGTAACAAGTATCAGAGATGAAATATTCGGGAGCATAACTGCAGGTGTGATAGGGGATTGTACAGTACCGGTATTAGCCATTCCGTTGGAGTATGACTGGAGTCCTCCGGCTAAATTTCTTCTTGCTATTAATCATTTTGATGAAGTGTCTGATATTTTACAACCTGTTTTCGACCTGGCTAAAGTATTTAATGCAGAAGTAAGAATAGTGGTTTTTACCGATGAGGATAAAGCTGCTGCTGAATTTGTTGAAGATGTAAATGCAATAATATTTGCAGAAGAGAAATTGAGAGAGAAATATGGTGACCTCGTCATTAATGCCGAACATTTATCGGGCCACCATTTTGATGAAACCATAAACGATTATATAGACAAAAACAATATTGACCTACTTGCAATGACTACTCATAAAAGGAGTTTTATAGGGAGTATTTTTAACAGGAGCCTTACCCGGAAGATGAGCTATCATTCAAAAGTGCCTGTACTGGCAATACCCGTAAAATAGATTTTTTTCAACCCGGTATTACCGCCGCATCTGTTTATTTCTGAAACGAGGTAATGCTATAAAGAAATGCAGGGTATTATTTTGCAACTGCAATCTTAATTTTTTTATTCTTTATTTTTTGTTCCTTAATAAGTTGCAGGGTGTGGCTAACCTTTATTTTCTTTACTGCTACAAAGGAGAAAAAATCTTTTACTTCTATCAGGCCAATATCTTCCTTTTTTAACTGGCCTTTATTTGACAGGAAGCCTACTATATCAATTTTATTCACCTTGTCTTTTTTGCCGGCGGCAATAAACAACGTTGACCACTGTGGTTTATCAGGCAGGGTAAAGGTTTCAGGTAGTTCTATTTTTTCTGTTGCAGTAATATATGCAGGTAAACTTTCTTCAGGAGATAAAATAATGATGGCCGTGCCGCTGGCATCCATCCGGGCTGTTCTTCCGTTGCGATGGGTAAAAATATCTTCACTGCCGGGCAAATGGTAGTGAATGATGTAACGGATATTAGCAATATCAAGCCCTCTTGATGCAAGGTCGGTTGTTACTAATACATTGGCCGTTCCGTTCCTGAATTTACACAGGGCCACATCTCTTTCCTGTTGTTCCATGGCACCGTGATAAAAAACATTTAATATGTCTTTTTCTTTCAACCAATTACTGGTTCTTTCTACCGATTCACGGTGATTACAAAAAATAATAGTTGACCGGTTGCCCAGCATACAGATTAACCGGAACAGTGTTTCTAATTTATCTTTTCCATCGCTTAATAATGTTTTTATGGTAAGACCGGTCTCTTCACTTTTATCTTGTAAAAAATCCAGTTTGACTGTATCTGTCATGCCGATAAAATCCGGAATTTCTAAAGCTTCTGTAGCTGAAGTCAGTATTCTTTTATTGATTGATTTTAACGAACCGATAATAAATGACATTTCATCCTGGAATCCTAACTCTAATGATTTGTCAAACTCATCCAGCACTAATGTTTCAATGCTGTCGGTAGAAATATTTCCTCTTCTTATATGATCTGCCAGCCGCCCTGGTGTACCAACTAATAATGCAGGAGGTTGTTTCAAATTATTTTCTTCTGTTTCTCTTAAATGACCGCCGTAACAGCAGGTTACTTTCAAATCACTACCCATGCTTTTAAATACAGACTCGATTTGCAAAGCCAGTTCACGGGAGGGTACAATGATAATAGCTTGTGTTTTATTATTTGCAGGGCCTAATAATTTAATCAGTGGTAATAGATAAGCCAATGTTTTACCAGTGCCAGTAGCAGATAGCAGCAGTACATTATTATGCTCGTTGATAGCCGCTATCGAAGACTCCTGCATTTCATTAAGCGACTTGATCTTTAGCTTTGCTAATATGCTGTCGGTGGAAATTTTTGTTACTGGCATGAAGGCAAAAGTAAGGTAGTTCTGTTTTCTAACAGTTCCATAACTGACTTATGGTAGATATTAACAGGCAAAATCTTTAACCACCATAGGTCTTATCTGACCGCTTCTTATTACTCCCAGCTAATTTCTTATCTATTTTAGACAAGGGATTAATGCTTTTTTTATCGGCAGGCAAATGGGGAAAACCTGTGAAATCCTCATCAATACGCTGATCGGGGTTTTGTTGTACTTCTTCTTCCTTTTTTATGGGGGTTGTTTTTTGGGGCATATCAGTTTATTTAATCAATCGGTTCAAAACATCGTGCCAGATAGTATATTATAGCACAGGCTGCTTTATCTTTTAATTATTGATCTGCAGGATTCTTTGGCATGTATTTTTCATTTCAATAATAAACTAAAATTATTTTTATGATTAAATCAGAAGAAAAGCCTGTAAAAACAGTGAATAATGAAAACCAAAAGGGAGTTATTGCTGAAAAACCAATTTCAAGCAGAAAAACAACCCAACAAATGATGAGTAAACACATACATGACAAAAACGATATAATAACTGACGAAGATTTTAAGAACCTGGATGTAACCAGTGATTTACCAAAACAGGAGACTCATAAACCTTTAGAAATTTCCAATGATCCTGATCGTCCAAAAGATGAAGACAAAGACCCTAAAGTCATTACTCCGTGGGATGTTATCAAATAATAGCAGGGTAAAATTCATTAAAAGGCCAACTTTTTTTTCGTACAGTCAAAGGGTTAGTAATTTTTTCAAAAAAGTATTTAACTAACTAATAACCGACATTTTAAAAAATCATTTTATGAACAAGAAGGTTAATTTTTCGTTTTCAAAACTTGTAATAGTCTTAGCTGCTTTTGTTATCACAGGCACAGCGGCAGCCCAATCAACCAGCAAAGAAAAAAGATTAGTGAGGGATTGTAAACAAGCAAAAGCTGATTTTATTAATACTGATGGTTTGATGAAAAATTTATTCAGCAGTGCTTATGGGTACGTTATTTTCCCCAATGTGGGGAAAGGAGGCATCGGAATTGGAGGTGCAGCAGGCAATGGTATTGTGTATGAAGGCGGAAATATTATTGGTAAAGCAAAATTAACACAGCTAAGTATCGGATTTCAGTTTGGTGGCCAGTCGTACCGGGAAGTGATTTTCTTTGAATCAAGCTCAGACCTTGACAGGTTCAAACAAAACAAGATTGAATTCGCTGCACAGGCATCAGCCGTGGCGGTTACTGCCGGTGTTTCAGCAAATGTGAAATATAAAGAAGGTGTAATGATATTTACCCAGCAAAAAGGAGGGTTGATGTATGAAGCATCTATTGGTGGGCAGAAATTTAATTTTACAACGTTTTAGTTGATATTGATTTAATGTGATTCCAAAATTAAAAGTGACCCATTGGGAAGCAGCAAAGCCTGCTTTCGCAGGCTTCATGCTCAAATCAGCTTTGAATTCAATAATTGTTAGCAGTTGCAAAATAGTATTCATTACTGTGAAATCAAATGAAATGAATATTATTTTTCAATAATTAGTCTTTACACTTACTAAAAAATATAGATTGATGACATTTTGATTGACTCTGCTAAATTTTTTATGAATAAAAAAACAGGGCCTTCTTTTGAAAGCCCTGTTAGTTTCAATCATGAAACTGATAAAAAAGCGAATTAATGTGTGTTACAAAGTCCCGGTTCATCAGCGGGACAAAGTAGCGGGACACTTATTGGACAACAATCTTATTGGTCACATTTACTTTATTCACTTCACTGCTAACCCTTATTAAATAATTTCCTTTTACAGATAGCTCGGGGAACCTGAATTCTTCTATCTGTGCTGCGCTGTTGATATTTACTTCTTTTGCTGTTACAAGTCTGCCTGAAAGGTGTAACAATTGCACCTGGTAACGGCCTGCTGGTTGCTCAGAGAAGGATAACCGAACCACAGCATTGGAAACAGGGTTTGGATAAACGGATATACCATTCTTTAATGTTACTTCTTCCTGCTGTGTCTTTTTTGTAATAGCATCTGAAACTTCAGTTACCTGCTCTGTTTTGGTTTCTTCTTCTTTTTTATATTTCTTCTTATTAAAAGCAAGATTACCATTGGCAAGATCGGAGGCATTAAATACATCGCCGCTTGAAGAAATTTTTTCTGCCTGCAGTGTGTTAAGGTCAAAACGATAATAACCAACCGTAGATTCTGAACTGGCAATAATTACCTTGCTTCCTTCTTCCACCATTGCTCCATTGGTACTGAAGCCTTGTGGCAATCCTTTAATAGAACCCAGATGTGCGGCTACCTTACTTTCAATATTAATTTTAAAAACATTTCTGTTTGCGGTTACGAGGTATAAATTACCTGCGGCATCGGCCACCATATCACCACCATAGCCACCGCGGCTGTGAATGGAGTATTTTGCATTAGCTGCATCATCTGTCAACGCACCGAGGTCAGTAATGGTTGGTTTTTTATCAGTAGTAAAACGGATAAGATTATTACCATCATTCGTTAATGCATAACCATCACCGTCCGAAGCTATCACCATCCGGGTAATTTGGCTGGCTCCATCACCAGAATATTTAGCAGAACCAAATTCTTCATCCTCGAAATAATATATTTTTCCAGACTTCAAATCAATATACCGGAGCTGGTTAATGCTCATGGGTGTGTAATACAATCTTTCATGTTTTTTATCATAGGCCATAGCGGCAGAGTTCGTAGCAAAAGGCTTGTCTGTCTGTATATTTTGCCTGATAACAACAACCCTCACATGGTTATTAACGTTGGTATTAATGTTGTTTGCCTTTTCAAGTGCCTGGTCAAGGTTTACCACTTTTCTATGAGTAGAATGAGAAGGGGCTACGGTAAAAACATTACCATTTGTGGTAAAAGTAGTAGTAGATGTTTTGTTGTTGTTCTGATCTTTTTTTACAATAGCCTTACCTGTTCTTGCATTAAGTATTTCTGTTTCCTGCTTGCTGTCGTAAATAGTTTTTACAGTTTCACCAGTGGTTACATCCACCATTCTTACTTCCCGCCAGTTTCTACCGCCTTTTTCAGTAGCGGTGATGGCATAGCCGGTTGTTGTTTTTGAAGCTTTGGAGGCCTTTTGTGCTTGTAAAGTTGTAATGAACGCAGTCATTACGAAAAGGAGTAGAATTTTTTGTTTCATCTGTTAAGTTTTTAGTTTTATTAAATTTGGTCAGATGTTTTGCCTGAAAATTTTAGCGGCAGTTATTAGTAAACTGCCAGAAGCTTCCAGGGTTAAATTCATGGCATTAATTAATTTGCTCCCATTAAACTACGATAATTTTCGTTGTCACAAAAAAATATTGATGAAAACCTCTTTTTTGGGTTTGAATGGAGAAATCGGGAGACTTCGCCGTCAGAAATCGCTATATGTAAAGAAAATATTTTAAATTTAGGGTTGTTCTTATCCTTACCTATTAACCATCACTCATGAAAATGCTCATCAGGCCCTTACTTTTTATTGCCGTTCTTTTTTTCAGTAGTAAGAGCTACTCGCTGACTATTTATGAGATTACTTATGAGTTTAAGAACCTGACAGAGTTTCCAAAATATACAGCCATGTTGGTAAGGTATGGTAATGGAACCGGGTTTATGCGGATCAGGTATTCTAATAAAGCCAATACTGAAAAATTTGTGGTGGATATGCAGTTTAATGAAGTAGAAGGCCGGTCTAAGATTGATGGCTTACCACATCTTACGATGCAATTCAAAGGAGAAAACCCCAAATACATTGTAAACAGTTCAAAGGAAAAACAGGAGATTTATAACCCGGATGTTTTATGGTTCAAAAAAGAAAGCACCGATAAGAATTTTAAACCATGGGGAGTTACATCTCTGAATTCGGACGGGACATTTGAATATGGTAAAATCCTTTTTGTAAAAGTGATAAATACCGAAGACCTGACTAAGGCATTTGTACAGAATTATTTTTTGCCGACCGAATCTTTCTACACCAATCTTTTCAGTTCAACCAGCACTAATGTGGCAAGTACAAAACCGCCAGTGACTACTAACACCGGCAGTACACCATCACCACCAACTACCGTTGCAACAACACCCACAAAACTTCATTTTGTTTTGGTTGCCAATACAAACGACCCCCGTATTGGCTACAGTGTACAAAAAGATGTTATTAATATTACCAGCCAAATTAAGGATGTTGCTATTTTTCTTAACCTTCCGTTGAATTTGGTAGAGATCAGCGGAACAAAATTTGGTAAAGCTGGTGTAGAAACGGCGTTGAATAACCTGAAACCCGGGACGAATGACATTGTTATTTTTTATTACTCTGGTCACGGATATAGTAATGATAGAAATGCTAACGAGCAGTATCCTCAGTTTGACCTTCGTCAGAGCCGCTTCGATGATGTACTTGTTGCTACGCTGAACGCCTCTGAAGTGCTTACTAAAATTAAAAGTAAGAATGCCCGCCTCAATCTTGTTATTACGGACTGTTGTAATTCGAGTCTTGGGCTTTTAAAACCCGAAGGAAAGAATTTTGCTTTAACCACAAAATCGCTGATGAGCTGGGAGAAATCTTATTGCTATGACTTGTTTATGAAATCGAAGGGTACTGTTATTGCCACCGCCGCAAAAAAAGGTCAGTATGCTTATGGCAATACAGATGTGGGCGGATATTTTACTTCCAACCTCATAATTTCAATGGAAAAATACCTGAGTAAGTTCCAAACTTCTACACCTACCTGGCAGGAAATTATTGCGGAAGCACAAACAACTACCGTAAGCCTGAGTCTTACTAATATATGCACAGCAAATACCAGTTGCCGCCAGGATCCTGTATATGTTGTAAGTGTAAATAAATAAAAAAATGGTCTCGCCATAGGCGAGACCGGCTTTTAACTAATCAGTGTTGCGGTTACTTACTTGTAGAGTCTTTTGCTGGCTCTGTCTTAGTGCCTGTTGCAGGAGGCTGCGCACCACTCATCATTTGCATCATTTCATTTGCATCCATATAAGTCCAGTGTTCTACAACTTTACCATCTTTAAACTTTGATACTTCAACTGAAGTACCTGTGTGTGATTGCCCGGCTTTCATACCCCATTCCGGCAGATCTACTTTTGCAGTACCGCTGCCTTTCACCCAGCACATAACATACTCATCATCTGCCAACGTTCTTTGAATATCATTTTTCATATTAGACATCATGTTCGACATTTCGTTAAAATATGCCTTGAGACTGTCCAGACCAACTATGTCACCCTTAGGACCTGCATGATCAACAGCATCCGCTGCAATGTAATCACCGACTTTGCTCCAATCGCCGGTTTCAAACATTTTCATGATGGCATCATTAGTCGCCATGTTTTTTTTAGCTGTTTCAGACATTCCGCCGCTTCCTTCTTTCTTGTCGCTACAAGAGGAGAAAAACAGGAAACTTCCTGCGGAGAAGATAAATAATAACTTTTTCATGTTTTTGTATTTTGGTTTTTAAAAAATGACGGTTAACAGGGTTGTAATCTATTTACAAAGTTCTAAGTAAATTCAGAGGGGGAATTGAAATGTTAAGGTAAAGAACCTTGCTGGATTTCTGCAAAAAAATTAGTGAGTTTTAACCGTTTTCAGCGGGTCTTCATAGATAAATCGCACCATCGCATTCTTTTTTTCATCTGAAGTAAGGTAAAGCTGGTAACGTTTTTCTCCGGCATTAATAATCATCAGGGCCGTATTAGGCGGAATGGTACCAAGGTTTTCACCTACCATTATCACTTCTTGTTCCGGTCTTTGCTTGTCAATTTTTATATTGACAGAAACTGGTTTTGCCGAAAGAAATTTATTGCTGGCTACGGGCATACCATTTACATAAACTGAAATGGTATCTCCATCAACCTGGCCGTTGTCATAAAAATCAATTTTAATAACACCTGTATCCACTCGTATTTCCTTTACCAATTCTGCAGTTCTTTTAGTCAGGGCTGGTGGAAGTTTTGCCTCGGGTTTGAAAGTGGGTTTGTCAAATCTTATAAGTATAATAGTACCCGGGTCGCAGGCTGTTTTCCCATCGGTAGATTTTCCTGTGTAGGTTCCCCTTATCTGTTCTTCCGGCCCACTGCCTTTGTGATAAGTAAGGTCATATTTTTTTACACAAACCACACAAAGATCATTTAACTTAAAAGTGATGATCCCGTTTTCCTGTATTGATAATTTGCTGCTGTCTTTATTATAGGTTCCTTCAAATTTCTCTTTCACAAGATTTAATGAATCGGAAAAATGATAAACAGTACCTGTTATTTTAGTTCCTGCCACTTGTATTTCCATTTCTATATTATATACCGGAAAGCAGGAGCCGGGAGCCATCACTGTTTTTCCTTTCCAAAAACCATTAATATCCTGTGCCTGCAAAAGGCCGGATATAAGAAGACAGGTTAGTAAAATAGTTTGTCGGAGCATTATTCAGGAAAAATAAATGAAAATGTGCAAGCGGCAGTAAAATATTACAGAAACGGTCAATACTCCTTCTTCATTTATCAGGAGGGTTGAATGAGATTTGGGAATCTCTGAAAACTTTCCAAGAGTTAACCAAAAGAAACTCTTTTTAAGTGGAGAACTCTTGGAGGGATTAGTTTTTAGCGATGCCCATTATTTTGGCTTCTGGTATTTAAACCTTACGACTGCATTTTTCTGTTCTGTGGACGTAATTCGCACATCAAAACGTTGCTCGCCTGATTCAACAATCATCAATGAAGTATTGGGCGGGATGCGGCCAAGGTTTTCTGCTACCATTGTCAGCTCATGGTCGGAGTCGTTTTCATCAATGGTGAATTTGATAGTAAGGGGTGATGCAGTAAGACGTTTAGAAGATAAAATTAATTTATTATCAAGAAACACGGATATGGTGTCATCATCAATTTCTCCGTTGTCATAAAGTTTCACTGTTACTTCCGGGTTAGAAACGGTCAATATTTTCATCAATTCATTAGACCGGTTTTTGAGTACAGCCGGTTTTGGAATAATTACAACAGTATTGGTTTTTACAACCGGGGGGATATTTGTTTTTACTTTGACTGTATCTGTTTTTATTACTGGTAGATTTGTTTTTACTATAGGCTTGTTTACCGGAGGTTTAGTTACAACAACAGGTTTATTTACCGGGGGTTTGATAACCTCAACCGGCTTTTTCACAAGAGGTACTACTGGCTTTTTTGCTATTGTATCCCTTCTTACCGGGGGTTTATTATTATATATTACCGGATCGGTTTTTATTTTCCCCCGCAAAAAAGGTTCAATATAAAAGTCAGAAGTAGTTACTTTTCGCAGATAAACTTTTCCGCCGCCGCATTGTCCCCATTCGTAAGGGTTTGGTCTTCCTTTAACTTCTGTTTTACCCAAAAAAGTACCTTCTAAAAATTCTTCTTTTCCCGATTTTTCATAAAATAAATCATAGTTCATTATACAGGCTCCACCACCATCCATATTTTTTATTTCTACCGTTTTTATCTCCCTTATTTTAAGATTTCCAGTTGTTTTATTGAAGCTGCCTGTCATCGTCGCTTTTCCATAAAACCGCACATCGAGGTAAGAATAAGAAACACCCGATGAAAAAGTGGAGGCAGGAGTATTAACCTGGAACTCTAATTTGTACTTTTCTCCCATATCGGTAATGAAATAGCCCCGCCAGATGCCGGTAAGATTTTGTGCTTGCAAGCTAAGTTGGCAAATCGGGGTCAGCAACAATAAGATCAGTAAATGTCTGTAAATGGTCCTCAACATAACAGGGTCAAAACTAATGAATAAGTTCATTTGATTGATTGAACTCCGGCAATAGTTTGTTAATTTTGCCCACCTTAAATTATAAGAGGAGTCAATTATTTTATGATCAATATTACATTACCGGACGGGGCTGTAAGGCAGTACGAAAAAGGAACTTCTGCATTAGATGTAGCAAAATCAATTTCGGAAGGACTGGCCAGGAAAGTGCTGGCAGCTAACATCAACGGACATGTGTGGGATGCAACAAGACCGATTAATGAAGACGCATCATTAAAACTGCTCACCTGGAATGATACGGATGGACAAATGACCTTCTGGCATTCTTCAGCACACCTGATGGCGGAGGCTGTTGAAGCAATGTATCCGGGAGTAAAATTTTGGGTAGGACCTGCATTAGAAAGCCCAAAGGGTTTTTATTATGATATGGATTTGGGCGATAAGAAAATGACGGAAGATGACCTGGCTGCATTGGAAAAAAGAATGAACGAACTGGCAAAAAAGAACAGTGAGTACATAAGAAAAGAAATGCCAAAGGCAGAAGCGGTCAGCTATTTTTCCCAAAAAAATGATGAATACAAACTTGATCTGCTCAGTAACCTTATTGATGGAGAAATAACTTTTTATACCCAGGGAAATTTTACCGACTTGTGTCGTGGGCCTCATATACCCAATACAGGTTTCATCAAAGCAATAAAACTTACAGCTGTTGCCGGGGCTTATTGGAAAGGCGATGAAAAAAATAAACAACTGACAAGAGTTTATGGTGTAACGTTCCCATCACAAAAAGAACTGGATGAACACCTCGCTATGTTGGAGGAGGCTAAGAAAAGAGACCACCGCAAGTTGGGTAAGGAGTTAGGCATTTACACCATGAGTGATGATGTAGGTCCGGGGCTTATATTATGGATGCCCAATGGCACCGTCATTATTGAAGAGTTGGAAAAACTGGCTAAAGAAACGGAACAGGAAGCAGGATATAAAAGAGTGGTAACTCCGCATATTGCAAAGGAAAGTATGTACCTCACCAGTGGTCACTTGCCTTATTATGCCGATAGTATGTTCCCGCCAATGGAAATGGATGGAGAAAAATATTACCTGAAGGCGATGAACTGCCCGCATCACCATAAGATATTTGATGCGGAGCCAAAAAGTTACAGAGACATGCCATACAGAATAGCAGAGTATGGAACTTGTTACCGCTATGAGCAAAGCGGTGAATTATTTGGACTGATGAGGGTTCGTTGTCTCCACATGAATGATGCGCATATCTATTGCACCAAAGACCAGTTTGCCCAGGAATTCAAAGCAGTGAATGATATGTATCTCAAATATTTTAAAATATTCGGGATAGATAAGTATATAATGAGGTTGAGTTTGCATGATCCGGAAAAACTGGGTCAGAAGTATGTAAATGAACCAGCTCTTTGGTTAGAAACCGAAGACCTTGTCCGCAAGGTGTTAATTGAAACCGGCGTTCCATTTGTTGAAGTAAAAGGCGAAGGTGCTTTCTACGGCCCTAAGATTGATGTGCAGATATGGAGTGCAATTGGAAGGGAATTTACGCTGGCTACTAACCAGGTTGATTTTGCACAGTCCCGTAGTTTTAAACTATCGTTCACCAATCAAAATAATGAAGCTGAAATTCCATTAATAATTCACCGGGCACCGTTGGGTACACATGAACGGTTTATTGGTTTTCTGTTGGAACACTATGCCGGTAAGTTGCCACTTTGGTTGGCTCCGTTGCAGGTAAAAGTGCTGCCCATCAGCGATAAGTTTCTGGATTATGCAAAATTGGTTTCAGATAAACTGAAAAAAGCAGATATTCGTAGTGAGGTTGATGACCGCAACGAAAAAATTGGCAAGAAGATTCGTGACACCGAATTATTAAAGGTGCCTTACATGCTGGTAGTGGGAGAGAGGGAGATGAATGAAAATAAAGTAGCAGTTCGCAGGCAAGGAAAAGGTGACCTCGGGGTGAAAGGAGTTGATGAGTTTCTGGCAGACGCAGTGAGTGAGATAAAAGAAAGAAGAGAAGAATAACGAATATCGAACAAGGAATAATGAATGATGAAGGAATGTTGAGTAGTGAACGGGACAATGAATGGTGCAACGCAAGATAGTAGTAGAGACGATGATAAAATAAAAATGTATTTTTAACGAACCCCTCAAATCCTGAATGAGGAATTAATTCAATAAAAAATCCAAAGCTCCCCTTCAGGGGATGGGGGCAACATATTATGGCAGTACCACAAAAACCCGGAGGCGGGTTCAACAGACCACCAGGCGGCGGAGGCTACAAGCCCGGCGGTGGCGGATTTAGCAAAGGCGGTTTCAGGGGCAGATTCGTGCCCCGCAAAGAAGCAGAGCATCGTATCAATCATTTCATCAGGGTGTCACAGGTTCGTTTGGTGGGTGATAATGTAGAACCAGGCATCTTTGATACACAGGTCGCTTTGAAAATGGCACAAGATCAGGCGCTGGATTTGGTGGAAATTTCTCCAACAGTAGATCCACCGGTTTGTAAGATTATTGACTACAACAAATTCCTTTACGATAAAAAAAGGAAAGAAAAAGAGATGAAGGCCAAAAGCAAAGTCTCTGAAGTAAAGGAAATAAGATTTACTCCCAATACAGATGATCATGACTTTGACTTCAAAGCCAAACATGCTGTTGAGTTTTTAAAAGACGGCAATAAAGTAAAAGCTTATGTACAGTTCAAGGGCCGGGCTATCCAGTTTCAGGACAGGGGCCAGTTACTATTGTTGAAATTTGCAGAACGTCTCGCAGAAGTGGGTATTCTCGAAAACATGCCAAAGATGGAAGGAAGAAGGATGCTCGCCATGTTTGCACCTAAGGGAAAGAAGAAAGGATAAATTGAATTTACCAATGATATTACCCATTCTGTTTCGGCAGGATGGGTTCTTTTTTGCAAAAAAAGCATATTCATCATCTGATTTTAACCGTTGGTACAAAAACCGCTAATTACAGCCCCTAAACCACACCATTCCGTATCTTGGGCACTAATAAAACGATGACTATGCAATTATCTTTTTCCCGTATTTTTCTTCTGTTTGTAACTGTATTTATATCGGCAACAGTAATGGCACAACCACCTACTGGCACAAGACCGGATAGTACAAGAAGAACACCACCCTCCACCACTAACGGTCCCAAGCCTTACAAGGAAGTAATTACTTCCAAAGCTGTTTCAGATGGCGGTTTGTTTTGGGTGCATAAATTAGAAGACAAGTATTTTTTTGAAATACCTGATTCATTATTTAACCGTGAAATTCTGGTAGTAAACCGTATATCAAAAGCATCGGCTGGAATGCGTACAGGTGGTTTTTTTGGTTATGGTGGCGATCAGATTGGCCAGGGTGTTATCCGGTTTGAAAAAGGACCTAATAATAAAGTTTTTCTTCGCACCATTTCCTATGCAGAATATGCTAAGGATTCTACGTCGCCAATGTTTAGTGCGGTAAACAATTCAAACATCCAGCCTATTGCTGCTTCTTTTGATATAAAATCATTGGGCAAAGATTCTACCGGGGCAGTCATTGACATTACAGACTATATCAGCGGAGATAATGATGTACTGCATTTCAGCAGTTCATTAAAAAGTATCCTGCGCCTGGCAGCACTACAGGCAGATAAATCGTATGTAGTAAGTGTAAAATCATTTCCGATAAATGTGGAAATAAAAGCGATTAAAACATACATGAGAATGGCGGCACCTCCCACTACGCAGGGAGGCGGTGGTGGTGGCGGCAGTGCTGCAGGCAATATGACGATGGAGCTGAACAGTTCTTTAGTACTTCTTCCCAAAGTACCCATGCAGGCAAGATATTTTGATCAAAGGGTTGGTTATTTTGCGGTGGGCTATACAGATTTTGATGCCGATCCCCAAGGAGTGAAGAATATTTCTATGGTTAAACGCTGGAGGCTGGAGCCTAAAGACGGCGACATGGAAAAATATAAGAGAGGTGAGCTGGTAGAACCAAAGAAGCCAATCATATTTTATATAGATCCTGCAACTCCAAAAAAATGGGTACCATACCTTATGCAAGGAGTAGATGATTGGAAAAGTGCTTATGAAAAAGCAGGGTTTAAAAATGCTATCATGGCAAAGATGGCTCCTACCAAAGCACAGGACAGTACCTGGAGCCTTGAAGATGCCCGCAACTCAGCTATTGTTTACAAACCTTCTGATATTCCAAATGCAAGTGGTCCAAGTATTTCTGATCCACGCAGCGGCGAAATCATGGAAAGTCATATCAACTGGTATCACAATGTAATGTCGTTGGTAAGAGATTGGTATTTCGTACAAACTGCAGCTGTAGATCCTGCTGCTAGAAAAATGAATTTTGATGATGAACTGATGGGGCAGTTGATTCGTTTTGTGTCTTCACATGAAGTGGGACATACGTTGGGTCTTCGTCACAACTACGGCTCAAGTTCTTCCGTGCCGGTAGAAAACCTTCGTAATAAAGCCTGGGTAGAAGCAAATGGGCACACACCATCTATTATGGATTATGCCCGTTTTAATTATGTAGCACAGCCAGAAGATAATGTTGGTCAGAAAGGATTATTCCCACGGATAGGTGACTATGATAATTGGGCTATTGAGTGGGGCTATAAACTATTTCCTGAGTATAAAGATGCCGATGCCGAAAAAACTCATTTAAATAATTGGGTAATGGAAAAACTAAAAGATAAACGTCTTTGGTTTGGTACAGAACAAAATCCTGATGATCCCCGCAGCCAGAGTGAGCAGGTGGGTGATGATGCGATGAAAGGAAGTATGTATGGGATAAAAAATCTGCAGCGCATTGTACCCAATCTTGCACAATGGACAAAAGAACCAAATGAAGGATATAGTAACCTGAACCAATTGTATGGCCAGGTTACCGGTCAATTTGGAAGATATATTGGCCATGTGGTTAAATATGTAGGTGGCATTATGGAAACACCCAAGATGGTGGAAGAATCTGGGGCTATTTATGAAATTGTAGCTGAAGCAAAACAAAAAGAAGCGGTTGATTTTATTAATAAGCAATTGTTTGCTACGCCAACCTGGCTTCTTAACCAGGATATCTTTGGCAAAACAGGTATAAGCGGATTAACAACAATCGGCAATTTGCAGGATAATGCATTGAACCGTTTGTTAGGCAGCCGTACACTAAACAAGCTAATAGATGCCGAAGCTGCACTGGGTAATAATGCTTATCAAATTATTGAGTTATTAAATGATGTGAAGAAAGGTGTTTGGGGTGAACTTGCAGCCCGCAAGCCAATAGATATTTATCGCCGCAATTTGCAAAAATCTTACATCACCACTCTTAATAATTTAATTTCGTCATCAGGGCAAACGACTTCGGTCGGTACCTTCACAGTTACCGTTTCCGGTGGCAATGATAAATCAGATGTAAAAAGTGTGGTAAGAGCACATTTGACTGCTTTAAGATCCGAAATAAATGCTGCGGCGGCAGGTATTGCAGACCCCATGACCAAGTATCACCTTCAGGATCTGTCAAAAAGAATAGGTAATACACTGAATCCTAAAGAATAAGAGAGATTAATTTTAATATCATTTGAAAGAGGAAGGTTCTTATATGAATCTTCCTTTTTTCTTTTCTATGCCTTTGCCAGAAGGCTTCTCCGCCTTATCTTTGCAATCCGTTTGAAAAAACGGTAGCTCTTTCCATCCCGATAGCTATCGGGATATTGGAAAATTTCCTGAAGAGGTTCGACAAAGGTCTCCCTGTGGAGAATGCCTCAAAGGTGTACAATTAAATACTGGGTAACATGCCTAAAGTAAAAACAAACTCCAGTGCCAAAAAACGCTTTAAAGTGACCGGCACGGGAAAGATCATGCATCAGAAAGCTTTCAAACGTCACATCCTGACAAAGAAATCCAAGAAACGTAAACGTAACATGCGGAAAGACGGAATGGTAGCAGACTCACATCTGCACTTTGTAAAACGCCTTTTGCGACTTAAATAAGTTACGAGTAGTGAGCTATGAGTTACGAGACTTTAACTCGAAACTCAAAACTCAAAACTCAGAACTCGGAACTTCAACTTATTAATAATAAAAAAAACTAAAATATGCCTCGTTCAAAAAATGCAGTGGCCTCTAAAGCCCGCCGCAAAAAAATAATAAAACAAGCCAAAGGCTTTTATGGCAAACGTAAGAATGTATATACCGTAGCCAAGAACGTTGTGGAGAAAGGTATGACCTACATGTTTGTAGGCCGTAAGCTGAAGAAAAGAGAATACCGCACATTGTGGATTGCCCGTATTAATGCAGCAGTCCGTGCAGAAGGAATGACTTATTCTGTATTCATCAACAAACTGCAGGCAAAAGGTATTGAGCTGGATAGAAAAGTATTGGCTGACCTTGCAATGAACAACCCGGAGACTTTCAAGAGCCTGGTTGATTCTGTAAAATAATTTCCCTTGAGCTAAAAAGAAACGTCCCTGATTTTATTGATCAGGGCCTTTTTAGTTTTATAGTCATTATTGACCAAAGCTCTTCTTAATTTGCTCTGAGGCACAAACGCTGAGAATTTTATTAAATTCATCAGCTTTTTCCTGGTTGTCTTTCACCTTATTCCATGCTTCAACTTGTTTTGCCGCACAATCTTTTTGAGCCTGTGACCTTGTTGGATCAGAGGTAGGTAAATCGTTTGCCTTCTTTGAACATTCACACACTTCTTCAGCGATCTGCTTGGCGGTTTTGCCTTTGCCACAGGCAATCATAAACGATGCAGATAATAGAACCAGGAATACTTTTTTCATATCAATTATATTTTTAGATGAACAAAATAGATAATAAGCGGTCTGTTAGTTTAAGTAGTTTAGTGAGTGGCAGGTTTTTATATTAAAAAGCTGTTTTGTTGATTAGTCAGCCGTCTGTATTCGTTTGAAGGAAGCCTTATCCAAGTAAAGAACAAAAGAAGCTTTTTCAAAGTACTCTACATTTATGCCATCACCTTTTAGTTTTACTTTCTTAGTTTTTTCACCATCCATCCCTTCAATGGTAGATTTGGGTACAGTTGATAGTGCCGCATCTGCCATTATATCTTCATCCCAGAATTTTATATTATCCGGCCCGAGAATGATGGCCACCTGGTAGATGTTCCTGGTGCTGTCGGTTACTACGGCTGCCATATCCGCTTTGCCATCGCCATTAAAATCACCTTTGGTAATGTATGGATAGTTTGGTTGCTCTTTTCTTTTTGGAACGATAAAATAATCAAAAGCATCTTTCATCCATTTGGCCTCTTTATCATTTAGGACATGCCATTTGTTCTCAAATTTTGCTTTCAATAATTCGTTCACAGCTTCCTCGATGGGGGCAGTGTAGACAGGAGGCTCTTCTTTAACAAGGGGTGTTGTTGTTGCAGTGTCAACGGCTGTTTTAGTTGTATCAGTTTTTGATACCTCTTCTTTTTCTTTAGTATAATTTTGGCCGCAGGAAAGTAGTGATACGGCTGCTATGAAGATGAGAAACTTCATGGTAATAGTTTTGGAAGGCTGAAGTTAATATTTTTTGCCTCATAATTTCTCCAATCCTATACTTTTGTGCCTGAAAGTAATTACTGGCCAACCCATTTGCTATAAAAAATGACAAATTCCTACCACGACCTCGTAAAGCAAACATTTAAATTTCCGCAGGAAGGCATAGAAGTAGATGAAGGTAATCTCTACTTTAATGGCCTTGACCTGAATGCACTGGTTGCCAAATATGGCACACCGCTGAAGATGACCTATCTGCCCAAAATTGGTATGCAGATAAAAAAGGCAAAAACAATGTTTGCGAATGCTTTTAAAAAGCATAAGTATGAGGGTAAATATTTTTATTGTTATTGTACCAAGAGTTCGCATTTCAGTTTTATAGTGGAGGAAGCATTGAAAAGTGAAATTCACCTGGAAACTTCTTATGCTTATGATATTGAGATCATCAAGAAGCTGTATGCAAAAAAGAAAATCAACAAAGACATTCATATTATCTGCAACGGGTTTAAGCAAAAGGGATATACCCGTCGTATAGCCAACCTGCTCAATTCAGGCTTTCATAATGTAATTCCTGTGTTGGATAATAAAGAAGAGTTGAAAGACTATGCTACTTCAGTAAAAGTCCCTTTTAAGTTAGGTATCCGGGTGGCCGCAGAAGAAGAACCCAATTTCCCTTTTTACACTTCAAGATTAGGTTTCAGGGCAAAAGACATACTGGAGTTTTACGTGGACAGGATAGAAGGATATGAAACCAAGTTCCAGTTAAAAATGCTCCACATTTTTCTTAATAAAGGTATTAAGGATGATATTTATTACTGGAGTGAGTTGAACAAGGTTATTAACCTCTATTGCCAGTTAAAGAAAATTTGTCCGGAACTTGATTCAATCAATATTGGTGGAGGATTTCCAATCAAACACTCATTGGGTTTTGAATACGATTACCAGTTCATGATTAATGAGATTGTCCGGAATATAAAGACGGCCTGCAAAAAGGCAAAAGTTCCGATGCCAAATATCTATACAGAGTTTGGCAGCTACACCGTAGGAGAGAGCATGGCGCACATTTATAGTGTAATAGCGGAAAAAGTGCAGAATGACAGGGAAACCTGGTATATGATTGATTCTTCTTTCATAACTACCTTACCTGATACCTGGGGAATTGGTGAAAAATTTTTGATGCTGCCGGTTAATAAATGGGATTCCGATTATCAACGGGTAGTACTTGGGGGCATTACCTGCGACAGCCATGATTATTATGATTCAGAAGAACATATCAATGAAGTGTTTTTGCCAAAAACGAATGGTGACAAACAACCGCTGTATGTTGGCTTCTTTCATACTGGTGCCTACCAGGACCAGATAAGTGGATACGGAGGAATTAAGCATTGCCTTATCCCATCACCCAAGCATATAATTGTTGGCCCTGACAGGAACGGTAAAATGGTTGACTGGTTATATGCCAAACAACAAACAGCACAGAGTATGTTGAAGATATTAGGGTATAAGTAACGATAAAATGTTCTTCAATACAAAAAGCCTTCTTGCTGGCAAGAAGGCTTTTACGTTAAGAAATTTTAATTTACAATCAACCTCTGCTATATCGTTTCCATTGTTCATATTCCCCTTCACTATACCTCACCCTGTTCAAATAAGACCTGTCTAAGAAAAAGCGGTTGTCATTGCCTTTCCAATAAAGAAACCCATTAGGGCTGCGGTGATAATATCTGCCGTCTGAATATCGGTTCATAACAAAGCCCGGTGTGGGGCTGATAACAAGTGAAGCAGAAACATAAGAACGGGATGGCGGTGGGGGCGGAGTGTGCCTTTCATCAACCCTGTCCTTTTTTTCTTTCTTGTCTTTTGTAGCCCAAACCCTGCTGGGCTTGCAACTGGTAACAGTTGCCGCTACCATAATAATTAATACTACAGAAAGGAGTTGCATTCGTTTCATAGCGTAACATTTAAAGTTTAGAAATAGTGATTGGTTTATTTGAAATTATTATTCCCTTGTTTTTTTAGTTCTTATTTCTCCGGGGTTTGCATTTTTGGCTACCGGCACACTTTCTACCGGAATAGGTTTAGATTCAGTTAGAAAA
>Ga0163150_10003613_pt1 | contig 21527 bp, 20 predicted proteins | sample OliLakLV19P2IB_FD_148628 | JGI IMG/M metagenome (GOLD analysis project Ga0163150, IMG submission 148628) | Freshwater microbial mat bacterial communities from Lake Vanda, McMurdo Dry Valleys, Antarctica - Oligotrophic Lake LV.19.P2.IB | ecosystem: Environmental > Aquatic > Freshwater > Lake >...
GCGGGAGAGCCGCTCCCCGCCTTGTCCCGCGCAACCAAATGTGGCAAATTTGGCCGGAATCAGGCCGGTTCGGCGAGCGTCTTCTCGATGAGCGCGCGAAGCTCCGAAGCATCGGGCTCGCCGACGTAGCGCTTGACGATCCGGCCGCGGCGGTCAACCACGAACGTGGTGGGGGTGGCCTTGATGTCGCCCCATTGCCGGGCCAAATGTCCTTCCAGGTCGAGCGCAATCCGGAACGGCAGCTCGTTCCTGCGCACGTAGTCGGCCACGAGGTTCGGATGGTCGTAGCTCATGGCCACCGCCACCATCTCATAGCCGCGCGGCGCGAACCTGCGCCAGGTCTCGGTCAGCATCGGCATCTCGCGCACGCAGACTGCGCACGACGTTGCCCAGAAGTTCACCAGCACCACCTTGCCGCGCAGGTCCGATGTGGAGAAGTGCTGGCCGCCCAGCGAAGTGAAGCGCACCTCCGGTGCAGCCTCCGGGAAGAAAGGCGCACAGCTGCCAAGCGCGAACGTCGCGGCGAGAATGAGCACAACCTTGATCGCTTGCTTCGTCTGCACGCTATCAGTGCGCCTTGTCCCAATTGTCGCCGACACCGACGTCGACGATCAGCTGCACGTCGAGCTTCGCGACGTTCTGCATGAGCCCGGGCAGCGCGCTCCCGACCGACTCGAGCTCAGCTTCCGGCACCTGCAATACCAGCTCGTCATGCACTTGCATGATGAGCAGCGTGGCGCGTTTTTCGGCCTCGATCCAGTCCTGCACCCGGATCATCGCGAGCTTGATGAGGTCGGCGGCCGTGCCTTGCATGGGCGCATTGATTGCGGCGCGCTCGGCCGCCTGGCGGCGCTGCGGTCCGCCGCTGCGGATCTCAGGCAGCCAGAGCCTGCGGCCGAACACCGTTTCGACGTAGCCGCGATTGCGCGCCACCTCGCGCGTTTCCTGCATGTAGCGCGCGACGCCCGGATAACGTGCGAAGTAGCTGTCGATGTACGCCTGGGCCGTTGCCCGCTCGATGCCGAGGTTCTGCGCGAGCCCGAACGCCGACATGCCGTAGATCAGGCCGAAGTTGATCGCCTTGGCGGCGCGCCGCTCGTCCGCCGTGACTTCCTCGAGCTTGCGGCCGAAGACTTCGGCGGCCGTCGAGCGGTGAACGTCGTGTCCATGCTCGAATGCGTTGCGCAACCCCGAGTCGCCCGAGAGGTGCGCCATGATTCGCAGCTCGATCTGCGAGTAGTCCGCGCTCATGATCTTCCAGCCGGGCGGCGCGATGAAAGCCTCGCGGATGCGGCGGCCCTGCGGCGTGCGGATCGGGATGTTCTGCAGGTTCGGGTCGTTCGACGAAAGCCGGCCAGTGACAGCAACGGCCTGCGAATAGGTGGTGTGTACCCGCCCGGTCTTTGCATCGATCATGCGCGGCAGCTTGTCGGTGTAGGTCGACTTGAGCTTGGCGATGCCACGGTAGTCGAGCAGCAGCTTGGGCAACGGGAAATCGGCCGCCAGTTCCTGCAGCACGTCCTCGTCGGTGGAGGGCTGGCCGCCGGGCGTTTTCTTGCGGATCGGCAGACCCTGCTTCCCGAACAGGATCTCCTGGATCTGCTTGGGCGAGTTGAGGTTGAAAGGCTGGCCGGCCGCCTCGTGCGCTTTCTTTTCGAGCTCGAGCATCTCCTTGCCGAGCTCGTGGCTCTGGGCTTCGAGCTTGCCCGCATCCAGCAGCACGCCATTGCGTTCCATCTTGAGCAGTACGCCCAGGACCGGCATCTCGATCGTCTCGTAAATGCGCTTGAGCTTCTCGTCCGCAGCGATGCGCGGGTACATCACTTCGTGGACCGAGAGGGTGCAGTCGGCATCCTCGGCCGAATACGCCGTGGCCCTGTCCACGTCGACTTCCGCGAAGGAGATGCGTGACGCGCCCTTGCCGGTGACCGCGTCGTAGCTGATGGTGTCCCAGCCGCGATGACGCCGCGCGAGGGTTTCCAGGTCATGGCGCTCGTGGACTTCGAGGACATAGGATTCGAGCAACGTGTCGTGCGCGATGCCGCGAAGCGTCACGCCGTGGTTTGCGAGGATGTGCGCGTCGAACTTGAGGTTCTGCCCGACCTTGGCCGGCTTGACGCTTTCGAGCCAGGGACGCAGGATCGAGAGCGATTTTTCCACTCCCATCTGATCCGGCGCGCCAGCGTAGCGATGCGCGACAGGGACATAGAACGCGACATCGTCGAAAGCGAACGAGAGCCCGACGAGATTGGCGGTCATCGGCTCAAGGCCGTCGGTTTCGGTGTCGAAGCCGATCAGCGAGGCCGCCTCGAGGCGCCCCATGAGATCGCGCAGGCCGGCGTCGTCGATGATCATCGCGCACTTGCGCTTTGGCGCGTTCTCGCAGGTGACCGGCGCCATGGGTAGCACAGACCCCGAAGCAGTGCCGCGTGAGGGCGCGCCTGCGCGCGGTTCGCGCGTCCGCAACGCTTCGTTCGGGACCGGCGCGGTGCCGTCGATCTCGCGCAGCCAGCTCTTCAAACCGTAGCGCGAGAACATTTCGCGCAGCTTGGCGGTGTCGTAGCCGCCGGAATGCAGGTCCTCGAGCTTCACCGGCAGCTCGCAATCGCGCTTCATCGTGAGAAGGAAACGCGCCTTGGGCAGCCAGTCGAGCGCCTTGCGGAGGTTCTCGCCGACCGCGCCGCCGATGTTCGGAGCGTCCGCGACAAGCGCATCGAGCGAGCCGTATTGCGCGATCAGCTTCACCGCCGTCTTCGGGCCGACCTTGTCGACGCCCGGCACGTTGTCGATGGCATCGCCGACCAGAGAGTAATAATCGACGATGAGCTCCGGGGGCACGCCGAACTTCTTCTTCACGCCTTCGATATCGAGCTTCTCGTTGGTCATGGTGTTGACCAGCGTGACGCTCTCGTTGACGAGCTGCGCGAGGTCCTTGTCGCCGGTAGAAATCACGCAGTTCATGCCGGCTGTCTTCGCCTCGCCGGCCAGCGTCGCAATTACATCGTCGGCCTCCACCCCATCCACGGCGATGACCGGCCAGCCCAGCGCGGCGACGATTTCCCGGATCGGCTCAACCTGGGCGGCGAGGTCGTCGGGCATCGGTGAGCGGTTGGCTTTGTATTCGGCATAGGCCTCGTCCCTGAACGTCTTCGCCTTGGTGTCGAACACGCAGGCCCGCCACTCGGTGGGATAGTCGGTTGCCAGCCGCCTTAGCATGTTGACCACGCCGTAGATCGCGCCCGTGTGCTCGCCCGCGGCGTTCCTGAGTTCCGGCATCGCGTGGTAGGCGCGGTACAGGTAAGAGGAGCCGTCTACGAGCAGCAGCGTTTTCGGGGAGGAATCCGGGGCGTTCACTGGCTTGAGGGGCGGGAGGGGTCGGGAAGAAGTGCCGCGACCGCGTCTTGCGGCGGGTGTGGCGGTGACCTCGATTATCTCAGAGTTCGGTTCGCGGACCCGGTCCCGGGAGTTCGATCCCGGCGTGAAAAGAGGCGGTTCTGCTAGAATTCTCCCGGCTCCTCCACATCATGCGCACACTCCTTTCCGCCCTGCTTCTCGCCGCCGCGCTGCCGGTTCTTGCGCAGTCACGTCCGCCGCTCAAGCTCGAGCCGCTGCCGCCCCCGCCGCCGATGGCGCCCGGACTATCGGACGCCGACGACAGCGGCCCGCGGGTGAACATCCCGGTGCAAAGGGAGGACAAGGTCGAGGAAGTGCGCGAAGGCGGCCGCGTGGTGATGATGAAGGTCACGCCCCCGGGCGGGGTCCCGTACTACCTGATGGACAACACCGGCAACGGCAACTGGATCCGGCGCGACTCGCTCGACGACGGCGTGCGCGTGCCGATGTGGACCATCCGCACCTTCGACTGACTTGTCGGTCTTCACGCCGGTTACCGAAGCCCAGCTGGCCGACTGGCTCGGGCGCTATTCGGTCGGGACGCCCAGCCGGCTCGAGCCGATCGCCGCGGGCATCGAGAACACCAATTACTTCGTCACCACCACGCAGGGCGATTATGTGCTCACGCTGTTCGAGAAGCTCGGCGCCAAGGAGCTGCCGTTCTACCTGAACCTCATGGCGCACCTGGCGCGGCACGGCATCCCGTGCCCCGCCCCGATCGCGAACCTCTCCGACCAGTACCTGGGCGAGCTCAACGGCAAGCCCGCCGCGCTGGTGACCCGTCTCCCAGGCAAGTCGATCCCCCAACCGGGTCGCGAAGAGTGCGCGCAGCTTGGCGCGCTGCTCGCGCGGATGCACCTCGCCGGGCGCTCGTATGCCGGCTACCAGGAGAATCCGCGTGGTCCGCGCTGGTGGCGCGATACCGCGCCGCAAGTGCGCTCTTTTCTCGACGAGGAGCGACGCGCGCTGCTCGATTCGGAGATGGCGTTCCAGGCGCGGCACCGCTTCGCGGACCTGCCGCGCGGGCCGGTGCATGGCGACCTGTTCCGCGACAATGCGATCTTCGATGCGGGCCGCCTGTGCGGGGTGTTCGATTTCTATTTTGCGGGCGTGGACGGGCTGCTCTTCGACGTTGCCGTCTGCGCCAACGACTGGTGCCTCGTGGATGCGGCGTCGGATCGCCGTTTCGAGCCGGTGCTTATCGAGGTGTTCCTGGCCGAATACGCGGCGGTGCGTCCCTTCACTTCTGCCGAGCGCGAGGCCTGGCCGGCGTTGCTGCGCGGCGCGGCTCTGCGTTTCTGGCTTTCGCGCCTCTATGATTTCCATCTGCCGCGGCCGGGCGAACTCGTGCATGCGCACGATCCGGACCATTTCCGCGAGATCCTCGCGCTGCGCGCCGACCCGGGCCAGGCCGTTCCATGGCTGAACTGAACGTGCAGGCGAGGCTTGTGCCCGCGCAGCGCGGCTGGCGCTGGCTGGCCGAGGGCTGGAAACTGTTCCGCGCAGCGCCGTTGTCGTGGATCGCGCTTGTATTCGGCTATTTGATGCTGATGACGCTGGTGAGCGCGCTGCCCTTCGTCGGGGTGGTCGCGGTGCTGGTCCTGGTGCCGGCCTTTTCGGTCGCATTGATGGCGGCGAGCCGCGTCTGCGAGCAGCGCCAGCCGGTGCAGATGTCGTTGCTCTTCGCAGGCTTCCGCGAGAACCTGCGTGGCCAGCTGATCCTCGGCGGCGTCTACTTCGGCTGCGTCGCGCTGCTGTTCTCGGCGAGCATGCTGGCCGACGACGGTGCCCTTGCGCGGTGGATGGTCACCGGGGTCAGGCCGAGCGTGGAAGTCATCCAGTCCGACGCGTTCCTCAGGTCGCTCACGATCGCGGCAATCCTCTACCTGCCGATCATGATGCTGTTCTGGTTTGCGCCCACGCTGGTTGCCTGGCACTCGATGCCTCCGGCCAAGGCGCTGTTCTTCTCGCTCTTTGCGTGCCTCATGAACTGGCGTGCCTTCACGATTTACAGCATCGCGTCGGCTTTGATCCTGTTGGTGGCGCCTTTCATCGTGCTCCTCGTGCTGATGCTCGCCTCCGGCGGGACGATGCGACCGGCCGTGGCGGCGGTGCTGTTTCCGTTCGTGCTTTCGATGATGCCCACGTTGTACGCAAGCTTTTACGCAAGCTATCGCGATATCTTCGCGCCGGTGCCCGAACAGATCGAGGAAACCGCTTCGCAGGATTGAATCGCCCAGAGTCTGCAGCCGGCACCCCTTTGGGGCGCATGTCCTTGTGTGCGTTACGTAACCCATGAACCCGATCGCGTGGGATAGAATTCCTGCCCATCCTGCCCCACGCCGTTCATGCAGCGCCTTCGCGAGATCCCGTATAACTACACTTCGTTTTCAGACCGCGAGATCGTCTTGCGCCTGCTCGGGGACGATGCCTGGGAGCTGATCAGCGAATTGCGGGCCGAGCGCCGCACCGGCCGTTCGGCGCGAATGCTCTATGAAGTGCTCGGCGAAATCTGGGTCGTCCAGCGCAACCCCTATCTTGAAGACGACCTGATCGACCACCCCAAGCGCCGGCGGCAGGTCCTGTCGGGGATGCGCAAACGCCTCGAGGAAATCGAAGCCCGGCGCGGCGAGAGCGACAAGGTCCAGGCGCTGCTCACGGCCGCGACCGATGCGGTAACCAGATTCGATCACGCTTTCGATCGCACGCAATCCCTCCGGCGCAAGGCGATGCGGCGGCTTGCCCGGGTCACGCGCAAGGACAACATCGCGTTCGACGGTTTTGCACGCGTGTCCCACGTGACCGACGCGACTGACTGGCGCGTGGAGTATCCGTTCGTCGTCGTGTCTCCGGATACCGAGGAGGAAGTGCAGGCGATCGTGCGCGAGCTGATCCGCATGGACTTCACCATCATCCCGCGCGGCGGCGGCACGGGCTATACCGGCGGCGCAGTGCCTCTCACGCGCCGTTCAGCGGTCATCAACACCGAAAAGCTCGAAACCCTCGGCCGTGTCGAGGACGTGGTGTTGCCTGGCCTCACGCAGCCGACGACCGTAATCCGCTGCGGTGCGGGCGTGGTCACACGCCGCGTGATGGACGCCGCAGAGGGCGCGGGGCGTGTATTCGCCGTCGACCCGACCTCGGCCGATGCCTCCTGCATCGGCGGCAACGTGGCAATGAATGCCGGCGGAAAGAAGGCGGTCCTCTGGGGCACCGCCATCGACAACCTGGCTTCGTGGCGCATGGTGACGCCGCAGGCCGAATGGCTCGAGATCGAGCGGGTCGGGCATAACCTGGGGAAGATCCACGACGTCGAAAAGGCCTCGTTCCGCCTCTGCCGGTATGCAGCCGACGGCAAGAAACTGCTCGAGGAAACGCACATCGAGATTCCGGGTGGCGGATTCAGGAAGGCCGGCCTCGGCAAGGACGTGACCGATAAATTCCTCGCGGGTTTGCCGGGCGTGCAGAAAGAGGGCACCGACGGGATCATCACCTCCGCCCGCTTCATCCTGCACAAGATGCCGGCGCACATCCGTACCGTGTGCCTCGAATTCTTCGGCAACGCGCATGACGCCGTCCCAGCAATCGTCGAGATCAAGGACTACCTCGACGCCCACCCGAGCGCGCAGCTTGCGGGTCTCGAGCACCTCGATGACCGGTACCTCAAGGCCGTGGGGTATGCCACCAAGGCGCGGCGAAACCAGCGGCCCAAGATGGCGCTCTTCGGCGACATCGTCGGCGATAACGTCGACGACGTGGCGAGCGCAGCCTCGGCCGTGGTGCGGATTGCGAATGCGCGCGGTGGCGAGGGCTTCGTCGCGGTGAGCGCCGAGTCGCGCCAGCGCTTCTGGCTGGACCGGGCGCGCACGGCGGCCATCGCCAAGCACACCAACGCCTTCAAGATCAACGAGGACGTGGTGATCCCGCTCCCGCGCCTCGGGGACTATTCGGACGGCATAGAGCGCATCAATATCGAGCTGTCGATCGCCAACAAGCTCGAGATGCTCGACGCGCTCGAGGACTACTTCGCCGGCGAGCTGCCGCTGGTGCAGCAGGATGTGAAGGTCTCGTCCGCGGAGTTGCTTGGCGACCGGCCGCAGCGTGCGCTGGAGGCGGTCGAGCGAGTGCGCACGCGCTGGCAATGGCTGCTCGAGCATCTCGACTCCCTCACGGCCGACATGACGGCCGAGCTCTCCGGCTGGGGTGCGCTGCATTCGGAGCTCTCCCAGCAGTACGCCACGGTTTTTGCGGCGATCCAGTCGCATGCACTGCGCGTGTCTTGGAAAACCGAACTGCGCGACGATCTCCTGCGCATTTTCAATGGCCTCGCGTTCGGCAAGGTGGTCGAAGGCGCGCAGGCCGTGCACAAGAAGGTCCTCCGCGGGCGCGTGTTTGTCGCGCTGCACATGCACGCCGGCGACGGCAACGTCCACACCAACCTCCCGGTCAATTCGGACGATTACCTCATGCTGCAGCGGGCCAACCAGGCCGTGGCCCGCATCATGAGGCTGGCGAAATCGCTGGGGGGCGTGATTTCGGGCGAGCACGGCATCGGGATTACGAAGATGGATTACCTCGAGCCCGAGGAGATCGAGGCTTTCCGCTCATACAAGGAGAAGGTCGATCCCGAAGGCCGCTTCAATGCCGGCAAGCTGCTCGCGGGAGGGGACCTGACGCAGGCGTACACGCCGAGCTTCTCGCTGCTCGGGGCCGAATCGCTGATCCTCGAGCAGTCCGACCTGGGCGCGATCAACGATTCGATCAAAGACTGCCTGCGCTGCGGCAAATGCAAACCGGTGTGCGCGACGCATGTGCCGCGCGCCAACCTGCTCTATTCGCCGCGCAACAAGATTCTCGCCACCTCGCTCCTGACCGAGGCGTTCCTCTACGAGGAGCAGACGCGGCGCGGCGTTTCGTTCGCGCACTACGACGAGTTCGGCGATGTCGGCGATCACTGCACGGTCTGCCACAAGTGCAAGAGCCCGTGTCCCGTGGACATCGATTTCGGCGACGTGTCGATCGCGATGCGCAACCTGTTGCGGCGGCAGAAGAAGCGCCGCTTCAACCCGGGCACCGCCGCGGCGATGCTGTTCCTCAACGCCACCGATCCGCGCAAGATCAAGGCCGTGCGCGCTGTGATGATGGACATCGGCTTTCACGTGCAGCGATTCGCGTACCGGCTGGCCAAGCGTTTCGGGCTGGCGGGCCGCCAGACCAAGCACCCTCCGTCCACGACCGGCGGCCGGCCCTCGCCGGTTGCGCAGGTGATCCACTTCATCAACAAGCCCATGCCGGGGAACTTGCCCAAGCGCACCGCGCGGGCGCTGCTCGATGTGGAAGACGCCCGCATCGTGCCGATCATCCGCGACCCGGCCAAGGTGACCGAGGACTCGGATGCGGTGTTCTATTTTCCCGGGTGCGGTTCGGAGCGGCTGTTCTCGCAGGTGGGCCTGGCCACGCAGGCGATGCTCTATGAAATCGGCACGCAGTGCGTTCTCCCGCCGGGCTACCTCTGCTGTGGCTACCCGCAGACTTCCGCCGGCGAAGCCGAGAAGGGCGAACGGATCATCACGCAGAACCGCGTGCTGTTCCATCGACTGGCCACGACGCTCAACTACCTGGACATCAAAACCGTGATCGTGTCCTGCGGCACCTGCATGGACCAGCTCGAGAAGTACGAGTTCGAAAAGATCTTCCCCGGCTGCCGCCTGCTCGACATCCACGAGTACCTGCTCGAGAAAGGCGTCAAGCTCGAGGGCGTGACCGGCACGCGCTACATGTACCACGACCCCTGCCACACCCCGATCAAGACCCAGCAGCCGATGAAAGTGGTGAACGCGCTCATGGGGGGCGACGTTGCATTGTCGGATCGGTGCTGCGGGGAGTCGGGCACGCTTGCGGTGACGCGTCCGGATGTCTCGACCCAGGTGCGCTTCCGCAAGGAAGAGGAATTCCGCAAGGGAGCCGCGGCTATCGAAGCCTCGGGACACCAGGGGCCTGTGAAAATGCTCACATCCTGCCCGTCGTGCTTACAAGGCTTGGCACGCTTCTCGGATGACACTGGCGTGCAGTCCGATTATATTGTGGTCGAATTGGCCCGCCACCTGCTCGGCCCGGAATGGCTGCCGGGTTTCGTAAAGAAGGCCAACGCCGGCGGCATCGAGCGCGTGCTGCTCTGAAGGGAACCGGGGGATGCATTGCTTGCTCTGCGAAGAGGAGGGCGGAACCGTGCTCTGGCGCGACGACTTCTGCCGGATCGTGCGCATCCCGGGCGCCGACTATCCGGGTCTCTGCCGGGTCATCCTGAATCGCCACGCGCTCGAGATGACCGATCTCGGCGAGGATGAGCAGGCCCGGCTCATGCGCGCGGTCTTCGCGACCGAAAGCGCTCTCAGGTCCCTGTTCGATCCCGTCAAGATGAACCTTGCCAGTTTCGGCAATAAAGTCCGGCACATCCACTGGCATGTGATCCCGCGCACCGAAGACGACCCGCATTTCCCGGAGCCGTCCTGGGGCGCGCCGCAGCGCGCCGCGCCTGCGGGACGCCCTGTCGTCTCCGATGCCGCTATCGCCGCCCGCCTTGCCGAAACCCTCGACTGACACCCCGAAGATGACTGAAACCGTATTCGAACTTCCCGCCCTCTCGGCCGAAGCCGCGCCGGAGTTCAGCGACGTGGTTGCCTGCAAGGCCTGGCTGGAGCATGTGCCACTGGCCAATGTCGCCGAAGCGCAGCGCCAGCTCCTCGCCCAGCTCACGGAGTTCAACCGGTTTGCCTGCAAGGCGATGATGCGCCTGCAGGTGCTCGAGGCGTTGCGCGAGGCGGTGGCTTTCGTGCAGATCGAGCAGGCCAAGCGCTTTACCAATCGCGCGCTGCCAATGGCGGATGCCGAGGCCGCGGTGTTCGAGGAGACTACCGAGCTCTGGGAGCAGATGCGCATCGGCTACCTCCATTGCCTGGCGGCCAGCGGCGCGGACGAGATCGGGATGCGGACCCACGCCGCGCTTCTTGCACAGCGCGTGCTGGCCTATTGCGGGCTGAAGATGTTCCATCACTACCGGGCCTATCGCGAAGTCGGCAAAGCCGAGTGGAGCGCGTTGCACCAGACGTTCAAGTTCGCCGAAGGACTGGGCGTCGCCGAGACGGAGGTGAAGGACTACCTCAACCGCGACGTGCATGATGCCACTCCGCGCATCCAGTACATGCGAGCGCTCCTCATGGGCATGGCCAATCCCAACGAGCTCGCGCGCAGGCAGCTTTCGTTCGTCGGCTTCCTGCTCGAGCGCTGGGCCGAGAAAGTCGAGCTTTCGAACATACCCGTGGCCGAGGAAGGCATGCTGCCGCTGGTGCTCGACCTCGCCGGCAGCGGACCGCCCGAGAGGCTGACCGGGGAAGGCGACACCGAGATCGTCGATCCGCGCTTCCTCGACGTAACCCGGCTCACCAAGAGCCTCAAGAACCGCATCGGGCTGCTGCGTAAGGGCGAATCCCCGGCCAAGCTCGCGCTCGGCGAGGACTGCGTGCAACCGTCGTGCGAGCAGCTCCTCATTTTCCTGTATCGACAGTGGTGCCAGCCGCGGCCGGTGCGCGCCGAGCGAAAGCGGGTGTCGCAGGAGGCGATGGTCTGCAACGACATGGCGGCGATCCACTACTACATCGCCGGCAAGGTGTTCCGCCAGCCCGGCGTGCAGAAGGAACTCACCCAGAAGGAACGCGACCAGATCGCGACCTTCGGCCGCATCAGCACCAAGGACGAGGACGACTACAGCGCGGTGCACGGTTTCCTGCTCGAGCACTGGAAGGTCGAGGACGAAAGCGTCTCGGGCCTGCGCATGATTCGTCCGGCAGGCTCACCGGGCAAGCGATTCGCTCACGGGCAGCTGGTTGCCGTCCGGCCGGGCGACGCGAAGAATTTCATGCTCGCCCAGGCGCGCTGGCTGATGCAGGGCAGCGACAGCGGCCTGAACGCCGGCTTGCGCCTGCTGCCGGGCCTGCCGGCTGCCATTGCCGTTCGCCACTATGGACTCAACGTGGCGCAGGAAAAGTTCGTCCCTGCGCTGACCCTGACCGAAGTCGCCGCATTGAAATCCCCGCCCACGCTGATCCTCCCGGCGGGCTGGTACAAGCCCAAACGCGTCGTGGAAGTCTTTGTGCAGCAGCCTTTGCGCGTAAGGCTGGAGGAGCTGATCGACCGCGGCACCGACTTCGAGCGCATGTCCTACGAGGTCCTGGCGGACTAGGCGGAGGGGGGGGCCGCGCCCCCGTCTTGCTTTCCGCCGGTTGCCCTTCTCCTTGGGCAGTATGATTCCGCCCTATGAGCGACACTCCCACCCCGATCGAAATCAAGCTCCACCAGAAATCGCGCGTTCTCGAGATTGCGTTTTCGGATGGCCGCAGCTTCTCGCTGCCGTACGAATTCCTGCGCGTGTTTTCACCCTCCGCCGAAGTGCGCGGGCACGGTCCCGGGCAGGAAGTGCTGCAGACCGGCAAACGGAGCGTCGACATTGCCTCGGTCGATCCGGTTGGTTCCTACGCCATCCAGCCGACGTTTTCGGACGGCCACGCCACCGGGATCTTTGCGTGGGACTACCTGTATTCGCTCGGGATCGATCAGGACCGGATGTGGGGCGAGTACCTCAAGAAGCTGGCCGCCGCGGGTGCCAGCCGAGACGCTGTGCAAGGGCTTACCTCCACCATACCCACCGTTGGAAAAGGAGGTTGTGCGTGAGTTCGAATACGGACTTCGGCTTCGAGAAGGTTGCCGAAGACGCCAAGGCGGGCAAGGTGCGAGAAGTTTTCGACCGCGTGGCGGGCCGTTACGACGTAATGAACGACCTGATGTCCCTTGGCCTGCATCGCGCCTGGAAGGCATTCGCAGTCACCCTTTCGGGGGTCCGGACCGGCGAGAGGGTTCTCGACGTGGCGGCCGGGAGCGGTGACCTCGCGCGCGCATTTGCCCGGCGCACGGGTTCGAAAGGGCAGGTCTGGGTGACGGACATCAACGGCAGCATGCTTGCTGTGGGCCGAGACCGCTTGCTGGACGAGGGGTTCGTCTGCCCCGCCGTGCAGTGCGATGCCGAGAAGCTGCCCTTTCCAAGTGCCTACTTCGACTGCGTGAGCGTCGCGTTCGGATTGCGCAACATGACCCGCAAGGAGGATGCGCTGGCCGAGATGCGGCGGGTGCTGAAGCCCGGCGGCCGGCTGCTCGTGCTCGAGTTCTCCAAGGTCTGGAAACCGCTCGAAAAGGCCTATGACGCCTACTCTTTCCACGTGCTGCCGTGGCTCGGCCAGAAGGTGGCGGGCGGGGGGGATGCCTACCGTTACCTTGCCGAATCGATCCGGGTGCATCCCGACCAGGAGGCCCTCAAGGCGATGATGGAACGCGCCGGGCTGGAGGAGGTCCAATACTTCAACCTGGCCGCAGGGGTCGTCGCCCTGCATCGCGGGTACCGGATCTAGAGGGCGCGATAGCTACAAAAGTACTTTCAGACGATGTAGGATGGCCGGACAACAAGAACACGGACATCCACTTTCCAGGACTGGGGACTTCGAATGAAACGAATTCTGATGGGCTTGATGGCAGTTTTCCTTGGCGCAGGGCTGGCCGTGGGCGAGGCGAAGGCGGCCAAGGTGGGCGGCAGCAAAAGCGTCGGCACGCAGCGCAACGTCACCAACGCGCCTCCGACAGCGACACCTCCGAAGCAGGCCCAACAGGCTGCGCCTGCGGCCACTCCGGCCGCAGCTCCGCAATCTGCGCTCAGCCGCTGGGCGCCGATGCTCGGCGGCCTTGCGATCGGCGGGCTTCTGGGCTCGATGTTCGCGGGCAACGGGCTCGGTGGAATGATGGGCAGCCTCCTGATGATGGCGCTGCTCGGCTTCGCGGTGTTCTTCGTGGTCCGCTTCTTCATGCGCGGCCGCGGTGCCCCGCAACCGGCACCCGCAACCGGGCAGATGCAGTACTCCGGACTTGGCAACGAAACCGTCGCCGCGCCGCCGCCTTCGCAGTCGGCAGGCTTCGAAGCCCAGTCGGTGCCGGTTTCCCGGGTATCGGCCAGCCTGCCGGCCGGTTTCGACGGCGAGGGTTTCCTGCGCCAGGCGAAGCTTTCGTACATCAAGCTCCAGACGGCGAACGATGCGGGCAACGTCGCGGAAGTGCGCGAGTTCACCACGCCTGAGATGTTCGATGCGCTCAAGGGCGACATCGATGCGCGCGGCGGCGCCAAGCAGTTCACCGATGTGGTGACGCTGAACGCCGACCTGCTCGAAGTCGTGACCGAGGGCGATCTCCACTGGGCCAGCGTGCGTTTTTCGGGCCTCGTGCGCGAAGTCCCCGGTCAGGCGCCGGCCAGTTTCGAGGAAGTATGGAACCTGTCCAAACCTGCCGACGGCTCCAACGGCTGGCTGCTCGCAGGCATCCAGCAGATGCACTGAAGAGCTTCCGCATCGCTCTCCAAGGCCACCGCAAGGTGGCCTTTCTGTTTCAGCCATGGGCCTCCTAGACAACGGCGCCGCGACCGCGCTGAACCAACTTCTCCGCCGCGAGGCCTGGGCCCGCGAGAAGCTTGCGCCTTTCGCGGGTGAAGTGGTTGAGCTGCGCTTCGCGCCCTTCCCGCCTTTGCGGCTCGCAATCGGCGCCGGCGGGCACGCGGCCGGCGCGGAGCCCGACGCGGTTCCGACGCTCACGATTAGCGCCAAGCCCGGGATCTTCGCTGCATTGCCAAAAGGCGAAGAGCACCTCATGCGAGCGGTTGAGATTTCGGGTAATGCGCAGCTGGCCAGTGAGATCCTGGCGCTGATGCGCTACCTGCGCTGGGATGTCGAAGAAGATCTTTCGCGTATCTTCGGCGATGTGCTCGCGCATCGCATCGTCAGCACGGCGCGCGATTTCGCCTCGTGGCAGGCGCAGGCGGGGCGACGCCTCGCCGAGAACGTAATGGAGTACGCCGTCGAAGAGCGGCGCATGGTGATTTCTCGCGGCGAGTTCGAGGAGTTCGCAGCGGGCGTCTCCGGGCTCCGAGACGACCTCGCGCGGCTCGAGCAACGCATCGCGCGGTTCCCTGAGCGAAGCCGGACCTGAAGCGCGCCACTTGAACCGGACACTGCGACTGCTGCGTATCCTGTCGGTCAGCCTGCGCCATGGGCTGCACGAGTTCATTCCCCTGGGGCGCGTGCGCTCGCTGCTTGCTTTGGCCGCAGGCGGGCGGGGCGTGCCGAGGGCGGTGCGCCTGCGCAGCGCGCTCGAGGAACTCGGCCCGATCTTCGTCAAGTTCGGGCAGGTGCTCTCGACTCGACGGGACCTGCTGCCGAAGGACCTCGCCGACGAGCTCGCGCGGCTGCAGGACCAGGTGCCGCCGTTCGACTCGCGGGTGGCGGCGGCCGAGATCGAGCGCGCGCTCGGACGCCCGATCAGCACGACCTTCGCCACTTTCGAGCGCGACCCGGTGGCCAGTGCGTCGATCGCGCAGGTGCACCTCGCAACGCTCGCCGACGGAAGCGAGGTTGCGGTCAAGGTGCTTCGGCCGAACGTGGAGGCGATCATCGCGCGCGACGTCGCGCTATTGGAATCCGCGGCGGGCCTGGTCGAATCGCTGTGGCCTGACGGCCGCCGCCTCAAGCCGCGCGAGGTCGTGGCCGAGTTCGCCAAGCACCTCGAGGACGAGCTCGACCTCATGCGCGAGGCGTCGAACGCGAGCCAGCTGCGGCGCAATTTCGAGGATTCGAAGCTCCTGCTGGTTCCGCGCATCCACTGGGACTACTGCGCGCAGCGCGTGATGGTCATGGAGCGCATGCATGGCACGCCGATTTCGCAGATCGAAGTCATGCGCGCGAAGGGCGTCGACATTCCCCTGCTCGCGCGCTCGGGCGTGGAAATTTTCTTTACCCAGGTGTTCCGCGACGGGTTTTTCCACGCCGACATGCATCCGGGCAACATCTTCGTTTCCACCGAGGGGCCGATGCTCGGGCGCTATATCGCGCTCGACTTCGGCATCATGGGCACGCTGACCGACGTCGACAAGAACTACCTCGCGCAGAACTTCCTCGCATTCTTCAACCGCGATTACACGCGCGTCGCGCAGGCGCACCTGGACGCCGGGTGGGTGCCGCCGGAGACGCGCATCGACGAGTTTGAAGCCGCGATCCGCGCGGTCTGCGAGCCGATCTTCGCGCGCCCGTTGAAGGAGATCTATTTCGGCCGGCTGCTGCTGCGCCTTTTCCAGACGTCGCGCCGCTTCAACGTGGAGATCCAGCCTCAACTCGTGCTGCTGCAGAAGACCCTCCTCAATATCGAAGGCCTCGGGCGCCAGCTCGACCCGGACCTCGACCTGTGGAAAACCGCCAAGCCCTACCTCGAGCGGTGGATGAACGACCAGATCGGCTGGCGCGGATTCATGCGCACGCTGAAGCGCGAGGCGCCGTACTGGGCTTCGACCCTGCCGCAGGTGCCGCGGCTGGTGCACAAGCTGCTGGCTGAAGAGAGGGCGCTCAAGCTGCAGAGCGCGTTCGAAGCGCTGCGTGCGCAAGGCAACCGGCGCAACCGCCTGCTAGGCGCGCTCGTGGCAGTCATCGCGGCCTGGGTGGCACTCCAGGCGTGGGTGCTCGTCAAACTGCTCTAAGGGAAGAGCCGCGTGACAGAGGATCCGTCCATGCTGCGTCCCTCGCCGCTCGCGCGCTACCTGTTCATCGCGTACGTGCTGCTTGTGGTCTACGCGACCTTGTATCCGTTCGCGAGCTGGAGGGACGCGGGCATTTCGGCGTTCGCCTATCTGACGGCGGCCAAGCCGCGGTACATCACCGGCTTCGACCTGACCGCCAATGTGCTTGGTTATGCACCGTACGGCCTGCTGGCCGTACTGGCCATGTACCCGTATATGACCGGCGTGGGCGCATTCTTTGCCGCGTTGTTTAGCGGTGCCGCCCTCGCGCTCACGCTCGAGGCGGTGCAGACTTTCCTGCCGGCACGGTTTGCGTCCAATGTCGACGCAGCATGCAACGTGGTCGGCGCGGGTGTGGGCGCCCTGATCGGGCTCGCCACCGTGCGCTGGCTTTTCGAGGAGAGCCTGCTGCAGCACTTGCGAACGCATCATGTGGTGCCCGGCGCGCGCGCCGATGCGGGGCTCGTGCTCATGGGATTGTGGCTCGCGACCCAACTCAACCCGGTGGGCCTGCTGTTCGGCGCCGGGGACCTGCGGGACCTGTTCCGGCAACCAGGCGGCAGCGCCTACGAGCCCGACGTGTTCGTCGCGATCGAGGCACTGACCGCGGCGTGCAATCTCGTCGCGGTGGGGCTCATCGCCTCCTCGATCGTCAAGACCGGTGGACCAGTCCTGCGCGTCATGTTCGGCATCATCGCCCTGGGCCTGGCAGTCAAGACCGGCGCATTCGCCATCCTGCGTCAGGCGGAGGACGTGTTCCACTGGCTCACGCCTGGCGCGTTGATCGGCCTCGCCGCGGGCGTGCCTGTCCTGCTTGCCGCCGCGATGCTTCCGCGCGCGCCGCGCCTTGCGCTCGCCGCGGTGCTCCTCATGGGGGCCACGGTGCTCGTCAACCTCGCGCCCCCCAACCCCTATTTCGCCTCCACGCTAGCAGTCTGGTCGCAGGGCCATTTCCTCAACTTCAACGGCCTTACGCGCCTGTTGACAGTGCTGTGGCCGTTTGCCGCGGTGCTTTACCTCATGCTGGCCAGTGCGCGGCAAGGCGAGCCGCGCCCCCGCGGTTAAAATGGCGCCTTCCCCTTAGAGTTCCTCATGTCCTACTACGAACGGCACGTGTTCTTCTGCTGCAACCAGCGCGACGGAACGCGCGAATCCTGCAACCCAAAGGGCGCCTCGGAACTGCGCGACTACGCGAAAAAGCGCGTCAAGGAGCTCGGGCTCGCTGGCGAAGGCAAAGTGCGCATCAACCAGGCCGGGTGCCTGGACCGCTGCGAGGAAGGTCCGGTGATCGTCGTGTACCCGGAAGGGGTCTGGTACACGTATGTGGACAGCGCCGACATCGACGAGATCGTCGAAGAGCACGTCAGGAACGGGCGGGTCGTCGAGCGCCTCAGGATCTGAATGCGTGCTTCCACGCGCCGCGAGCTGGTGGCGGGTCCGGCAGGGCGCATCGAATGCGCCATCGACGCCCCCGCCGAGCCGCGCGGCGTTGCGCTCATCGCGCATCCCCATCCGCTTTTCGGCGGCACGCTCGACAACAAGGTCGTGCAGACTCTCGCCCGCAGCTTCGTGGAGCTCGGCTATGCCGCAGTGCGGCCGAATTTCCGCGGCGTTGGCGCGACCGAAGGCGTGCATGACGAGGGACGCGGCGAGCTCGAGGACCTGGCCGCCGTGCTTGCATTCGCGCAGGCCGAGTTCGGCGCCGCGCCGCCTGTGCTCGCGGGGTTTTCGTTCGGTTCTTTCGTCCAGACCCACCTTGCAAAGCGCGTGACCTCGGAGCGCATCGTGCTCGTCGGCGTTGCGCTCAAGCGCTTCGACGCGCAGCCCGTGCCTGCGAGCACGCTCGTCATCCACGGGGAGCTCGACGAAACCGTGCTTCTGTCCGACGTCCTCGACTGGGCACGTCCGCAGGAGTTGCCGGTGGTCGTCGTGCCCGGCGCGGACCATTTCTTCCACCAGAAGCTCCACACGCTGCGTTCGATCGTTCAGTCGAACTGGCGAGGCCGATGAACCTGCGCGCGGAATCCGGCAGCATCGTGCTGTCGGTGGCGGGGCTGCGCAAGCGCTACGGCACCGATGAAGTCGTCGCTGGAATCGACTTCGAGGTCCACGCCGGCGAGTGCTTCGGCTTGCTGGGCCCCAACGGCGCAGGCAAGACCACCACGCTCAAGCTGGCGCTCGGCCTCATCGATCCGGACGCAGGCCGCATCCGGCTGCTCGATCGCCCGGTGCCCGAAGAGGCGCGGGAAGCGCGGCAGAAAGTCGGCGTGGTCCCGCAGTTCGACAACCTCGACCCCGATTTCACCGCGAGCGAGAACCTGCAGGTATACGGGCGCTACTTCGGGCTGAAGAAGAGCGAAATCGAGGCGCGCATCCCGCAGTTGCTCGAATTCGCGGGACTCGCCGGGCGCGGTTCCGGCAAGATCCAGACGCTGTCCGGCGGCATGAAGCGGCGGCTGACGCTCGCTCGCGCGCTGGTGAACGACCCTGAAGTCGTGTTCATGGACGAGCCGACCACCGGGCTCGACCCGCAGGCGCGTCACCTGATCTGGGAGCGCCTGAAACGCCTCAAGCAGGACGGCAAGACACTGCTGCTCACCACCCATTTCATGGAAGAGGCCGAGCGGCTGTGTTCGCGCCTGCTGATCATGGACCACGGGCGCATCATCGCGCTGGGCTCGCCGCGCGAGCTGATCTCGAAGCACATCGAGCCGCACGTGGTCGAAGTACACGGGCCGGGGTTCGAGCACTGGGCAGAGGGCGCTCGCAAGCTCGCGGGACGCGTGGAGATCGCGGGCGAAACCGCCTTCTGCTACGCGACGGATGAAGAGCCTCTGGTCGCGAGCCTCAAAGCGCATCCGCTGCTGATCTACCTGCACCGCCCCGCGAACCTCGAGGACGTGTTCCTCAAGCTCACCGGACGCGACCTGCGCGATTGAGGCGTCGATGAACCCGCGCTTCTTTGCAGTGCCAATGCTTTCGATGCGCTTCGTGCACATCTGGCGCCGCAACCTGCTCGTCTGGAGAAAGCTCGCCATTCCGTCGATGCTCGGGAACCTGGCCGACCCGATGATCTTCCTGTTCGGCCTTGGCTATGGCCTCGGGGCCCTGATGCCAGCGGTGCAAGGGGTGTCGTACATAGCCTTCCTTGCCGGCGGCATGGTGGCATCGAGCACCATGTATGCGGCGACCTTCGAGGCCATGTACTCCGCGTTCTCGCGAATGCACCAGCAGAAGACCTGGGAAGGCATCCTGAACGCCCCGATCCTGCTCGAAGACGTGGTGCTCGGCGAACTCGTCTGGGCGACGACGAAGGCCACCTTGTCCGGCGCCTGCATCCTGGCCGTGGTCATGGCGCTCGGGCTGGCCTCGCCGAAGTTCGCGCTCGCGCTGCTTGCGGTCATTGTGCTGACGGGTCTCGCGTTCGCGGCCCTGGGACTCGCCTTCAACGCGTTGGCCCCGAACTACGATTTCTTCATGTACTACTTCACGCTCGTCATCACGCCCACCTCGCTGATCTCCGGCGTGTTCTTCCCGGTCGACCAGTTGCCTGCGGTCCTGCAAAGCGTTGCATCGGTGCTGCCGCTCTATCACGCGGTGGCGCTGGCCCGGCCGTTCATGCTGGGAGAGCTGCCGCCCAACATTCTGCTGCACCTGGCCGTCCCGCTCATTTATGCTGCGGTCGGGTTCTACGTCGCGCTGGTGCTTACTCGCAGGCGGCTGCTCAAGTAGGCGCCGCCGCCGGAAGACAACATGCTCTGGGTCAAGGCGCTTCACATTGTGTTCATGGTCACCTGGTTCGCAGGCCTCTTTTACCTGCCGCGCCTGTTCGTCTATCACGCGCAAAGTACCGATACGGTTTCGATCGAGCGCTTCAAGGTCATGGAGCGCAAGCTTTACTACGCCATCATGGCGCCGGGCGCGGTGCTTACGCTCGCCTCTGGCCTCTGGCTATGGCTCGGCTGGGGGTTTTCGGGTGGGTGGCTGCACGCCAAGCTTGCGCTGGTGGCGACCCTCATCGCTTACCACTTCTGGTGCGGCAAGCTGCTCGCCGATTTTCGCAATGACCGGAACACCCGCAGCCATGCATGGTTCCGCTGGTTCAATGAATTTCCGGTCCTCATCCTCTTTTCGATCGTGATCCTCGTTGTCGTCAAACCTGTCTGAAACGTTCTTCGCAACCAGCCCACGCGGCCTGGAAGGCGTGCTTGCCGACGAGCTGCGCGCGCTGGGTGCGCAGGAAGTAACTGCGGCGGGGGGCGGCGTTTCGTTCTCCGGTTCGTGGGAGACCTGCTACGCGGTGAATTTCCATTCGCGCATCGCTTCGCGCGTGCTCTGGCAGCTCGGCTCGTTCGACTACGCCACCGAGGAGGAGGTGTACGCCGCGGCGCGCTCCGTCTCGTGGGGACATCTGTTCGGGGTGGACAGGTCGATCCGGGTGAACCTGACTGCGATCAAGAGCCCGCTCAAGAGCCTGGATTTCACGACGCTGCGCATCAAGGACGCCGTGTGCGACCGGTTTCGCGACGAGACAGGGCGCCGCCCCGACGTCGAGCGCCTCGATCCGGATGTGCGCATCCATTGCTTCCTGGAGCAGGCCAAGGGCACGCTCTATCTGGACACTTCAGGCGAGCCGCTCTTCAAGCGCGGCTGGCGGCACGCCACCGTCGAAGCGCCGCTGCGTGAGAACCTCGCGGCCGGCATCCTCAAGCTGACGGGGTGGAAGTTCGACGAGCCGCTTTTCGACCCGATGTGCGGCGGAGGCACCTTCCTCGCCGAGGCGGCCGCGATGGCCCTGAACGAGCCGCCGGGGGCTGGGCGCAGCTTCGGTTTCGAGAAGCTGAATACGCTCGACCTCAAGGCGTGGAACCGCGTGCGCGACGGACGCCCGCCGAGGAACAAGCTCCGGCCGGCCCTCTTCGGCAGCGACATCGAGCAGCGCGCGGTAGACAGCGCGAAGAAGAACCTGATGGCCGCGGGGTTCTTCGACTTAGTCAAATGGCAGCGCGCGGACATCCTCAACGTGGAATCCCCGGCGAGCGCGGGCGTGATGGTCGCCAATCCTCCCTATGGCGAACGATTGTCGGATGCCGACGAGATGGCGGCGTTCTATCCGCAACTCGGCAACGCGCTCAAGCAGCGCTTTGCGGGCTGGCGTTGCCATTTCCTGACTTCGGACCTGCGCATGGCGAAGCTGATCCGGCTGTCGCCAAGCCGCCGGGTGCCGCTCTTCAACGGCGCGCTCGAATGCAGGCTGTTCGAGTTCGTCGTGGTCGCGGGGTCGAACCGGAAATAGCTTTATGACGCTGTCAAAATTGTTAATTTTGGAACGAACATTGACAGGGCAGCCGCGCTGGACATAGCGCTCGCAGACATAAAGTCGAACTTTTTGCCACAACGCCACAGGCGGCGGCAATCAAAGCGCCTGATCGGCCAAGTCTTAGCCGTTGGGCGTCGCGGATCTGGGGAAACCCTAAAGTCG
>Ga0163150_10003615_pt1 | contig 21525 bp, 20 predicted proteins | sample OliLakLV19P2IB_FD_148628 | JGI IMG/M metagenome (GOLD analysis project Ga0163150, IMG submission 148628) | Freshwater microbial mat bacterial communities from Lake Vanda, McMurdo Dry Valleys, Antarctica - Oligotrophic Lake LV.19.P2.IB | ecosystem: Environmental > Aquatic > Freshwater > Lake >...
CCCTGCTTCTTCCCGCTCCCAAACATCCGCTGCGCCCCTCGCTGCCTGCGAGAGCTGTGAACACACGTACGCGTTTCTGTTGCTTCGCACGTTCCTCGGCTTGCGCACGCTGCTCGCCGGCGTGGAAAAATATGAGGCCAACAAGAGTTACTCGTTCTCGAACTACTACGAGAATATGGATCGCCTCGCCACCGGCATCAGCGGCGCTTCGTTCCTGCCTCTCTGGGCCGCGAAAAGCTTCGCCCTGCCACTCGGTTATCTCCTGATCGTCCTCGGGATCGCGATCCTGCTGGGCCTCAAGGCTCGCATCGTTCTCCTTCTCACGGGTCTCGTTTACGTCGCCTTGGGTTTCGGCTTGATGGCGGTACAGGAAGGCGAAGGTGTCGCCTGGATCGGCATGCAAGTGCTGATGTTCGTCGCCGCCTTGGTCCTGGTTCGGCACAATCGATTTGCGCTCTGGGCCGACAAGAATAACTGAATCGTAGCATCTGTTGCCACGTCTGATTCGTCTAAATAAGTTGAGTGACGGTGCGGACGGAAAGGCGGTTTTTGGCCGCCAAATCCTTCGCCCGTCGTGATGACCCGTCCGCCCTAACTCGATAATTGTCATGCCTCCTCTCCCCTCCTCGCAGAATCCCGTTACGCGTCGCGATTTTCTTAGCACCAGCGCCAAGCTGGGCGCCGTTCTCGTCGCCGCTCCTTACGTTTCCCGCGCCGCGGAAGCCTATGTCGGCGGTGCCGATACTCTCAACGTTGGCCTGATCGGATGCGGCGAGCAGGGGCGTATTCTCGTCAACGCCGCACTCCAGATTCCCGACATCCGTTTCAAGGCGGTGTGTGACATCTGGGGTTACAATCTCACCCGCACGGAGCGCTTGCTGAAGAAGTACAACCACGAAGCGCAGCCCTTTGAGAATTACAAGGAGCTCCTCGCCAATGTGAAGGACCTCGACGCGGTCATCGTGGCCACCCCGGACTTCGTTCACGCCGAGCACACCAACGCCGCTCTCAAGGCCGGCAAACACGTGTACTGCGAGAAACTAATGTCAAACACGGTCGAGGGTGCCCGCTCAATGGTGCAGACGTCCCAGGAAACCAAGAAACTCCTGCAGATCGGTCACCAACGCCGGAGCAATCCCCGCTACCAGCACGCCCGCGATCGTCTGGTTCGCGAGGCCAAGCTGCTGGGTCGCATTACCAACATCTCCGGCCAATGGCATCGCGCCGTTTCGGATGACCTTGGGTTCCCGGCCAATCAAAAGCTTTCGGATGCCAAGCTCAACGAATATGGCTACGCCAACATGCATGAGTTCCGGAACTGGCGCTGGTTCAAGCGCTACGCCGGCGGCCCGGTTTCAGATCTCGGTGCGCACCAAATCGACGTCTACAACTGGATGCTCGGCTCCAATCCCAGCAACATCATCGCGAGCGGTGGCGTGGACTATTACAAGACCCACGAGTGGTACGATAATGCGATCATCGTGTACGAGTTCCCCACCCCGGAAGGCTTGGTTCGCGCCAGCTATCAAGTGCTCACGACCACGAGCGCCGGCGGCGGTTACCACGAGTATTTCATGGGCGACGAAGGCGCGATGAAGATCTCCGAGAATCCCAAGTTCACCAAGATCTATCGCGAGGCCCGTGCTCCCGAGTGGGACGAGTATGTCACACGCAAGCTCATCTCCCGTCCCGACTCCGGAGAAGGCGCCATCGCCGGCCTCAAGCCGTGGGAAAAGCCCCGTCCGAAGCTCGGTGGCCCGGCAAAGTCCGCCACCGTCGACGTTCGTGAGACCGCCCAGCTCTCCGCTTGGGACATTCCTGTCACCCTCGACAAAGCCATCCATCAGCCTCACCTCGAAAACTTTTTCGATGCGATCCGGAAAAAGACTCCCTTGAGTTGTCCGGGCGAGTCCGCGTTCGCAACCGCCGTCACCGTCCTCAAGGTCAACGAAGCCATCGCGGCTCAAAAGCGTCTAACCTTCAAACCCGAAGACTTTATCGTCAACGGAGCCTGAGTAGAGCGAGAGCGTTCAGCCGTGCACCGGCACGGTTGAACGCCCGCTCCGGTTTCACGCCGAAACTTCGGACTTTTTTCCGAACTTACTTGAATTTGCCTGCCGTACCGACCGTCTCATTCTCGAATCTTTCCTAATCCATGAACCGTACACTCCCCCTCCTCCTCGCTGCTCTCGCCCTCGCCACGTCGGCGGTAGCCCAGGACAAAGTGCCGCTGAAGGTTGAGCTGCCCCGCCCGCTTTTTGCCGGCACGCCGCGCCCGATCCAGCTGGCCAATCTCGAACCGCTGAGCACCGCTCCGCGCAAGGACTTGATGGTCCCCGCGGGTACGGCACTACTGTCCAAGGGCAAGGCCGTCACCAGCAGTGATTCGCTCCCGGTCATCGGTGAGCTGGAGTACATCACCGACGGCGACAAAAGCGGCACCGACGGCACTTATGTGGAGCTCGGGCCCGGATTGCAGTGGGTGCAGGTCGACCTCGGCAGCACGTCCAATGTCGCCGCCGTTGTGGCGTGGCACTTCCACTCCCAGGCGCGCGTTTATCACGACGTCATCGTCCAGATATCTGACGACAAAGATTTCAAGAAGGGCGTCAGCACGTTGTACAACAACGACGACGATAACTCGGCGAAGCTCGGCAAGGGCAGCGACAAGGCCTATACCGAAACCTTCCAAGGCCGCCTGATCGAAGGCAAGAATGCGAAAGGCCGCTACGTCCGCCTCTATAGCAATGGTAACACGTCCGACGAACTGAACCACTACTGCGAAATTGAAGTGTTCGGTACGCCCGCGAAATAATCTCCGATAGGATTGCTTTAAAAGGCTGGGACGCCCCGCGCGTCCCAGCCTTTTTTGTGCCTCTAAACCTGGAAACCGCAGCTGGATCCACAGGTTTCACAGATGGACACAGATTACCAAGGCATTCTACATCTCGGGCCCTTCACCTTGCGGGTAAACGGCAGTCAGGTGCTCCTTGATCTGCAATTCTCTGTATCCGTGCCATCGGCGTCATCCGGGGTTAATCTGAACTGCCGGATTTAGGCTAGGCTCAGTCCCCGCGTTCGCTTAAGCGCCTTCACGAACCCTCGGCGCTGCCCGAGCGGGACGCGAAACCCGCTCCAACAAAGCTTGTCGCGGGGCGCGGTGAATACACTATCCCAACCGTCATGGCTGTCACCCCAAGCCACCCGGCCGCTTCTATGCCCGCGCCCGCCTCCGCGGTTTCCCCTGCCCCGGTTCCAAGGTCTTTGCCCGAGTACCTGAAATCATTCGGACCCGGGATCGTCGTCACGCTCACCTGGCTCGGCGCCGGTGACGTGGTCGACATGGGCATCGCCGGCAGCAACTACGGCTACTCCCTGATGTGGGTCCTCGTAGCCGCATTGATTTTCCGCTACGTCTTCGTCTCCCTCATCGCCCGTTATCAACTCTGCAATCAGCATGGCGAAAGCGTGCTCGATGGACTCACCCGCCTGCATCGCTGGTATGCCCCCGCCCTCTTCGTCGCCGCCATCGTGATGGGGCACGTCTACGGCTCCTATATGAGCGTCGGCGTCGGCGAGGTCTGCCGTAACGTCTTTCGCTTCGGCCAGGTCTGGCAATGGGCCATACTCTGTAATGCCACCGGGCTCATTCTCGTTTTCCGTCCATCGTTCCGTCGTCTCGAACTCGTGTTCATGGTTTTCCTGGCCGTCCTGTCGGTTTCGTTTCTCGGATCAGCCTTGTGGGTCGGCATCAATCCGGTGGGCGTCGCCCAAGGGCTGTTCAGCTTCGAGCTGCCGGGACAACACGGTAACTTCGACCCGTTGCTGATCGCCGCGGCGATGATCGGAGCGGTCGGCGGCTCGCTGATGAATCTCGTCTATCCCTATTTTCTCGAGGCCAAGGGCTGGCGCGGCGCGCAGTACCTCAAGGTGCAGCGCTACGACTTCCTCCTCAGTATTGTCGTGATGATTCTACTCAACCTGGCGGTTTGGACGCTGGGCGCGGAACTGTTGTTTCCCGACAAGCACATCCAAACGCTGGACGATCTGCCGAAGCTGCTCAGTTCCGTTCTCGGCGAAAGCGGCCGCGTGTTGTTCTACGCCGGAATTTTCGCCGCGATCTATACTTCCCTCATCGGCCATGCCGCCGGGCTCGGCGCCCTCGGCAGCCATGCGTGGCTCCGCTGTCATGCCGCCACCCGCACGGGGCCGATCGACTACCGAAACCACCGCATGTATCGCTGGATCGTGGTCGTCTGCCTGGTCACACCTCTGGTCTGGACGCTTCCCGGCATGCCCGACTTCGTCACCCTTACGTTGATTGCAAACAGCGGCCAGGTCGTCCTGCTCCCCCTGCTGGCAGGCGGGTTGTGGTGGATCACCGCAAGTGCACGCTATATCGGCGAAACGTACAAAACCCGCTGGTGGGAAAACGGTATCATGACCCTGCTCTTCGTCCTCTCCCTCTCCGGGGCTTACACGTCAGCCACCTCAATCGCCAAGTTTATCCAAGCGCAATAAAGGGGCGCTTAACGCACGAGGTCGCCGTTCACCGCGTTACCGGCTGAACGCCGATTACGTGCGGGCGAGGCTCTTGAATTCCGCGATCACCGCCTGCAGGGACGATTTGGCATCCCCGTAAAGCATCCGCGTGTTGGGCAGGAGAAACAGTTGGTTCTCCAAACCTGAAAAGCCCGCCCCTTTCCCACGCTTTAGGCAAATCACCGTCCGCGCTTCGTGCGCCTTGATGATCGGCATCCCGTATATCGGTGAGGCCTTGTCATTCGACGCCGCGGGATTCACCACGTCGTTCGCCCCGATCACGATCGCCACTTCCATCGTGGGCATCAGCGGATTGATGGCATCCATCTCGACCAATTGCTCATACGGCACATCGGCCTCGGCGAGTAAGACATTCATGTGACCCGGCATCCGTCCCGCCACCGGATGAATCGCAAAGCGCACCTCGGCGCCGTTCTGCTCGAGTACTTCCGCCAGCTCACGCACCACATGCTGGGCTTGCGAAACCGCCATGCCATAGCCCGGAATGAACACCACCTGCCGTGCTGCTTCGAGCACCGAGAAGGCCCCTTCCGCCGAGATCGGCTTCAGTTCGCCTTGCACCACCGCTCCCTCCGCTGAAGCCGCGGCCGGTTTCGCCCCAAAGCCGGAAAACACCACGTTGGCGATCGAGCGGTTCATCGCCCGACACATGATAATCGAAAGGATCACCCCGCTCGTCCCAACCAGGCAGCCCGCCACAATCAATACATTGTTGCTGATGACAAAACCCGCCGCGCATGCCGCCAGCCCCGAAAGGCTGTTTAATAACGCGATCACCACGGGCATATCCCCGCCTCCGATCGGCATCACCATCGTCCATCCCAACACCAAAGCCAGGACCGTGAAAACCAGAAAGGCAGTAAGCGCCGTCCCCGCATCGCCAGAGAGGACAAAGATGATTCCCGCTCCAACCATCCCCAGCGCCATCGTGCCGTTCAGCACGTGTTGCCCGCTAAATAAAACCGCTCGTCCGCTCAGCCATTCGGCCAGTTTACAGAAGGCATATACCGATCCCGTGAATGTCAGCCCGCCAATAATGACCGCGAGAAAGATCGCCCCCGACGTAAACTGGGGATGCTCGGGCACAATCTGGCCGATTCGAATGCGCATAAACTCCGCCGCGCCGACAATCAGCGAAGCGAGCCCTCCCAACCCATTCAGCAGCGCCACCATTTCAGGCATGGCCGTCATCTTCACGAGGCGCGCGCAGGCGAGCCCTATCACCGCTCCCGTCACCAGCCCCACCGCGATCCACGTATAACTAATCACCTGCCGATCAAGCAGCGTCACCACGATCGCGATCAACATGCCAATACCCGAGATCACGTTGCCCCGCCGCGCCGTCGCCTGGCGCCCCAGCATCTTCAAACCGATAATAAACAAACCCGCGGCCACAATATAGGCGGCGTTGATAAGGATTGGGGGATTCATTGCGACGCGCTCTCCTTTTTCACGGACGCGCCTTTCTTCTTGAACATACTCAGCATCCGATCCGTGACGAAATACCCCCCCACTACATTGATCATCGCCAGCGTAACCGCAGCCGTGCCCAGCATGGTGGTTATCCAGGAACCGTCATCGGCACCCGTGACTATAATCGCCCCCACTATAGTAATCCCGGAAATCGCATTCGATCCCGACATCAGCGGCGTGTGCAACTGTGAAGGCACCTTTGAGATCAGCTCCAAGCCAAGAAATCCGGCGAGCGTGAAGATGAAAAAAAGCAGGATGAGTTCCATGGTCGGGATTCTAAATGGTGGACGTGGCGTTACCCTCGCGGCGCCAGTTGAGACGGTTGATCCCGGGCGGAATCGGACGTCGCGAATTGCGGATGGACGATTCGTCCTCCGTGGGTAATCAGACAGCCTTTGAGAATCTCATCGACGAGATCGAGCCGGAGTGCCTTGGCAGTGGGATCCCAAAAATGAGTGATCCACGCCGCGTAATTCGCGGCGAGCACCTGCGAGGCATGATGCGCCACGGTGTTTTCGAGTGAACGGTGGCCCACGATCAGGACGCCGTTCGGCGTGACTATGTCCCGGCCAGGGATCGAGCCTTCGACGTTGCCCCCGGTATCCACCGCGAGATCGACGACCACACTCCCGTCGCGCATGCCCTCCAGCATTGCCTGAGTGACCAGGCGAGGCGCCTTGCGACCAAACACCTTGGCGGTCGTGATCACGATATCGGATTGGGCACAAAGTTTCGCCATTCCCGCCTGCTGCCGCGCGATCTGCTCAGGAGTCAACGCCTGGGCATAGCCGCCCGCGGTTTGCGTGGTCTGACCCAAATCGATCTTCACAAACTTCGCTCCCAGTGAACGCACCTGTTCTTCCACGACCGGCCGGGTGTCAAAAGCCTCCACCCGCGCGCCTAATCGCTTCGCGGTGGCAATCGCCTGCAACCCCGCCACGCCCGCGCCGATCACAAACACCCGCGCCGGCAGGATCGTGCCGGCAGGCGTCATCATCATTGGAAGCACCTTGCGCAAACGCTGCGCCGCCTCGATCACCGCCGCATAACCGGCCAGACTGGCCTGCGAACTGAGCGCATCCATCTTCTGCGCGAGAGTCGTGCGGGGAATCATTTCCAAACTGACTGCCGTCACCCCCGCGGCCGCGAACGCGGCAATCAATCCAGCTTCATTAAAGGGATCCAGGAAACTCAGGTGCACCGCGTCACGCTTCATCCCAGCAATATCAGCCAACGAGGGCTTGTTCACCCGAAGCACGAGATCGGCCTGTGCCAGCGCACCAGCAATATCATCGGTCAACCTCACACCTGCGGTCTGATAATCGGCATCGGCGTAGTGGCTGGCACGACCCAAACCCGGCGCAGCCTGCACCTCGATTCCGAGTTTGCCGAGTTCCTGAGCGGTGGTGGGAGTGAGTGGAACCCGCGCTTCCGCATCGGAGCTCTCGGGCGCAAGGGTACAGATCATGAATACAGCGGGGGCGACACTGGCCGGGGAGGTCCGACTCCCGTCACTGTGAGAGTTGGATCATCCAGCTCAAGACCATTGTCGGAAACCTCGCTCCCAAACCCGGCTTTCTCGCCAGGGCCGGGTACCCGTTCGGAGGAATGGAGAACCTCCCATCCCGTTTCACGCGGATGATCCGATGGCGCCGGTTACAACGTCAGCCCAAACTATCGGTAGCCGAAAAGCCCGCTGAAGTTTCGTCCCAATGTCATCAAACTCACGGGCGAGGACCAGGCCGAGTCCGCGGGAGCCGCCCGTGATGATTACCGTGCGACCACGAAACGAATACGTCGGTCGACGAGCGGCCACCGCCATGGCCAGACCGGCGGCCGCGCCGAGGACCAATCCGAACGGCAGGCCAGAGCGGCGTGGTGCGATCGCGGGTGAACGCTGGCGCAGTCCGCCGCGTTGCCGGTCAGTGGGGACAAGGAGGATTTCAGGATTCATTCAAGGAGGACTTCGCGCCGAATTGCACCGCGATCGCATTCTCGTCACGACCGTCTGCCCCGGCCTGATGCACACCGGTTCGCCGCGCAACGCGATGTTTAAAGGCCGCCACCGGCAGGAGCATGCCTGGTTTGCGGTCACCGACTCATTGCCGCTGCTCTCGATGAACGCGCAGGGCGCCGGTCGAAAAATCGTCGCCGCCTGCCGCCACGGCACCGCCCGCGTCGTGCTCGGATGGCCGGCAAAACTGGCCGTCCGGTTAAACGAACTCCGCCCCGGGACAACCGCGCGTTGGGCGGCAAGGGCAAATCGCCTCCTCCCCCCGCGCGACCCGAATGCAGGCGTACTGAGTCGTCCTGGCTACGACAGTACCTCGACGAGGGCGCCCTCCATCCTCACGCGAACTTCGAACCAGGCAGCGTTGCGGAATAATGAAGTTCCCGGCATCCATTGAGATCCCCCGCCCTGAACACGGATAGGTTTTTCCCCAGGTAAGGGGAACGATCTTTCCGCGAGGATATTAAAGGATTAAACTCTTTTACCTAACGTAAATTCATCCGTTTTACTATAGGCGGCCGGGAAATTGGCTGTTACTCTGGGCTCGAATGAAAGTGTATCGGTTTTCCGGAGCTCCTCGCGGAATAGCCGATTCACCCGCCAACGATATCATTGCGCGGCTTCAGGCCTCCGAGCTGTTTCGCGATTACCAGAGTGCATTCGAAACCGTCACAGGATTGCCGCTCGTGCTGCGCGCCGCTGGCTCATTTGCGCCGCCCATGGAGGGATCAAAGCAACAATCACCCTTCTGCGAACTCCTGATCGGTACCGGCGAAACGTGTGGCGCGTGCCTCCATTTTCAAACCGTGCTCGAAGGCGCCGCGGCCACGGGGGCGCAGACAGCGCGTTGCTTTGCCGGCCTGAGCGAATCCTCGATCCCGGTTCGGGTTGGCGACACCCTGATCGGTCACCTCCAAACCGGTCAGGTTCTCCTGCGCGCTCCTTCCGAGAAAGATTTCCGCTCCATTCTCACCCAGTTGAAACCAATGCGAACTTCCATCGACTTGGCGCAGCTTCAGGCCGCGTACTTTGAGACGCGTGTCCTGACCACCGTGCGATACGATGCTGTTCTGCGAATCCTCTCGAGCTTCGCCCAACATCTTTCACTGCTCAGCAATGAACTGATGTTAATGTCCACCGATGCCGAACCGATCGGCGTCGTGAGAGCCAGTGCCTTTATCGCGAAAAACATCGGTGACGCGTTATCTCTGCCGAAAATTGCGGCCGTCGCTCACATGAGCGCCTTTTATTTCTGCAAGGTCTTCAAACTGACAACCGGGCTAACGCTCACCGAGTATCTCGCGCGCTCCCGGGTCGAACTCACCAAACAAATGCTCATCACCCCGACCATGCGGATTAGCGAGGCCGCCTACGCCGCCGGCTTCCAATCGTTATCCCAGTTCAACCGGGTCTTTCGTCGCGTGATGGGGGAGTCGCCGACGACCTACCGCGATCGTCTTCACGGAGCCATGCCTGCCAAACGGCCGCCCTCCTTCGCCGCCTGAGCGGCGGAATGTGCCATGCCTCAGGTTTCGGCCGTGTTCCCGGTCTGAGCGAGAATCGTGCGGGCCGCAATCGCGTCATCATCGTCCACCTGGACGCGAATACTATTCATGCTCCCCATGAAAATCACGGGATCCGTCTGCGCCGCGAATTCATCGGGGACGTAAGCCTTGATCCCGCATCCTTCGAGCATCGACCTCATCAAAAGCGCCTGATCAAGAGTGAGAAGGCGGGCAACGGTGGTCATCAAGGCATCCTGCCGTCGATCAAATGGACGGGCGAGCAGTTCCTCGGGAATTTATCCCGAGCTCCCGCGGCGGATTCGTCGCGGCGACCGCTCCTGTACCCGCAACCCGGATTTGCCCTCCTAGGGCAACCGCACGGATTCGACCATGGTTTCAAACGCAATCCGCAAGGGCTCAAACTGCTCGAGCGGTGCCCGCAAGAAAAACAAGGCTTCGCCCCTCGAGCTTAACACTCGCACAAAATACTCTCCATACGTCGTGCTGCTGACCGTGAAACGAGCAACGTAGCTCAGCGCGGGTAGATCCCCCACGAGTCGAAAGGAAAAACTCCCGGCCACGATTCCATAGTCGGCGAGACCTCCCTCGATCCGTTGTTGGGTTTTCTTTTTCGCCGCCTCCCGCAGATCCCACTCCAAGTCGAGGATCAGTCGTGGATCCGACGGAATGCGATAATACATCGAAGCAAAGCCTGTCTGCGTTGGCTCGCCCATGAACAGCGTTGTCTCCCGGTCCCCCCAGCGGGTTACGCCGCGAACGACCCACCCCGCCGGATACCGCGCCGTCACTTTATAAAGGGGGTCTCGAATGGAGCGATCGCTGCTCACAATCTCTCCCAGCGGAATCGATTGCGAAAACGCCGGGGTGGCGAGTGCGATCACTGCTAAAGCCAAAGTAAATCGCTTCATGGGTCGCATCGACCTATGGCGGACCACGCTTTCGGCTCAAGATGAAACCTAAGTAGGGCGCCCCTCCAACGTCGTTTCCGCCGCGCTCTGATCATCGCTCCGAATTCTGATTCTTTCTCATATCCGCTCCGCCTTCCCCCGACCACGATAGGCCGCGAGAAAATAGACGCCGACCGCCCCCGATACCGCGGCCAATCCCAGCCAGAAGAGGGTCCAATCCTGTCCCGACTCCGCGGCAGTTTGTGCGAACCACCATCCCGCTCCCATGTAACCCGCAAGATTTCCCACCCCACTTACCATGAGCGACAGCAACGCCTGCGCCCGCGCCCGCCACGCAGGATCGACCCGCTGCTCCAGATAAATTTGCGCCGTGATCGCCACCAGCGTGTACGAAGCGCCGTGCAGCGAGATGCTCACCAGGAGCCACGCCCGTTCATCCACCGCGGAAAGCGCGAAACGCACCACCCCGATCAGAAGTCCCGTAATGATGATCCACTTCAGCCGCCAGCGCGTCAGCAGCCGCGCCAACGCCAGCATGGCGACAATCTCAGTCACCTGGCCCAAACTCATCCACGACGACGTATGCATGAATCCGAGTTCGCGCAAATGGGGAGGCGTGTACGGATAGAACGCCGCCAGTGATATATTAAAGAGCGCCGCCGTAATAAAGACGACGCGGTGATCGCTGTTTTTGAGTAACGACAGCGCGTCCAGCCCGAACCGCTCGCGCAGCGTCACCGGCGCAATCGCCCGCGGTGGCTCCCGACGCGGCAATAGAAACGTCAAACCCGCGACAATCAACCACGCCACCGCGCCGAAAAATCCCGCGCGGATGGAGGCATCGGCATTCAAGGCGCTGACCAGCCAGCAACCCGCCATCCACCCCAGCGTGGCAACCGCACGGATCGGACCAAATTCGCGCCGCGCGTTCCGCAGGCTCGAAAACACCACCGTCGCCGCGATGCTCCAAGCCGGAGCGGAGCACAACGCATGCAGTTGAATCGCCCCGAGCACCAGCCAGGGATTGCCCCCTTGAATCGCGAATGCCGCCAGCGTCATCGCCCCCGCCGTGGCCAAGGCGAGTCCCCTCAACACCACAACCGGCGAAGCATGCCGGTCTGCCACCGCCCCAAAAAACAACGGCGAAATGAAAGCCGCGATGCCCGAGGTCGCGAATGCATATGGCTTGATGTCCTGCAGACCATGCGCATCGAGCACATTGGTCAGCGGCACAAACCACATGCCCAACGCCGCACCTTGCATGAAAAACAAGGCCGTCAATTCGGCATAGGCAATCCACGGGTGACGACTCTGTTTTAACGACACCGCACCACGTTGTCGGGCCGACTGCGTTTGTCCCGCCCGATTACATGCTATTATTCAACGTGAGTGCCGCGCCCACCGCAGTCCCGAAGTCACTGGATGGCCCGCCGTAAACTGTAGGTGCCAAAAGCGCCGGCGAGCCTCACGATCGGACCGCGGCACGTCACTCGTCCGATGGACCGGAAAACGTCGCACAGGCATTCCTGCCTGTCTCCGTCTCATTTCCCGAACCACGTTAAGCGCCATTCGCAGACACCGCCCAGCCATTTCGAGCCCTTTCACCGCCATGCCGCTGTACAACCCGGGCTAGGGACTCCAGCTTTAGTTTCATCATGAGCGAACACGATCACGACCACCTTGCAAAAATCCTTTCCGAGAAATTCACCGAAGTCGGCGTCGCCATCCTGGCGATCGTCGCGGCATTAAAAAATCAGCCAGGGTTCAATCGTGCTGCCTTCGATAACGAACTCCGCGAGCGCCTCGCAAACCCGAGCGAGGGTTCGTTCTCGAAGCTCATTCTCTCGCACGCGCTCGACGCAGAAACACCGCCCGATCCCACGAGCTAACCAAGGACGTGATCGACCGGCGCGGGCATCGCGAAGTTCGCCGTCAAAACATCGAAGGTCTGGACCTTATCCGGTTTATCATGCCGCGCCCATACCATGTCATCGACCTGACTGAAGGGACAGATGCCTGGCGCGAGTGGCGACGGGGCGGTATCGGCTCTTCCGACGCCGCTACGATCATGGGCGAGAATCCGTTCAAGACCGCGGAAGGACTGTTCGCGGAAAAGCAGCAACCGACGCGCGAAGCCGAACGTAACTTTGCCCGAACCCAAGGCAAGGCGCTCGAACCAGCCGCTCGCGCCCAGTACTGTATACAAGTCGGAATGCAGTTGGAGCCGGCCTGCCTGCAAAACGTCGAGCGCGTGTGGCTCCGCGCGAGTCTTGATGGCATTTCCGCCGACGGCGAACACCTGGTGGAAATCAAATGCGGCCCTTCCGCCTATCGTCGAGCCGCGGCCGCCCACCGCCCGTCGCGACACCATGTGGGCCAGTTGCAGCATGTGCTCGCCGTCACCGGCCTGCCAGTGATCGATATCTGGTACTACTTTCCCCCTTATCCCCCTGTACGCCTCGAGGTCCGGCGCGACGAAACCTATATCAAGCGCCTCCTCGATGCTGAAGAGGCTTTCTGGAAACGGCTCATTTGTTCCGGTCACGGATAGTCCGTGCGGTCTCCCCGGCCTGCCTCATTGGGACTTTGCCTCGCCCGCACCGCGGCTTACGCAAGTGCGTCAATCAATGCGGGCTTTCTTCGCACCTTTATAGAGACCGCATTCTAAGGAACGATTAACTTTAGTATAAATCCGGATCGTTTTTTTCCGGCTGGATCATGGTTAAATGCCTCGCGTCCGACGCCCGACCAAAACGATGTCGCATATGCGACATCCAGTTGGTCGGGCGACTAAGAGCGCGGGCAATTCGGTCGATCAAGAGGGGCGTAATCGAGCGAACAGAGGAACTGCGGATCACTGCCAAGGTTTTCAGGAGACGAAAACGCGATCACGGGTTATTCAGACGCAATCGCTAGTCGTGCCCTTAGACCCCATAAGCCTCGGATTCGATATCCCCCTGACGCCTGCGAAGGTGCAGTGTTCACGCCCCGTCCTTCGCGGAGCCGAGCAGGAGGAAAACCAGGAAACAAACAACGCACGTGCCGGGTACGACCAGTTTTATGTCGCATATGCGACATGAAACTGGTCGTGCCGAAACGTGCGTTTCACAACGTTCGGGCGGCGACGATGAGCTGCCAAAGCTTCAGCCGGAGAGCGTTTCCATTTGCGCCCCCCGCACCCGTTCGTCGAAGGCGTCCTACGGACGGTCACAATCGGCCTAATCAGCGGGATGCCCCCAAAGCCTATTCCACGAGCTACTCACAAAGGTGCTATATGCTCAAAATCTGCCAAGGAGGTGAAAGCAGTTGAGCATACCGACCAGCTGTAATCGGAACTGCACCGCCGCGAGACGAAGCATTTAACGCGGTCTGCCCGTTTCTTCGCTTCGCTCCCGGCGGAAAACAGTCTTTGCTGTCCGCAGTGCGTTCCGCCCCGACTTCCCTCCTCCGCTGGTTGACCCTGGCGATCATTGTGGCCGTGGCTTTCTGGCTGCGCACCCGCGACCTCGACAACCGGCCCATGCACGCCGACGAGGCGAACCAGGCCGTGAAACTCGGTGAACTGATCGAGTCGGGCCGCTATGCCTTCGATCCGCGCGATCACCATGGCCCCACCCTCTACTTCGCGGGGGCCGTCGTGGCGTGGATCCGCGGCGAAAACACCCTCGCCGCCCTCACCGAGACCACGGTTCGCCTGGTTCCGGCGTGCTTCGGCACCGTATCCGTTTTACTGATCGCCGCGCTCGCAACCACCGGAGCCAGCCGGGCGGCGACACGCGACAAAATTACGGCTGCGCCCACCGACAGGCGAGGACGGGTCGCGCCCTCATGGCCCGGGTTGGCCGCAGCCGCATTCCTCGCAGTTTCGCCTCCCTCGGTTTACTACAGCCGTTATTTCGTGCAGGAGACGCTCCTGGTCACGTTCACGCTGGCGACCTTTCTGTGCGTCGTACTCTGGTGGCGTCGCGGACACCTCGGGTGGGCCATCGTCGCCGGTGTATCCGCCGGCCTGATGCAGGCCACCAAGGCGAGCGCGCCGCTCTTTCTCGCCTGCGCCGCCGTCGCCGCCGCCGCCGCAATCGCGTTGTCCCGCCAGTCGGGCGGCTCCACCGCCACCGCGAGCACTCCGCTGTCACGTTCGCGTCACTGGAGGCGGGCTCTGCTCTTTGCCGTGGGCGCCGCGTTTCTGACCGTTGCGCTGAACTACTCGTCGTTCGGCACCCATCCCGCCGGCGTGCGCGACGCCCTCGGAGCTTATGCGCACGCGCTGACGCGTTTCGGCGCCGCCGCGGAACCCACCGGACATGAGAAGGCGTGGTGGTATTATCTCCGGATGTTTGGCTGGTACCGCGAAGGCGGCATGGTCTGGCATCAGATTGCTTTTTCTCCTCTGGTCGTGGCCGGCGTGCTCCTCGCGATCAAGCGCTGCCGCCAGGACGCATTTCTCACCTGGTCCGCGGTCTATGCCGTGCTGGTGGCTGGCGCGTTTTCGTACTTTGCCTACAAAACCCCGTGGCACACGGTGCACTTCATTCCTGGGTTCGCGTTACTGGCGGCCAGCGCGGTCGCTGCCATTGGCTGGGGGTGGATCGGCCGGATCGTCGGATTCGCGCTCACGCTTGTCACTATCGTCACTCTGTATCAACAAACTCAGCGCGTCGCGTTTCTTCGCCCGGCCGACCAACGTAATCCTTACGCCTACGTCCACAGCACGCCCGACGTGCGAAAGTATCGCGCTGTCGCCGAAGCCGCACGCGCAGCCGCCCCCGATCAACCGATCCGTGTCATCAGCGACGAATACTGGCCGCTTCCCTGGTACCTTCGCGGCATCGACAACGTGGGATTCTATACCACGCCGCCCGAAGAGTTGGACGGCGCGCTTCTTATCGTCGCCGCCGATCAGGCCGAAGCGGTGCGGGCCCGACTGCGTCGCACGTATCGTGAATCATTTCTCGGTTTGCGACCGGGCGTCATCTGCGTCCTGTTCATCCTGGAACCGTGACCGTTTTGCCCCACCTCTCTCTCGTCGTCCCCGTCTATAACGAAGCCGGCAACATCCTCCCGCTCGTGGAGAGTTCCACGGCAGTCCTGCGCGGACTTGGGCGCCCCTTTGCGATCATCCTCGTCAACGACGGCAGCACCGACAGTACCGCCGCCGAAATTGCCGAAGCGCATGCGCGTTGGCCCGAGTGCGTCGAACTTGCGATGGAAAAGAATTCCGGCCAGGCCCTCGCGCTGCTCAAAGGACTCAACGCCGCTCGCGGCGAGTTTCTCCTCATGATGGATGGCGATGGACAAAACGATCCACGAGATTTTCCGGCGCTCCTCGAGCTGGTCGAATCCGGCAAGGTCGATCTGGCGTGCGGCTGGCGCGTCGACCGCCACGACAGCACCATGCGCCGGATCATGTCCCGCGTCGCGAACGTCGTCCGCGGGGCCATCCTTCGCGACGGCGTGCACGACTCCGGTTGTCAGTTGCGCGTGATGCGACGCGAAGTGCGGACGTCGTTTTTTCCCATGGAACTGATGCAGAGCTTCATCCCCGCGCTGGCCGTTGCCGCCGGCTTCCGGGTGGGCGAAAAGCCGGTGCGGCATCACGCCCGGCAGTATGGAGATTCCAAATACGGCCTGGGCCGGCTCTGGTGGCGGCCCGCGGCGGCCATGCTCGGACTCCGCTGGAAAATCTGGCGCGGGCGGACGCCCCGGCGAGAGCAGACCCAGACATCCCACCCATGATCGCGGCATCGCCACCGTTGAAGTGGAGGGAGTTGCCTCCAACGCGCCCAAGTGGCGTGCCCGTACTGAAGCGGAGAAGGGCCGACCGGCTCCGTCTCGGATCAGGTGCGCCCAGCGGTCGCGCCTTCTGCTCTGATCGACGCCTTCAATCCGACGACGCCCAACTCGCGACCTCTGATCTACTCCTCTCCCGATGACCGTCCACCGGTTCCAGCACGAAGCGATGGTGACCTACTTCGAAGTCGCGATCGCCGAAGAAGATTACAACTACGCGAAACAAGTTGCGACGGCCGCCTTCCGCCAACTCGAGCGCTTGGAGAGCGAGCTGAGCCGCTTTATCGAATCGAGCGACATCTCCCGCGCGAATCGGCTTCCGCGCGGAGCGTCCACCCTCTTGAGCGAGGATGCGTTCGACTGCCTCTTGATCGCCGCCGATATCTCCATCGCCACACAGCGCGCGTTTGATCCTGGCTTTGCCTCGAAGCGTCCACCCGAACTCGCGGCCGACCTGCCGCCCTTCACCCTCGATCCCGCCACGCACACGGTGACATCCCATGTCGACCGGCTCCGCCTCGACCTCGGCGCCGTGGGCAAAGGCTTCGCGCTCGATCGCATGGCTGCCACGCTGCGCGAATGGGGCATCAGCAATGCCTGCCTGAACTCGGGCGGCAGCAGTTTGCTCGCGATCAGCCCGCCCGAGAGTCCGGAGTCGGGCTGGTCGGCCGGCTTGGGCGAGGGCCGCGGATACCGGGAGATCAATCTCCACGACGCCTCCCTCAGCGGCTCCGGCACCGCCGTGAAAGGCGCGCATGTGATCAATCCGCGCAGCGGCGAAACTGCGCTCCGCACCACCCGAGTCTGGGCCCTTGCACCCGGTGCAGCGCAAGCCGACGCGCTTTCGACCGCGTTCTTCGTCATGAACGAAGCGGAGATCGCCGCCCTCTGCACCGCGCATCCTTCGATCGGCGCTGCGCTTGCCGCACCTGGTGAAGAACTTATCGTCCACGGCGCGCTGCGCCCGTTACTCGAAGCCGCAGCGAGCCCGTAGCGTGACACAGACATTCCTGTCTGTCCGCCCGTCTTCCCTCCGTCCGTCATTCCGTTTGCTCCTGCCACACCGGCCAAAATCTCCGCGTCCATGCCTAGCCTGATAAGTTGACTGAACCCAACGATGTGACGTGATAAGCGGAAAGCGTTTGAAATCCATTCCCCGGACTGTTGGTTGTAATTCGTCAGGTGGCTCGTTTCAGTGATCTCATTCCCGCCACGATCACTGGACCGCGCCGTTTCTCGTGATGCACTCTCCCCGTTGCAATCGATGCATAGCTTTAACCAAGGAATAGGACCGTTTGCGAATTGTCGTCCGGCCCACCCCTGAAATCTTCCCCTTCGCACCCTCCCTGATGAATCCCCATCCTTACGCGTTCCTCGCCTTGTTTGCGGTCGCAGCCGTGGCCTTTCCTCTCATCCTCCTGGGCGTGGCGCAATTGTGGTTCCGGTTTTTCCAGCCCGCGAAACCGAGCCTCACCAAGAACGACGTCTACGAATGCGGCGTCGCATCCACCGGCGACTCGTGGATCCAGTTCAAAGCCCACTACTATCTCTACGCGATTCTCTTCCTGATCTTTGACGTCGAGGTGCTGTTCCTGCTCCCCTTCGCCGTCGCATTTACGGATCTTCCTGTGGGCGCGTTGCTCGCAATGCTGGTCTTCATCCTGCTTCTGGCCGAGGGCCTGGTCTGGGCGTGGCACCGGGGGCACCTTGAGTGGAAATGATATGAGCACTCAACCCGACTCCTCCGCACCCGTCATCTCGCAACAGGACCGCGACGAGCTGCGTCGCAACGGCATCCTCCTCACGAGCATGGAGGAACTCTATAACTGGGGTCGGAGCCATTCCGTCTGGCCCCTGCAATTTGGCCTCGCTTGCTGCGCCATCGAAATGATCGCGGCCTCGATGGCACGCTTCGATATCGCGCGCTTCGGCTCGGAAGTCTTCCGGCCGTCGCCCCGCCAAGCCGATCTGCTGATCGTCTCCGGCACGGTCACCAAGAAAATGGCGCCACAAGTCATCCGGCTCTGGAATCAGATGCCCGAGCCCAAGTACTGCATCGCGATGGGCGCCTGCGCGATTTCCGGCGGGCCCTTCAAGGAGGGGTATAACGTGCTGAAGGGCATCGATCGCTTTCTTCCCGTGGACGTCTACATTCCGGGTTGCCCGCCCCGGCCCGAGGCGCTCCTCCATGGCTTGATGGAGCTGCAAAAAAAAATTCGCGGTCAAAAACTCACCGGACCCGACGCCCCCCGCCATCTTCAACCCGACGACCCGTGTGAGTATCCAGTTCCTGAATTCGGCGAACATGATTTGCTTCCTCCCAAGAACCCGGACGTCTGGCAGCCACCCGTAATCGTCCGCAAAGATTAAGTTCAATCGCACTCTCTCCCGGATGGAATCGCTCGAACAACTCCACGCCCGCCTGCTCGCCCGTTTCCCCGGCGCGGAGATTACCGTCATCGAGAACCCCGCGCCCACCGCGCAGCACTCGCTTCTCCTACCGCTGGCGCTGGCCCGCGACATTGCCTTTTTCCTGCGCGACGATCCCGCGCTGCTGCTCGACTACTGTTCCAACGTGACCGGCGTCGACTGGCCCGAAAAGGAGATCACCGAAACCACCAAGACCACCGTCCCCGATCCGGCGGGTGGCGCGCCCACGGTTGTTGAGGAAAAAACCAAACGCATTGAGCCCGGCAAACTGGAGGTGGTTTATCACCTCTTCTCCATCGCCGTGAAACAGGGCCCCGTGATCATCCGGATGCGCACCGGCGATCGCACCAATCAGGTCACCGTACCTTCGCTCACTCCGGTCTGGCGGTCATGCGAATTCCAGGAACGCGAAGTTTTCGATCTGTTCGGAGTCGTGTTTGCAGGCCACCCCGATCTGCGCCGCATCCTGATGTGGGATGAATTCAAGGATCATCCCATGCGCAAGGACTACGTCGAGCCGGACGACTACGAGTGGGAACCCACTCCGCACGGCGCCGTATTAGAAAAAGCACGACAACACTATCCCGCCGTCGCCCCGGCCGATGCCGCCTTTCCAGGCGCGCCGCCGTCCGCCACCGCCACAGCCACTCCGCCATCGCCTCCTCAGCCATGAGCGATTCCGGCCCATCTTCCTTTTCACCTCTCGTCTCCGCGCCGGGTCCCACCGTGCGGCCGGTTCACGATCCCCTCCACGGCGATCTGCTCGAGGTCTCGATGGGGCCACATCATCCGTCCACCCACGGGGTGTTCCGGATGATGGTGACGCTGGACGGCGAACGCATCATGAAGTTGAAACCGGTTTTCGGATACCTTCACCGCAATCACGAGAAGATCGGCGAGAACACCACCTATCTCGGGTCCATGCCGTACACCGACCGGCTCGATTATTTCTGTTCGATGACGAACAACTGGGCCTACGCCCTGACCGTCGAGAAACTCGTCGGCCAGACCGTGCCCGAACGCGCCGAATACCTGCGCGTCATCCTCGCCGAACTCACGCGGCTCCTCAATCACACGTGTCTCGCCGGATTCCTGCTGCAGGACACCGGCGCGAGCGGCACTCCGCTGATGTACGCGTTTCGCGAGCGCGAAAAAATCCTCGATCTGTTCGAGTCGCTCAGCGGCTCACGCATGATGTGTAATTACCAGCGCTTCGGCGGCTGCCGCGTGGATGCCTCCCCCGAATGGATCAAAGCCGCGCAGCAGGTCGTCGCCAACTACGGCGAGTTTCTCGACGAGTACGAGGCGCTCATCACCGGTAACGAAATCCTGATGGCCCGCACCCAGGATGTCGGCATCCTCTCCCCCGAACTCGCCGTCAGCGCGGGAATCACCGGACCGATGTTACGCGCGACCGGCGTCGATTACGACCTGCGCAAAGTCGACGGCTACGGCATCTATCCGCGTTTCGAATTTCGCATCCCGCTCGGCGATCACGGCGACACGTATGATCGCTATATGATTCGCGTGCTCGAGATGCGCGAATCCATCAAGATCCTGGAGCAGGCCTTCCGCGATCTTCCCGGCGGCCCCGTCATGGATCCCAAATCCAAGCTCCGCGGCTTCCGCCCCAAACCCGGCGAATCCTACGGCCGCATCGAGGGCCCGAAAGGCGAAATCGGTTTTTATGTCATCAGCGACGGCAGCCCGAATCCTTATCGCTACCGCATCCGCCCGCCTTCCTTTGTCAACCTCACGATCCTCGAAGATATGTGCCTCGGCCAGACGGTCGCCGATGCCGTGATCATTCTCGGCAGCATCGATATCGTCCTCGGCGAAGTCGACCGCTAGCCGGAAATTTCATACCTACTCGTAAACATGCACCAACCTGTATTACATCTGTCAGTGCGAGAAGCGCAGCGACGAAGCAATCCATCGAGCTGGATTGCCGCGCCCTCGTTCCTCGGGCTCGCAATGACAATGGAAGGTGTGAATTCCCGCTCCAGTCCGCCCCTGCAAAGCTAATTTCAGATCTCAAATCCACGCCCCATGCTCGGCTCCGGTTTACTCAAAGGTCTCGGCGTCACCGCGAAAAATCTCGTGGGGAGTTTCCATGATCCGGCGCGACTGGTGACGACCGAGTATCCCGAACAAAGAACCACGCTGCCGGAGAACTATCGAAATTTCCCGTTTCTGGTCACGGAGAACGCCACCGATCCGATGGGCACGCTCCGCTGTGTCGCCTGCCAGATCTGCGAAAAGGAATGTCCGCCGCAGTGCATCTATATTGTCAAGAGCAAGGACAAGAAACCCGACGCCACCGGCAAGCAGCAGCTGTATCCAGCAATCTTCGACATCGATACCTCGGTGTGCATGAGCTGCCAGATCTGTGTCGAGGTCTGCCCCTTTGACGCGATCAAGATGGATCAGGTCTACGAAATCGCGACCGCCGACCGCTTCGAACCCCTGCTGCTGCGCCGCGAGCAACTGGCCAAACCCAACACGTACTTCCATCAGATCCACCCGACGGACGCCAACGAAGTGGATACCCGCCTCGCCGCCGAGCGCAAAGCCGCCGAGGAAAAGGCCAGGGCCGCCGCCGCCGCCAAAGCCGCCGCCGCTGCCGCCAAAGCCGCAGCGCCGCCAGCAGCCAACACCGCTCCCTCGACCGCGGCAAACCCAGCGCCGAAGGCCTCCGTTCCAGAGTCTGCGACCACTCCCAAGGCCGCTGGGCCCGATCCCGCCGCCGCCAGCCCCGCGCCGGCCGCACGTCCCGTTTCTCCTCCTGCTTCAACGTCCGCTTCACCAGCGTCCGCTGCAACTC
>Ga0163150_10003617_pt1 | contig 21521 bp, 20 predicted proteins | sample OliLakLV19P2IB_FD_148628 | JGI IMG/M metagenome (GOLD analysis project Ga0163150, IMG submission 148628) | Freshwater microbial mat bacterial communities from Lake Vanda, McMurdo Dry Valleys, Antarctica - Oligotrophic Lake LV.19.P2.IB | ecosystem: Environmental > Aquatic > Freshwater > Lake >...
CTCCACCCGCTCATGAATCTCAACCACGCTCTTCCATATCAGGAACAGTCCGCCGATTCCGAGAATCAGATCGCGCCCCGAGATCTCCTGCCCCATTACCGTGAAGATCGGTGACGTCAGCCGCATAATCCACGTAATCGACAACAGCAGCAGGATTCGCGTTCCCATCGCCAGAGCGAGCCCCCACGTACGCGCACGCGCCTGCTGATGACTCGGCAGCTTGCCCGCCAGGATACTGATAAAGATGATATTGTCGATTCCCAGGACGATTTCCAGCGCCGTCAGGGTAACCAGTGCAAGTAGTGCCTCAACCGTCAGCAGTTCACTCATGTTCCTTAAGAGATGCTAGCGCCTCCACTTTGTGTTTCCAATTCGGGCCTTAGTTTCCGCAAAGGCAGCAGCCAGAACGAAGCAAGAATAAACCCACTTGCCGCCACCAGCAAGGCTGGCCCGATCCCGGCCCATTCGGCCAGAAACCCACCGCAAAGCGCCCCCACAGGCAGCACTCCCCGAGACGCCAGTTGCATCACACCATTCGCCCGTCCCTTCGAAACGTAGTCTCTGCCACGTTCAGAAACGAATACGCCCCGTCACCGATCAGCTGCTGAGCACACAACAGTGCGAGCCCATAACGCGGAAACAGAGCAGCCAGCGGAATGCCCAGAAACGCAAGGCCCATCACCAGGGACGACACGAAAAACATCTTCCACGGCGGCCAGCGACCCGCGTAATGCGGCGTGATCCACGCACCCACCATCGCTCCCACACCACCCAGCGCCACCGTGAGCCCGAACTCGATGACCGAGAAATGCAGCTGTCGAATGGCCAGCAGCACATACAGCGGCATGACGATCCCGCCGAACAGCCACGCCGTCATCGTTCGAAGCAGCAGCGCCCGCAGCACCGGATGAGCTCGGATAATGCGAAGCCCCTCGAACAACTCCGTGCGCAAAGGAATACCCATTGAGGCTCCGGCTGACGGCGGTGGTTCGGTTCGCCGAATCGCCGCCAGCGACACAGCCGAAACGAGAAACGAACCCGCGTCCACCAGAATCGCCATTGGGACCGATACCGCCGTAACCAGAACGCCCGTCATGCCGGGCCCTGCCGTCTCGGCAAGAGCCATCGACATGCCCAGCCGCCGGTTGCCCTCCAGCAGTTCCTCCTCCCCGACTAGCCTGTCAGATACGCCTGGTACGCCACATCGAACAGCACCGTCAGCAGACCCGCCAGCGCCGTCACCGCGAGCAACTGAGGCATCCCGAGGACCCCGGCCCACGCGGCCAGCGGAACCGTACTGAGCAGCGCCGCCCGCGCAATGTCGGTGCCGATCATCAGAGGTCGACGCCGGACCCGGTCCGCGATCAGTCCGGCCACCAGGCCGAAAATGAGAACGGAGGCGGTACCAGCGGCACTCAAAATCCCCATCTGCGAAGGACTCGCTCCCAAAACCAGCACCGCCGTCATTGGCAGCCCATCCCGTGAGATCCGCGAGCAGATCTCGGAAATAGTTTGCCCTGCCCAAAGCTTGAGAAAATCCGGGTTTCGCGCAGGCGGCATCGACCCAGTGTAGGGAATGACGCGCACCAAACTCCACCCTCGGGCCAGTGCCCGGCCTTTGTCTCAACCGGTGAGCGACTGATCCTCTTGCAAGAGCTGAAGGGTCTCCTGCCGAAGGAAAAACAGATACATCAGTTCGACTCGCAGGGGCTGCTGATGACGGACCTCGAGATGTGATTGATCCGTCGTACCTGACGCCGAACTCGACTGGACTGCTGACCGAGAGCGACGTCGAGAGCTTCTGAAAGACAAACACAATCGATTGGCGTTGATTGGGTCTCACGGCGTCGGCTCTTATGGCGCCGGAGGCGTAGAAGTTTCAAACCGTTAGGCAAAGACTATCTGGGACCGGGTTTGTTAAGTCATCATCGGCCAGCCGGTCCTTACGATGTCGTCTGGCTTCGCAACCCCGACAGCGTTCTTGTTCTGCATCGCGACCGGCTGGGCTAAGAGGGCAAACTGAGGCTCTCTCGAATCGCCGGTTCGGATGGCCGTGTCGTGTGGGAGGTCGCGCTCCCGCTCTCTGTATTGCAGTCCGCATTACCGGCGCAAGACTCCGTGGTGCTCTGTGGCGATGCACGAAGCGCCGGAACGGCTGATCGGCATCGGCTAATTCGCAGGGGGGCAGGCCCCCAGGGCCAGCGCCCACGCCTTGGCGCCCACGCCTTGGCGCCCACGCCTGCGGTGCACCCCCATGTCCGCCAGCCACCACCAGCAACCCAGCGCTGTCACTCAGATTCGCGTCGACTCCGCTGCTTTACAGAGCATCGTCCAACCGCTGCCATGGAAAACGTAAGGCAGTGTGCGGGGTTACACTGGTGACGGGACGGAGGGTTGCATCAGATGATCACCGCGAACGTGATAAAAGCTGTTCACGAAACTTTGCAGGAACGTGGGATTGAACAACGGCCTGACGAACGGCTCGGCGACTATGTGGCGCGAGGCCTCGGCGTCTCAGACGCGAAAGCCGAGGCGTTTCTGCAGTACGTGCATGACGGCGATTCCGCGGAGGAAGCAAAGCAGAAGGCCGGAATTGAGACTGCAGACCCACAGAACACTCTCCTGATCGATATTGCGCGCGTGATCGGTACCGCGTTGGGGCGCATCGCCCGCTGAAGCAGCCACGGGCCGCAACGCCAGGCGGCAGGCCCACCCCTTTACCGGTCGGCGCTTGCCGCATTTGCGACGTTGTGTCAGCGCTGGTCCATAAGACCGTTCCCAACTCGCGGCCGAGGTTCAACCCCGGCTGTCGGTGGGCCTCGAACTGGAGTCGTGGGACGAGAAGAGACTGCTGTCCATGGTGCGCGACCTCTTTGGGGTTGAGGTCGATTCATTCTCCGAACAGCACGTGCTCGAATTGCGACTCGCAGTCGATCAGGCACAGGGGCGATACGCGCTTCAGAATACCTGGACGAACGGCCAGGTGCAGCACGCGTTGATGTGGCACTACGGATTCTGGCGCCTTCGTCAACTGCGAGACCGCGGTGGCCTTTCAGCGCGGGACATACTCCCGCCCGGTTTGTACCCCGATGTCGCAGTCGTCATCGCAAAGCAGGTTCGATGAATGTGAGCCCATCCAGGCGAAGAACATGGGTACCTTCCAGGCGTGGAGATGGACTCGCTAAATCCCGCAAAGCACCCGAAAGTAGGTGTTCCACCGACTCGTTGGTCTCGTGCGACCCTGGATGAAAGGATGTGGTGTGCGACGGAACATCATCCGAACGGCGGTTTCTCGCGGATCCATTCAGGGCCAGCTGCATGATTGCACCAGGATTCTGGTGGCGGCCATCGCCGGGTGGGCCGTGCTGGTGGCCACCGAACTCATTGTGCTCTTTGGCGCGCTTCGAGTGTTTGCGGTGGCGTTGGATCCCGGCTTGCTGCCGAGTCTGAAGGTAGTGCTTGATATGGGAGCCCTGGCAGCCTGTGGGTGGATTGCGGGACGACTCGGAAGACCCCGCGTCATGACCGCCGCTGCGTTGACGGTCGCCGGACTCGCGCTGGCCGATCTGACTCCATACCTGCCGTTGAACGTCCCGTGGGTCCTGCGTCTCACCATCAATGCGGCCGTTGATACACGGTATGTCTCGTCGCTGATAACGACGGTGACCGTGCACGCCCTCATGTTCGGAAGCTTGCTCGCCGGAGCACATCTGAGCCGTCCGCGCGATACACCGGTGAGCCTCGGAGTCGATCGCTAAAGCTAACACCCTCGGCGGCCGCCGGAGCCGCTTCGGCGACAACAGCCGGTACTCGATTTCCCGCCGCTGGAGTTGCCTCACACCGGCATTGGCATCGAGGCCATCGAAAAGGAACTGATCCTCCGCGCGTTGCGAAAATTCGAATGGAACCAGACCCAGACCGCCCGGTTCCTGGATCTCAGCCGCAAGACACTCATCCGTCGCATGGAGAAACTCGGGCTGCGTAAGGACCAGCCGGCGGGCAGTCCGTCCGCCTCCACACCTCACCGGGAGTAGCCGCGGAAATTACCGCGACGTCCCAATTCGCCACTTCGTCAGCTTGAGCAGTTCGAGCAGAACCAACTAATGCGGCGTGTGGGTCTCCCGCTCTAGAGGCCTTCTGGACTCTGGCCCTCATCCCCGGCGCCGCCCCGATCATCATGACCCGGCCCAGCGCGCGCCTCTCTATCGCCAGCAAGACCGGCCAGCGCCTTTCCCCGGACAAGTCCCAGCGCACCTACACCACCGCTAACTCTAACGGCGGGCTGCAATTTGTCGCCGCATGCGGAGACCGACCAGTGGACAGCGCCAGCCCCCGAGTACCAGTAGCGACCATGTGCCGGGCTCCGGAGTGGAGTCAAGTGACTCCGCGTACTGGGTGCCTCACGCGCTGACATAACTGAATCCGGCCGGAAGGTTCAGGGCAAAGTTTGCCGTATTGAACGCGTCGGCGGCTGCGGCTCCATTCTGCCCATGTGCCGCAGTACGTAACTGGAGACCGATGTCCACAAATGATCCCACGGTGGTGGCGTAATTGTAGAAGGCTACATGCGAAGACGCTGGTGCGATGAGGCGATCGTCAATCGACATAATAGCCATCGCGCCAAGGCCAGTCAATTGGGCCAGATATGCGCAGGGTATATTCCGTTTTGCGGAATGGTCGTAAGGCCGGAATGACAATCCGTGTAAGTGGCTTAGCGGAGGGTGTCAACACTGAAATAATCCACAAAATCAGTGCAGCTCTGCATTGGCGTCTTAGCCCGTACGGGCTACTCTGAGTGTGCGGAATCAGGTTTGGTTCCGGGGAGGGCACATGACCGTTGAGAAACGCGGACGCCGGCGCCGGGGAAACGCATCCATCGAACTGGCATTGACAGCGACATTTATGATAACGGCGATGTTCGGCATCATCGACTTTGGCCGCATGTTCGGGGTGGCCAGCGCGGTGTCGAGCGCGGCGCGTGCCGGGACAATGTACGGCAGTCAGGACGTGGCGCGCAGCAGCGACTTCAACGGAATGCAGACTGCCGCCAAAAACGACGGCCAGAACGTACAGGGCATGACGGCAACCGCTACCCAGTTCTGCACCTGCAGTCTGGGCGGGGCGCAGCAGAGCTGCTCAGTGACCTGCTCCAGTGGTGTGAAACGGACGTATGTGAAGGTGGTGGTCGGCCAGACCTTCAGCACGGCGTTCCAGTATCCCCTCGTTCCCCAGTCCACCAATCTCAGCTCAACTTCGATTGTGCGTATCCAGTGAGGAAAGCGATGCCCCCTGTTTCACAGAAACGAAGAGCCCGGCAAGCGGGCGCGGTGATGGTGGAAGGCGCACTGTGCCTGATGTCGTTCCTGATGATCACGCTCGGCACCATTGAGTTTTCAATGGCGGTTCAGGCGAACAACTTCTGTTCGTGGGCGGCGAGGGACGCGGTTCGATGGGCGGCGGTACGAGGCGCCAACAGCTCTGTGCCCGCCACTTCCACATCGGTGTCCAACTACGTAAAGGGGCTGGTGGTTGGGATGGACAAGACCAGGTTCACCATCACTACCACCTTTGTCCCAACCAACATGCAGGGCAGCGTTGTCAGGGTCAACGTGCAGTACGTGGTGGTTCCGCTGGCCAACTTCGCCATGAAGAGCAATTTGACCGTGGGCAGCACGGCCGAAATGACGATTATTCGGTAGCCGGGTGAGATACGGAGCTTCCATGCAATTGAACAGAAGGCGTCAACGCGGGTTCGTCGGAATCACGGGTGCACTGCTGCTGCTGGTGTTGATGATGTTTGGCGGCCTCGCCATCGATGTCGGGTATCTGCAGTGGCAGAAGCGTCAGGCTCAGCTTGCCGCGGACGCGGCAGCCGTCGGCGCGGTGCAGGAACTGAGAAGCGGCGGAGGGGGGATTGTCACGGCGGGTCAAAATGACGCGGCTCTGAACGGCTTCACCAACGGCGTGAACAACACCACGGTGACTGTCACCTCGCCTCCCGTTTACGGAAGTCTGGCAGGCAGCAACAGCGCGGTGGAAGCGATCGTCACGCGCACGGTTCCTACGCTGTTTATGATGCTGGCGGGCCGGAATACCGCCACCATATCGGCGCGCGCCGTGGCCAGCAACTTCAGCACCGGCGGCAGTTCGTCGGGCTGTGTGGTGGCTCTGAACAAGACGGTGCAGCGGGCGCTGGGCATCGCGGGCAGTAACGCCACGTACAGCGCCTGCAGCTGGGTGTCCGAATCGAGCCACGCCACCGCTTTTCACATGGAAGGCAGCGGCACGTTGTACATGCAGAATGGCGCGGCGGTGGGCGTCGTGGGCGGCTACCAGCTCAGTGGACAGACCAAAGTCTGGGATGTTGTGACGAATGCCGCCAAAAATCCCGTGGTAATCAGCGATCCAGGGGATCCGCTGAAGGATGTGGTTGCGCCGACCAGCGGTGGTCCGGTGCGCGCCACCAACGCCAACTACGATATGAACTCCAAGCCAGCCGGCAATACGTTGCAACCAGGCACCTATTGCAATGGTCTTCGTATCGGCAATACAGGTGGGGTCACGTTCACGATGGCGCCCGGCACGTATATTCTGGCGGGCGGCGGTATGACCTTCAATTCGCAGGCTAAGATCAGCGCGATTGGCGTCACGATATACAACACCACGAGTGCGGGTTGGGGGTGTGCGGGCACACACAGTTTCAGCCCGATGACCATCGACGGACAGGCACAACTTACCATGAGCGCCCCCACTTCCGGATCGCTCAAAGGCATGGCGATATTCCAGGACCGGAGCATCGTAGACACCCGCGACAACAAGGTGGTCGGCGGAGCCACGACAGTGATTGACGGCGCGCTCTACTTCAAAGGGAGCCCTCTCAAGTTCAGCGGAAACAGTTCAAGCACGGGCTACATGTTCCTGGTGGCCGATACGATCACCATCAACGGCAATTCCACACTGGGTGCCAACTACACCACGGTAGGCGGATCGAACCCGTTCCTTCCTCCGGCATCGGGTGGCCTGGCCGAGTAGGCTATCCTTCGCCTGATGCCCCTGATTCGCTCGTTTCTGCTGATGTCGCTGGTGTCGGGACTGCTGTCCTCTGCCGAGCTGAAAGGGTACATCTCCGATGCGGCCTGCGGCTGGAACAATGCCCGCAGCACACCAGAGGCGAAAGAATGTGCGCTGAAGTGCGTGAAGGCTGGCTGGGATCCGGTGTTCGTGCTGGACGGCAAGATGGACGTCTACAAAATCGCCGATAAGAACAAGGTAATGGCACTGGTCGGCGAGCACGTCGCGATCACCGGCGCAATAACAAAGGATGCGGTGAGCATCCGGTCGGTTCGCAAACTGGCTAAGTAACCTTAGAACCCTTCCCACACGTAGGCTGCAAATCTCCGCACGCCCCGGAACCCCATGTTCTCGTAGAGCCGGATGGCGTTCCGATTCGCCGTGGTGACGGTCAGGCTGGCCCGGTCGCAGCCCTCGCTGGCAAGCGCGATCAGGCAGCGGCGCATCAGCTCATAGCCGAGCCCCCGGCCCGCCCATTCCGGTGCCACACAAATCTGCGTGATGTGTCCGACTTCAGCGGCGACCCGGCTGGAGAGTACCAGTCCGCCGACTCGGCCCCTGCGGTCGGCTCCGGTGAGAGAAGGCTTCCACAGGAAGTTGCCGCAGCCTGGGTAGTGCACCACGTTGTACAGGAACCGGCGCGCTCCACTCAGGCTTCGATACTGGTCATTGATGCGGCTGTCGATGTGCTCCCGGTACGCCGCCACTATGACGCGGGCCGAGTCCTCTTCCATGCTGGCCTTCCAGCTTTCGAAGGCGAGAGCATCCTGAACCGCGACCGCGGGCAGGTTCTGAGTGTCGGCCAGTTCGGCTTTCATGAAGATTCGCGGGAAGACAGAGCCGTAGCTGCCCAGTGGTACGGTGCGTTCCGATGGGCCGTGAAGCAGCATCAGCTGTCCTTCAATTCGTTTGACGCCCGGGGTGGCAATGAGGTCATTGAGGACGGCCGACAGCAGCAGGTCTTCATTCTCCGAACCGGCCCAGTGTCGGAGCAGGTAGAGGTCCCCGATGATGCCCTTGCGATCCTCCGCGACGTAGTAGCAGTAGCCGACAATTTGCGACCCGGCGACCAGCGCGTAACCGGTAAGGGAATGAATGGCAAGGTAGCGGCGGACCAGCTCCGCCTGGACGGTGAAGTCCCAGCTTAGAGCGGCTCGCCAGGTGAGTTGCTCTTCTGCCAGGAGTGCGTCGAGATCGCCGGCCCGAAGACGTGTCAGGTCCACGATGTCGAGCGCGCACCGGTTCGGGGCGGCAGCCATTCGGTTTGATTATAGCCGCAGGTGTTACTCGCCTTTCATGCACGTGATTCGGTCTGAGCTATTCCCTTGCGCCCCCGCGCGATGTACTATAGACAAACTGTTGTCTGTTCTTTCCTGTGGAGGTACTGTGGACTCTCGTTTTATCCGTATCGCTCTCATCTCGGTCATCATCGGCAGGTTGTCCGCCGCGGAAATTGTGATTCCGAATGGCACTAAATTGTCTGCCCGCCTGGAGCAGACCATCAGCTCGGCGACCGCTGAGGTTGGCCAGCAGGTGCAGCTCTCACTGCAGGACCCCGTGAAAGTGAACGGCGTGACTGTCATTCCGCAAAGTGCGGCCATTCTCGGCACCATCGTTATGGCCGAAGAAAAGAAGAATATGGGCCGCAAGGGCAAGCTGGATTTCTCCATCGACAAGGTCCGCGTGGGGGACGGGGAGTGGGTTCCCCTGCGCTACACGATGCAGAAGCGCGAGGGTGAGGGCAAAGGCGTGAGCACGGGCATCTTGACGGCCGGCGCCGTGGTGCTCTTCTGGCCGGCCGCTCCGTTTTTGCTGCTCCGCAAAGGTAAGGACGTTTCGATCAACAAGGGTATTGTGATGGAGGTCTTTACTGACCGCGATCATTCGCTCTCGGCCGACTTCGTGGCGAAGAACCTGTCCGGAGCCCCGGCGGGCGCTCCGGCGGCTCAGCAGACTCCGGCGCAGCTGGCACCTCAGGGCAATCAGCTGATGCTGGCTGGTCAGCAGCCGGCGGCTCCGGCCGGTGGAACGGTCGCCGCTGTGGAGCTGGCCACGCTGAACATCACTTCGGACCTGGCTGGCGCCGAGGTGGAGATCGACAAGGTGTTTATCGGCAGCACGCCGACTCAGACGAAGCTGGCTCCCGGGATGCACAAGATTACCGTAAAGCACGGTGCGGCCACATGGACCCGCGACATGATGGTCCAGCCGGGCGGCAGCGTGAACGTCAACGCCATTCTGAAGAAGTAGCCGTATCCGCGCGGGGCCGTTCCGATCCGCCGGAAACGGCCCCGTGACATCCTTCTCCGCCGTTCGTCCAACCTTTCGAATGCTGTCCCGACGCACGGTACTTTCCCTTCCACTTGCACTCCAGGCTGCCGACTGGCCCTCTTTCCGTGGACCCAACGCCTCCGGCGTCTCCGACGCGTTGGGGATTCCCTCGTCCTGGGATGCCAAGTCGGGGAAAAACGTCGCATGGCGAACGGCCCTGCCGGGTGTCGGCCACTCGAGCCCGGCCGTGTCTGGCAGCCGAATTTACCTGACGTCGGCCGCTGCCACCGATCCGTCGAAGCAGCTCAGTCCGGTCAGCCGGGCAGGTATCGATTCGGCTGCCGATCAGGTGAGCCATACATTCCGGGTGATCGCACTTGATGCGGCTTCCGGAAAAGTTGTATGGGACCGGACGGTACATGAGGGCATCCCGAAGATCCGCCGCCACAACCAAAGCAAGCCACGCCAACCCGACAGTCGCGACCGACGGCCGAGTGGTGGCTGCGTTCTTTGGATCGGAGGGGCTGTTCGTCCTCAATGCGGTGTCGGGCAAGACTCTTTGGACGCACGATTTCGGCACTTTGAGCCTGGGGCTGAAGGGCGACCGTGGCTCGGAATGGGGATTCGCGTCTTCGCCTGTGCTGTTTGAGGGCTCAGTGGTGGTGCAGTGCGACACGCACGACCGGGCTTTTGTGGCGGCGCACGAGCTGCGCACCGGGAAGCAGCGATGGATGGTGAAGCGTGACGAGTATCCGGCGTGGAGCACACCGACCGTATTCGAGGGCGCAGGCGGTCCGCTGCTGATCACGTCGTCATCGCGGCAGACTCGTGCGCAAAATGCCAGGACCGGCGCTGAGGTCTGGAGCTTCGCCGACGAGACTGAGGTGCGGGTTCCCGCTCCGCTGGTTGCAGGTGACCGCGTGGTGATTGGCGGCGGGTATCCTTCGGGACGTCGCTTCTTCGCTCTGGATGCGCGCACCGGCAAACTGCTGTGGGATAACGCCAGCGGCGGTCCGTACACGCCGACCCCGGTGGCATGGGGACAGCATCTGTTCATCTGTGGCGACAACGGAGTGCTGGGCTGCTACACGCTGGCGGACGGGAAGCGTGTGTTTCAGCAGAGGCTCCCGAAGCCGGGTTCGTTCAGCGCATCGCCTGTGGTAGCTGAGGGCCGGCTATTCCTGGCGAGCGAAGACGGCGAGATCCATGTGGTGAAAGCGTCGCCGGAGTACACGGTGGTCGCGTCGAATACCATGCCAGAAGGTGTCTGGGCGACTCCGGCTCCGGCCGGGAAGACTCTGTACATTCGCACCTCGGCGGCGCTGTACGCGATTCGTGCTTAAACCAGGACGTGATGCGCGCATGCCATGCCCACAAAGGGGCCAGCGACACCCCGCTTCATAGACACTTCACGGGTTCCATCCGCAGGTTACAATCCAGGTTACCTTCCCTGGAGCGTTCTGCCGATCTTATGCAACTGGACTTTTTCCTTGCCTGTGTGGCGATAACCATCGGTGCCATGGTTGCCTACGCTGCCGATGAGCAGTTCGGGCTGACGCCTCGTCTGACCGCGTGGCTGCTCCGGGTGTTCGGCGATTCCTGATCCCTCGGACGCACTCGGCCGGTGTGTCACGCTGGCATAAGGTATGCATGTTCCGGGGACTCTGTTCCTCAGAAATCTCGTTTCCAGCCGTACGCTGCTGTTTCAACTGGTGCGGCGCGACTTCCGCCAGAGGTTCATCGGCTCGGCCGCGGGCTGGCTCTGGGGGCTGATTCAGCCCGCTGTCATGCTGGTGCTGTGGAATTTCGTATTCCGGGTGTGTCTGAAGATGACGCCGCCGGAGGGCGAGGTCACGGCGAACTATACGCTCTTTCTGGCCACCGGGTATCTGCCGTGGATGCTGTTTCAGGAGAGCGTCATGCGCTCCTCAAACTCGCTGGTAGAGAACTCCAACCTCATCACCAAGACGGTTTTTCCGTCGGAAATCGTACCCCTCTCCATCTTCCTTTCGTCTCTGATCAATCACCTGCTGGCTCTGCTTCTGGTGCTGGTGCTGATCGTGTATCGCGGCGACGGGCTGAGCCCGATGACGCTGATGCTTCCGGTCTACATGCTGTTGCTGGGCATGCTGGCGGTCGGGATCGGCTGGATCTTCTCCAGTCTGCAGGTGTACTTGCGAGACACAACGCAGATTGTGACGGTGATCATGACATGCTGGTTTTGGGTCACCCCGATATTCATTGGCGAGCAGAACATCCCGGAGAAGTTCCGGTTTCTGATTCACTGGAACCCTCTGGCCTGGGTTGTGCGCGCCTATCGGGAACGCCTGCTGTCCATGCGCCCGCCCGCGGTTGAGGATTTGCTGTGGCTGACGGCATGGTCGATTGTGGTTTTCGTGTGCGGGGGCCTGTTCTTCCGCCACCTCAAGCGCGGCTTTGCCGACGTACTCTAACCGAGAGAGGTCTACACTTGTCGCTGAATCGCAGACAGTTTCTCGCCGCTGGTGCGGCTGCCGGTTCCCTCTTCGCCGCGGATAAAAAACTCGCTGGCGCTCGCCCGAATATCCTGATCGTTCTTGCCGACGATCTGCCCGCCTGGTTCACCGGCTGCTACGGCAACACGGAAGTGAAGACGCCGAATATCGACCTGCTGGCGCGCGGCGGCATGCGTTTCCAGAACGCGTTTGTGTGCTCGCCCATCTGCTCGCCGAGCCGGGCCACGTTGTTCACCGGACGCACACCGAAACAGCACGGAATCCATGATTTCCTCACCGATTCGCCGATTGCGAATCCGCCTCAGGGCCAGAAAGCCGCTCCCGATTCATTCGTCCGCGAGGTCATGATTTCCGACGTGCTGGCGCAGGCTGGCTATGACTGTGGCTACGTCGGCAAGTGGCACATGGGGTCCGATCAGAAGCCGGGGCATGGCTATCGGTACTCCTACACAATGGACGGCGGATCGCGCAGCTACACCGATCCGGAGATGTTCCTCAATGGCGAGCGCGTCCAGGAGAAGGGCTATCTCGCCGAACTGATGACGAAGCGGGCTCTGGAGTTTCTCGACGGGCAGAAGAAGGACAAGCCGTTTCTGCTGACCATCGGTTACCTGAATCCGCACACGCCGTATGCGGGCCATCCGCAGAAGTATTACGACATGTACGCAAAGGTCCCGTTCGATCAGGTGGGTTATGAGCCTGCCGCGAAGAACGCTCTTCGTGAGAAGGACATGCTGAAGGACGTGGTCGGCAATTTGCGCAAGGCCGCGGCGTCGACCACGGCGCTCGACGACCAGGTCGGCGTGTTGATGAACAGGCTTCGTGCGCGGGGACTCGCCGACAATACGCTGGTGCTGTTCACGGGCGACAACGGATATCTGTTCGGCCGGCATGGGCTGTGGAGCAAGGGGCTGGCCTCCGACCCGATCAACATGTATGAGGAAGTGATGCGCGTCCCTCTGGTAATGGCCTGGCCGGGGCGCATCCCGGCCGACGCGGTCGCGCCGGAGATGGTCAGTTTCTATGACATTGTGCCGACTCTGTGCGATGCAGTCGACGTCCCGCCGCCCGCAGGGAGGAACCTGTGTGGCACCAGCTTCCTGAAGATCGCGCGCCGACAGCCCATGGGCAAGAAGGAACGCTGGCGCAATCTGGTTTTCGGTTCGTTTCGCAACACAGACATGGCTCGAGACACGCGCTACAAGATCGTTGTTCGCAACGGGGAAGATGGACCAAATGAGATGTACGATCTCGCGGTCGATCCTCGCGAGAAGACCAACTTGTGGGACGATCCGCGGTTTCTGACGGTGCGGGATGCTCTGGCCAAAGAGCTTGCGTCTTGGCGAGCCAGGACGGTCTAAATCGTATACAGCGGCGCCGGGATACAATTACGGTCCATGCGGACCACCCCGTCTCGATTCTGGATCTCCCTTGCCCTGTCCGTCAGTTTCGCAGTGTCCGCCGGAGTAGCTGCGGGTCAGCAGCCCGGTGAAATCGACGCGATCCGGATTGCGCATAAGAAGTTCATTCTCGACAACGGCCTGACTCTGTTGGTTCACGAGGACCACAGCATACCGTCCGTCAGCGTGAACTTGTGGTACCACGTTGGCTCGCGCAACGAGCAGCGAGGCAAGACGGGCTTTGCTCATTTATTCGAGCACTTCTTTTTCAACGGCAGCCAGAATTATCCCCACGGTTTCCGGGAAGCCATGGACGATCTTGGGGCCAACAATCGCAACGGTACCACCAGCTTCGACAGAACGAATTTCTTCGAAGATGTGCCCACCTCCGCTCTCGAGCGCACCCTCTATCTGGAGGCGGACCGCATGGGGTTTCTGGCCGCGCAGATCACACCGGCGTCCCTCGAACGCGAGAAGGGCGTCGTTAAGAACGAGAAAAACCTGGGCGATAACCAGCCCTATGGCCGCACCAACACCCGCATGCTGGCCGCAATGTATCCGTACTCGCATCCTTACAGCTGGCCCGTCATCGGCACGGCGAAGGACCTGGATGCAGCCACACTGGAGGACGTGAAGGAGTGGTATCGGTCGTACTATGGCCCGAACAACTGTGTCCTTTCCTTAGCTGGCGACGTAACGCCTGAGCGGGCACTGGAACTGGTGAAGAAGTACTTCGGATCCATCCCGCCCAGCCCTCCGGTCGAGCGGTTCCGCACGTGGATTCCGCAACTCGACCGAGACATTCGCGACGAAATGGAGGACCGGGTTCCGCAGACCCGCATTTATCGCGTCTTTCACGCGCCCGCCTGGGGAGACAAAGAAGGCGCGTATCTGGCGCTCGCGGCCCATGTTCTGGGAGGGTCGAAGAGCGCGCGGCTCACCCGGCGCCTTGTGTATGACAAGAAGCTGGCCACTGCTGTAGCGTCGTTCTGGGCCGCCGATGAGATAGCCGGTCGATTCAGCGTCATCGTCACCGTACGTCCGGGAGCCGACGTCGACGCGGTGGAACGCGAGATGGACGCTGTGATTTCCGACTTTCTGACTCAGGGACCTACTCAAGCCGAGCTTAGCCGCGCCGTGTCGACCGAGGTCGCCGAGTTCGCACGCCAGCTGGAGCGCACAGGTGGATTCGGCGGGCGCTCCGACGTTCTGGCAATGAGCATGACGTACGGAAGAAATCCGGAAGCGTATCTCGACGAATTTCGAGTTGTGTCGTCTGCCACTCCGACGCTGGTGCGGCAGTCCGGCGAGAAGTGGTTGAAGGCGCACAGCTACACCCTTTTGGTGAAGCCGTTCGGTACTGTCAAACCCGAGATTTCGGCAGTCGACCGCTCCCTCCTGCCGCCGCTTCAGTCACCGGCCAGTGTCGATTTTCCGAAGGTGCAGACCGCTACGTTAAAGAACGGTCTGAAGGTTGTACTGATTGAACGGCACACCGCTCCCCTGTTGGAAATTAGTCTGGTATCGAACGCTGGATTCTCCACGGATCCGCAGGGGAAGGCGGGATTATCCTCGCTTGCCACGCGCATGATGCAGGAGGGCACGACGACTCGCGACGGCTTTCGACTGGCGGAGGAACTGGAGAGCCTCGGCGCCACACTGAACACCACCAGCTCGCTCGATCTCTCCACCGTGCGTTTAGCCGCCCTGAAGACCAGGTTCGTTCCCGCGCTCGCGCTTCTGACGGATGTTCTGCTGCGCCCCGCCTTCGCTCCGGAGATGCTTGAGATTGCGCGGAGGCAGCAACTCGCCCGTATCGACCAGGAGAAAGTAACACCGGCGTCGATGGCCCTTCGCATCGTCCCGCGGCTCCTCTATTCGCCCGGCCACGCTTACGCCAATCCGCTGACGGGCTCGGGTTACAACGCCAGTGTCTCGAGCATTGTCCGGGATGATCTGGTTGCCTGGCACAAGCGGTGGATCAGGCCAAACAACTCCACGTTGATCGCCACAGGAGACATCACGATGGCGCAGCTGGTGGAGCAAGCCTCGCGCGCATTCGATTCGTGGGAGCGGTCCGAGGTTCCCTCGGCGCCCGTCTCGGCGGTTGCCGGACCTGGCCAGACGCGTGTCTATCTGATCGACAAGCCCGGCGCCACACAGTCGGTCATTGTCGCGGCTCACCTCACCCATCCCTCCGGACAGCCTGACGAGCTTGCCATTGAGACCGTCATGCAGTTGTTTGGAGGGATGTCCACTTCTCGTCTGAACCGCAACCTCCGGCTCGACAAGCACTGGAGCTATGGGGTTACGGGACTGCTTATCGATGCCCGTGGTCAGCGGCCGTTTCTTGTTGTGGCGCCAGTGCAGACCGACAAGACAAAGGAGTCGATGGTGGAAGTCACCCGCGAGATCGACGCCATCGCAGGCAGGAAGCCGATCCAGGGAGAGGAGTTTCAGAACATCAGGACAAAGATGAGTCTGGGAATGGCGGGCCGTTTTGCCTCGCTGTCCTCGCTGGGACGCGCCGCTGTAAACATCACCTCTTACGGCTACCCGGAGGAGTATTACGCCAAATTCGTGAAGAACGTGGACGGGCTCACCGAGGGTACGCTCGCCTCGGCTGCGGCGCGCTTCCTCACTCCAGGCAAGTTGACGTGGGTTGTCGTTGGGGATCTGGCGCGAATCGAGAAGGGTGTGCGTGAATTGAACTACGGCGAGGTCATCCGGCTGGATGCGGAAGGGAATCCGGTTCCATAGTGGGCTCGGAGGCACTTACAATGAGAAACATATGGTGCTGACGCTTGAGGAAGAGGCCTTACTGAAGGTGGTTAGGGCACTTCCGCCAGAGGAAGCAAATAAGGTACTGACGTGGGCCAGCCAGCTTGCTGCTCTGGCTCAGGGGCGCCTTACCGACTGGTCGGACTCATGGTCGGACGAAGACCTCCGCGATGCTGCCGCGGCATCGCTCCATGAGTTCGAGACCCAGGAGTCAGGCGAGAGGTGAAGCCTGGCGAGGCGTGCTCGCGTCCGTTCACGCCGGTTTCGCGAAAGACTGACCAGCCCTACGCCATATGCAGTTTGCGCACGTCGGGGTGATTCCAGTTCACCAGGATTACGGAGAAATCGTGTGGCTCACCCTTGCGCTTCTCCACGCGAATCGCCCCGCTTTCGGCCAGCTGTGAAATCAGCGCCTTCCGCTCGTACTCGGAAAAATGCGGCAGTTCGGCGCGGAGCTTGTGCAGATAGGGCGTCATCCACACTTCGGGTTTATTGTGGAAATTACGAAAGAGTACTCCGATCGCCACGTTCTGATCCTCATCCAGAAACCGCATGGTGAGCGGATCGCGAACGGCCGGGGCAAGCGGCTGCAGTGGCATCGGCAGACCCGGAGTCGATCCGGCCACGCCGACTGCCGACACGGTCACAGGCTTGGGCTGAGGGAGAAACTCACTGGCGTCGAGAAAATTTTCCTGGCCGACGTTGGTGAGAAGATCGCCGGACACACTGGCAGGGAAGCCGACCACTCGTACAGTCTTTCCATGTTTGCGCAGGTGCTGGATCACCGGAATGTAATCCCGGTCTCCGGCCACCACAATAAAACTGGCGATTTCCTGACGCGTATACAAAATAGTGAGTGCGTCGATGCACAGTTTCATATCGGCGGCATTCTTGTGGTCGGTGCCGAGCACGTTGTGCGTCTCGACACCGATCAGATACAGCGAACCCTGTGCATTCTCATCAATGCGCTCGAAATCGGCGTAGGCATCGAGGCTGATGGCTTCCTCGTTGTACCGGTCGATAAGCAGCCTGCGCAGTCGTTGCACCAGCCCCGCGACCACATCGCTGATTTCCTGCCGTTCCGACAGGTTCTGCCTCAGATAGTAATAAATGTTCTCGAAATCAATTAAAATCGCCGCAAATCGCCGTTGTTCCGTCGCCACCGTCACACCTCCGCCCCGACTCACTGTGCCATCCGGTGGACGTCCACCGTGGCTGCAAAGTTGCTCAGGGTTCGAGAACCACTTTCATCACGTTGGGTTCGTGCGAATATAAGCGGCTGAACCAGATGGCGCCTTCTTCCAGCGGAGCCCTGGCCGTAAGCATCGGCGACACGTTGATCAGACCGCGGCCCATCAGCTCAATGCACTCCGGGTACTCGCCTGAGGAAGCGCAGGAGCCCTGCAAACGGATCTCGCGGGTGACAATCGGCTGCAGCGGGAGGTCGATATTGGGGCGAATGTTGCCGATCAGCGTGACCGTGCCGCCCTTGCGCACGCAGCCGATGGCGGTCCGGATGGGGTCAGTGGCGCCAACCGCTTCGAACACCACATCGGCACCGCGCCCGCCCGTTGCGTCGAGCACGTACTGGACCGCGTCCACCGTCTTTGGATTCACCACTTCGTCGGCGCCATTGGCTTTGGCCAGCGCGAGTTTGTGGTCTTCCAGATCCATTGCAATGATCCGCGAGCAGCCAGCCAGCCGGGCCGCCTGAATCGTGAGCAGGCCAATCATGCCAGTGCCCACCACCACTGCGGTATCGGCCAGCGCGACCGGAGTGATGCTGACCGCATGCACGGCCACGGAGACGGGTTCGATCATCGCGGCGTGTGCGAAGGAGACGCCGTCGGACAGTTTGTAGACGATGTGCTGGGGGACGGCAACGTACTCGGCAAACGCTCCGTGACGGCGATACTCGTCGCAGGAGACGCCGAGCACCTGCCGGTTGTCGCAGAGATTCACCCTCCCTCTCCTGCAGAAACGGCACTTGCCGCAGGAAATCATGGAATCGAAGGTGACGCGGTCGCCTTCTGAGAGGTTGCGCACATTGGCGCCTGCCTTCTCAATAACGCCGGAGGCTTCATGGCCCATCACGATGGGCGGAATCCGCCGTCCCGTGCTGCCGTCGTATCCGTGGACGTCGCTGCCGCAGATGCCGCAGGCCCGGACGCGAATCAGCACGTCATCGGGGCCAATTTCCGGGACCGGCATGTCGGTCAGTTCCAGCTTTTTGTACTCGGTGAGAAGGAGCGCTTTCATGGCTTACCTGTCCATCATACGCGCAGAGGTCGGTTTGGCACAGCGCGCTACCATGATTACGGGATGAGTTCCAGCGGACAGCGGAAAAAGATGCCGACTTTGGTCGAAGTTGTACCGGTTGCCGAGGAACCAAATCTCAGAGATCCGGAGTTGTACCTCAATCGCGAACTGAGCCTGCTGGCCTTTCAGCACCGCGTTCTGGAGGAAGCCCAGGATGAGCGAAACCCGCTGCTGGATCGGGTGAAATTCCTTTCCATTGTGGGCTCGAACCTGGACGAATTCTTCATGGTGCGAGTTGCCGGCTTGCTGACTCAGGTGGAAGCGGGAAGTCGCGAGGCTGGCCCGGATGGCCTGAGCGCCTCGTCGCAACTGGTCGCTATACGGCGCGAAGTGAAGAAACTCCTGGCCGACGCGTGGAGGTGCTGGCGGGATTCGCTGCTTCCGGCGCTGCGGGAGAATGGAATCGAGATCCTCGATTATGAGGACCTGACAGTACGGCAGCAGGAAATCGCCAGAAAGTATTTCCGCGACACCGTATTTCCGGTTTTGACGCCGCTCGCCTTCGACCCCAGCCGCCCTTTTCCTCACATTTCCAACCTGAGCGTCAATCTTGCCATCACGATCGACGACAAGGGCACCGAGAAGTTCGCCAGACTTAAGATCCCGCCCCTGATGCCATTCGTTTTGCTGCAGAAGCCGGGGAAGTATACGCGCCGCCGGCCGCCCAAAACGCTGCCGCTGGTGTGGCTCGATCAGGTGATTACGGCGAATCTGGCTGACTTGTTTCCCGGCATGACGGTTCGGGAGGCGCACCCGTTCCACATTACGCGCGACTCCGATCTGGCGATTCGGGAACTGGAAGGCGATGACCTGCTGGAGACCGTGGAAGAAGGCGTCCGGCAGCGTCGATTCGGCAGCGTGGTCCGGCTGATGGTGACCGATAACATGCCGGCGGATATGCTCGAGATTCTCAGCACCAATCTGGAGATTGAGCGCCGCGACATCTACAAGGTTCACGGCCAGCTGAGCCTGGGCAGGCTGATGGCACTGTACAAACTCGACCGGCCCGATCTGAAAGAGGCCACGTTCGTCCCGGCGGTTCCGGCGAGTCTGCACGAAGACGAGGACGAGGACATCTTTGCTGCGATTCGGCGCCGCGACATCCTTCTGCACCACCCATTCGATTCCTTTCAGCCTGTGGTCGATTTCGTACGAAAGGCCGCGCACGATCCCAACGTGCTGGCCATCAAGATGACGCTGTATCGCGTTGGCCGCAACTCTCCCATTGTTGAGGCGCTGCTGGAAGCGATGGAAAACGGCAAGCAGGTGGCCGTGCTGGTGGAGTTGAAGGCCCGGTTTGACGAGGAGAGCAACATTGAGTGGGCTCGCGCGCTGGAACGCGAAGGCGTCCATGTGGTGTACGGCCTGGTGGGCCTGAAGATCCACTGCAAGACGACGATGATCGTGCGCCGGGAAGGCGAGACTATCCGCCGCTATCTGCATCTGGCAACCGGCAACTACAACGTTGTGACGTCGCACCTCTACACGGATCTGGGGCTTCTGACGTGTAATCAGGAACTGGCGGCCGATACAACCGATTTATTCAACTATCTGACCGGTTATTCTGCGAAATCGGATTACCGCAGGCTGCTGGTGGCTCCGGTGAATTTGCGGGACCGTCTGCAGCAACTGATCCGCAGAGAGATCGAATTACACCGGCAGCTCGGTGCTGGGCGGCTCATTTTTAAAATGAATGCGCTGGTGGACCCGCAGATGATCCGCCTGCTGTATACGGCATCCCAGGCCGGCGTTCAGGTGGACCTGCTGATTCGCGGAATCTGCTGTTTGCGCCCCGGAGTGGCAGGAGTTAGCGATAATATCCGCGTTCGCAGTATTGTGGGCCGTTTTTTGGAGCACAGCCGAATTTACTATTTCCGAAATGCGGGGGATCGCGAGATCTACCTGGGAAGCGCCGACATGATGCAGCGCAACATTAATCGCCGGGTGGAAGTGATGTTTCCGCTTCGCGAAGAGGAGCACCGCGCTGAAGTCGAGCGGGTGTTGCTTCTGTACCTTGCCGATAATGTGAAAGCGCGCGAAATGGCCAGCGATGGTACTTACTCGCGCCCGACGCCCGAGACCAACACCTTAAACGCACAAGAGTCTTTAATTCCCGCCTCTGATTCGGAAACAAAGTAAGTCCTTGACTGAGTGCCAGGTATTCGATAGTGTCAGGTGGAAATGCCCTGGAGCTCCAAACTCGATTCGCGTGTCCCTGAGCGCATAACAACACTGTATGTGGTGTTTGGCGCGGCGTGGATCTATGTGTCGGATCTCGTGGAAGGTGGCGCCAGTTTCCACAGCTTTCCGCCTGGTGTTCAAACCATAAAAGGACTGGGTTTTGTCCTTGCAACTGGCGGACTCCTGTACCTCTTGCTGGTTCGCGTTTTCGCCCGTCTGAGACGCTCACAACTGGCACTGCAGATGACGCAGTTCGTCACCGACCACGCAAGTGAGGCTGTGCTGTGGATCGAGCCCAGCGGCGGCTTCCGCTATGCCAATCGCGCCGCCTGTTCCAGCTTCGGTCACACCGAGACACAGCTGCTGGCGCTCACCATTTTTGATATCGACCATGACCTGACGCGTCAGGAATGGACTTCCCTCTGGCGGGACCTGGAGGAACGCGGGACGCTTCGGCTGGAACGCGTGCACGTAAAGCGGGATGGAGCGCGATTCCCGGTCGAGATCGCGTCAAACTACGTGCGCTTCGGCACCGACGTGGTTGCCTGCGTGTTCATCCGCGACACCAGCGAGCGGAGGAGAATGGAAGAGGCTCTGCGCGAAAGCGAAGAACGCCTTGGGCGGGCCATGTATGAAGCCCCGTTTCCGGTGATGCTGCACGCCGAAGACGGCTCGATTCTGCTGCTCAGCCGAACCTGGACCGAACGCAGCGGGTACACGGCTGAGGACATCCCCACGGTGGAGCAGTGGCTGGAAAAATCGGGTGTCGGAACGTGGGCCGCGATGAAGGAAAAGTATCGGCTGGCGACCACCTTCGACGAAGGGACCGTGCAGATCAAAGCCAAAAACGGCACGACGCGCGAGTGGGTTCTGCAGTCGAGCCCATTAGGCGCACTCCCCGACGGACGCCGGATGCTGGTTACGATGGCGCTGGACAGCACGGAGCGGTCGGCATTGATGCGTCAGTACATGCAGGCGCAGAAGATGGAGGCGGTGGGGCGGC
>Ga0163150_10003619_pt1 | contig 21505 bp, 15 predicted proteins | sample OliLakLV19P2IB_FD_148628 | JGI IMG/M metagenome (GOLD analysis project Ga0163150, IMG submission 148628) | Freshwater microbial mat bacterial communities from Lake Vanda, McMurdo Dry Valleys, Antarctica - Oligotrophic Lake LV.19.P2.IB | ecosystem: Environmental > Aquatic > Freshwater > Lake >...
GAACACGGGCTTCGCGCGCTGGGACACGAGGTGACGACGCTCAGCCACTATGAGTGCGCCGATTTCAACCGGTTCGACGCCGTTCACGTCCACCACCTCAGCTATGGGGCGGTGAGGCTTGCGGTGGACCGGTCGCGCGCCGCTCTTATTTATACCGCGCACGACGTCAGCCAGATGTCCGGCGCCCCGGTGAGCCTGGCCCGGCGGCTGGCCACCCGCTACGTTCTTTCACGCACTGACGCGGTGGTTACGCTCACGGATTGCGAAGCCGCATTCCAGCGCGACGCATACCGGGTCCCGAGAGAGTTGCAGTTCACCATACCGAACGGCGTTGATGCCGGCGTTTTCAAGTTCAGCCGGGAGAATGCGGCTGGAAAGGGTCCGTGGCGAATGTTGTTCGTTGGTCAACTCATTCCGCTGAAGAACGTCGACCTGATTCTCCGGGCTCTGCGATTGCTGGCAGGTACAGTCGAACTGCGGCTGGTTTATCACAATGACCAGCTTGAGCGGGAGCTGCGATCGCTGGCATCGTCGCTGGGCGTTGCCGACCGCGTCCACTTTCTTGGCCGGCGCAACCCCGCGCAACTGGCCGCGCTCTATCGCTGTAGCGACCTGCTGCTGCTGCCGAGCGACACCGAGGCGTTGCCGTCGGTTATTACGGAAGCCATGCTCTGCGGCCTGCCCTTTGTGGCAAGCGCGGTTGGCGGCATTCCGGAACAGGCCGGTTCCATGGGCACTCTACTATACCGGCGCACGGACGTCGGCCTCGCAGCCGCCATCCGCGCCGCTTTCGAGAATTACGGCGCACTTCATGCACGAGCGGAGGAGATGAGCCGGTACGCGAGCGAGCGCTTTTCAATCGCCGCCATGGTGTCCGCACACCTCAATCTCTACGAGCGGATGGTGGGACGGCGTCCTCGACGCCTGACCGCGTTTGCGCCTCTCGATGCGGCTGTGCGCGCGGCGGTGATGCGCGTTGGACGTAGCGGCCCCAGCCGGAGAACCGCCACTGCTACAGCGGATACGCCAGTTTCACAATAGCCATGACAATCGTCCACATCGGCCCTCCCCATCTTCCAATTCTGTATACCCTGGGCGGCGCCACTGAGCGCCGGATCCGCGAACTCGCGGCTCGCCAGGCCCAAACCGGTTCTCGTGTCGTGGTCTATTCAGCCGAGGATTGCGCTGGAGTAACCGACTATGAAGGCGCCGAGATTCGGGCCCTTCGGTGCACCTCGCGCGGCGTCCTCCGGGCAGCGGAGTTTCTGGTGAAGGCGCTGCGGGACACCAGGACTGTTCGGCCGGACGTGATTCATTTTCACAGTCTGGCGGAAGGTGCGGCGCTCGCCCGCGGGCTCGGTGCGCGGACAGTGCTTTCCTATGACTTCTATATGTTCCGGCGTGGCAAGAAGAACCCGCTGTTCCCAATCTATCGACGGGCTCTGAAGCGGTTTTCGCTACTACTTCCGGTTTCCGATTACTGCCGCCGCGAATCGGCCGACTATTGGTCTTTACCCGCCGGCGGGATGCGGGTGGTATACAACGGCGTCAATACCCGCCAATTCGCACCCAATCCGGACGCGGGCGCGGAGATGCGCCAACGCCTGGGTTTGAACGGTGATTTTGTCCTCACCTATGTCGGCCGTGTGTGCCGCCAGAAGGGGACGGACCTGCTGATTGACGCCTACGCCCGTCTACGCTCGGAAGGCCGCAAGATCCGCCTCGTCGTCGCCGGCCCCATCGGCCAATTCGGTCATGAAGGCGGGAACGAATTGACGCAATCGCTCCAGCGGCATGGAGGCGTCTACCTGGGTCCGGTTGACGAAGTAACGCTGCCGCGCGTTTACAACATGTGCGACGTGTTCGTGATGGCCACCCGCGCGTACGAGATGTTCGGCATGTCGGCGCTCGAGGCGCAGGCCTGCGGGAAGCCGGTGGTTTGTAGCGACAACGGCGGACTGCCGGAGGTGATCAGCCGTGACAGCGGCATGCTGTTCCGTGCGGGCGATTCGGGCGATCTTGCGGATCGTCTCCGCACCATGATGGACAACGCCGAGCTGAGAAGCCGGTTCTCGGCCGCCGCCGTGCACAATGCCTTGCGCTTTTCCTGGGAGACCATCGCGGCCGACCTGAATACCGCCTATGAACAGGCTGCAACTTAGTTATGACTTTCGACGCGCTATGCCTATGAAACCTCTAGTTAGTATCATCATGCCGTTCCATAATGCGGCGGCGACGATTGAAGCCGCTCTGCGCTCGGTCCAGGGGCAGGTCTTAGCGGACTGGGAGATGCTGCTATGCGACGACGGATCCTCCGACGATAGCCTGCGGCGCGTGCGGCAGTTTGGCGATTCGAGATTCTTGATCTGGGCCGGCGGGGCGCGCAAAGGGCTGGCTTCGCGGCTCAACGAGTGCATCGATCATGCCAGTGGGCAGTACATCGCCCGCATGGATTCCGACGACATCTGCTATCCCCAGCGTCTGGCGGCGCAGGTTGCATTTCTCGAGCGGCACCGAGGCGTGCACCTCACCGGGTGCGACATGCTGATTTTCGGCGAGGGCGGCGAGCCGCTCGGCAGGCGCGTGCTGCCGGAGGATCACGAGGCCATTGTAGCCGCTCCCGCACTTGGCTTCGGGCTCGCTCATCCCACATGGATGGGGCGCGCCGAATGGTTCCGCCAGCACCGCTACCGTCCCGCGGCACTCCGCTTCGAGGATGTCGAACTACTCTATCGCTCATACGCCACGAGCCGGTTCGCGAACGTTCCCCAGGTGCTCCACGGTTATCGTGAGCTGCGCAACGGATTCCGCAAACGGCTCAAGACACGTATCGGACGCGTGCGCTTCCTGAATGCCTGCTCCGCGACCGTGGGCAGCGCCGTCTTCTGGAAGGCGGTTGCCGCCGAATCCTGCAAAGCCGTTTCGGACGCAACCCTCGTCATGACTTCGCTGCGATATCAGATGCTGCGCGCACGGGAGCGCAAACTCACGAGCGCGGAAGGTGCGCTTTGGCGGGAAGTTTACGCAGCCGCCGCGGGAAAGAATGGCGGAGAAAGGATGTCCGCGTGAGAGGCATCCCCGAAACGCCCGTGCGCATCCTGGTGATCGCAACCGCCCACGGGACTTTAGGATCGTTCTTTGGCCGCCAATTGCATCTTCTTGCGGAGAACGGCTTTGAAGTTCACGCTGTATCCTCGCCGGGTGAAGGTCTCGACCAACTGAGCCGGCTGGGGACCGTCACCACTCATCCGATCGCGATGGCGCGAAAACCCGATCCGCTCCACGATCTCGTGTCCCTGGTTCGCATCTGGCTTCTGATCCGCAAATTGAGGCCACACATCGTCCATTCGCACACACCCAAGGCCGGGCTTCTTGGCATGATGGGCGCGCGGGCGGCCGGTGTGCCCGTGCGACTGTACACCCTGCATGGGCTGCCTCTGATGACGCGTACAGGCTGGTTCCGGCGCCTCCTTGCCGCGGCCGAGCAGCTCAGTTGCGGCCTCTCCTCGCGTACATACTCGGTCAGCCGCTCGCTCGAATCGCTGGCCCTCGACCTGGGGCTTTGTCCTCCCGCGAAGCTCACGACGCTCGGCGACGGATCCTGCGCCGGTGTCGACTGTGAGCGTTTTAGCCCCGGCGTGGACGGCGCGGCGCGCGGCGCTTCCATTCGTAGCGCCTACGGCATTCCCCAAGGATCGCGCGTGCTTTGCTTCGTGGGCCGCGTGGCGCGCGACAAAGGCGTTGAAGCGCTCGCGGCCGCATGGCGCGAACTCGCGCGCGAATTCCCGAGCCTTCACCTATTGGTATGCGGCGCCTACGACGCCACCGATCCAGTGCCGGAGCGAGTGTTGGATGAACTGCGCGGGCATGCGCGCGCGCATGTCACCGGCGATTGGGCGCCCGATGTTCCGGCAGTCTACGCAGCCAGCGACATCTGTGTTCTGCCGACACTCCGAGAGGGTCTTTCGCAAGTGGCGCTGGAGGCGGGCGCGATGGGCATTCCGATCGTGTCCACTCGAGTCACGGGGTTGGTGAACTCGGTTCGCGATGGCGTCACCGGATTGCTGGTGCGTCCCGGAGACGCCTCGGAGCTGACCGCGGCCATACGGCGGCTCCTGCTGGACGAACCGCTGCGGCGGCGCATGGGAAAAGCCGGCCGAGAGCATGTCCGCGGCCGGTTCTCCGATGAAACCGTGAACCTTTTATGGCTGTCCGAATACAAAAAGCTCACGGGTCAGTCCGCAACCACGCTGGCACGGAACCAGTTGGCCGGGGTTCGATGATCTCCATGAATCTGCCTACAACATTGATTTCCACTTTCGGCGCGGCGGCGATCCTCTGTCTGGCCCCGACCGCAAACGCGCAGCGTTTGCCCGGGTTCGACAGCACCAGCTTCGACTTTTATCACGAGTTCTACGGAAGTCGAGGCTACACCGACCCTCAGGCGGCGGCCAACCTCCAGCGCGGAATGACCAACGGCCTTACTTTCTCGCCCCCGGTAGAGATGGGCATGGCGCAATTGGCGCAGAGCTACGGGGCTGGTCTGATCCTGCAGTTGCCGGGCGCTCCGGCGCCCGCCGCAACCTCCGCCGAAGGCATCGAGAAGCAGCGCCTCGCCTTTGACGCACTTGCGGCCGCCCATCCATCGATCGCCTTTCATTGGGGACTGATGCCGGAGTGGGACCAGTCGGGCGGAAGCTGGGTGCCCGGTGGGCGGCCTCGATACAGCGGCTCGAAGTTCGACGCATATCTAAAATTCACGACCTATTACCAGAACAAGTACCCCTCGCTGATCGACTATCTTCAACAGCCTTACTGGCTGCGAAACTATTCGCTCGCGGCGGTGACGGACCACTCGCCGAATACCTACTATGCCTACGAAATGGGCGTCGAGCTATGCCTGCTCGAGCGCGCAATCGATGAGCTGGGCGATCTCTCCACGGGCATGGCCTTTGTGCGAGGAGCCGCGCGCCAGTACGACCGGCGCTGGGGCATCGATCTGTCCTCGTGGCGCACCTCTAACAATATGGCCACTCAGTTTGACGACCAGGGCAATCTGCGGGGCGGGTGGTCGGCAAGTTATCTGAAGCGCCACTACTATCTGTCTTTCGCGGGCGGAGCACACGTCATTCAGAACGAAGCGGCCGAATATTCCTACAAGGACGGCCGGTTGAATCCGTTCGGTCAAGTGACGAAGGACTTCGCCGACTTCGCGTTAAGGCGCCATCCGGACATTGGCCGGCCCGCCGTAAACATCGCGTTCATGGTGGACCACTTCAGCGGTTTTGACCCCAAGCATTGGATCTACAACCAGGAGAACGCGGTGTGGTTTCAGGACATCCGCTATACCGACGGCGATTACATGCTGAACAACCTGCTGCGCGTCGCATATCCGAATCACTGGCTGCACGGCCTCACTCCGGGCGCCCCTTTTGCCGACAGTGCGGGGAAGCCGGATGCGGCCAGGTTCCAGGCGTTTCTAGCGGCGGGCGGCGATCCGCGCCCCTATGAGCCCATGCCGTTCACCCGTTGGGGCGACAACATCGACATCATCACCAACTCAGCTTCGGCCGAAGCCATGGCGCACTACAAGGTGATTGTGCTCGCCGGCGACGTTCCGATCGACGCCAGATTCGCCGAACTGCTCCGGGCCTGGGTCCGGAATGGCGGCACGGTGGTTGCCAACGCCAGCCAGGTGGGCGCCGGCGATGAGGACCTGCTCGGCTTGAAACTTCTCGCCGCCAGCAAAACAGCAAGCCGGTCGAAGTGGCTGGCCGACGGCAGCAGCTACTCCGAGCCTTCATACCGATACACCGCCGTCTCGCTTGACTCGGCCGAGGCGATCGCCACCACTGAGTCCGGCGACCCGCTCATCACCCGCAATCAGTTTGGCGCGGGGCAGGTGTTCTTTGCCACGCCGGCCTTCCTGCAATCCACGGCGCGGGACCAATTCCTCGCAATCGGAACCCGGCTCCTCGATTCGCTCAACGACCGTTGGGCCCTTGCCCGCATTAACGGCAAACCTATCGAGTACATCGTGAACACCAGAGCCGGCAAGGTGATAGTCACGCTCTCTAACAACTCTGCATCCGAGTGGACCGGCGAAATCACCATGGCTCAGGCCGGCGATGTCTTGAGCGTCTCTGAATACACAACCGACGTGAACACACCTTACACCGTCGCCGGCGGCGTAGTGCGGGTGACGGCGCGCGTACCCGCCTACGAGGTTCGTATGTTTGCGGTCGAGTTCTCGACCCCTTCCCAGCGGCGCCCCGCTCCAGGACGGCGGAATGCAGCAACCGCGGATGTGGATATCCCGAATTTTGGAGCCTTCCTTGACTAATGAGCATTTCATTCGGAGTGCACCGCAGCCCGATGGCCATCAATGCCTGCCCCGGAGAATCGTCGTATTCGGCGCAGCGGGCCACGCCGGGGCGGTCCCGAATATTTTCCGTATGAACACCGGCTATGAGGTTGTCGGGTTGTTGGACTGCTACAGGCCGGCTCGCAGTTTCCGCACACGGAAGCCACGAGAGCGATATTTCAGCGAGGCCCAAAATGACCGCTAGGCCGGTCAAGTGCCCCAGCCAGGCGTACCGAATCGGCAAGCGGACGCTCGATGTAGCGGTCTCGGCTACCGTGCTGACAGTCTTGTCACCGGTCCTCGTGATCGTGGCCATGCTGGTTCGCACGCGAATGGGAGGCCCGATCCTGTTCCGGCACCCGCGGCCGGGATTCCGTGAAGAGACATTCCACTGCCTGAAGTTTCGCTCGATGACGAATGAGCGGGACCGCGATGGCAGGCTTCTGCCCGACGGTCTGCGGCTTCCGGCGTTTGGAATTTTCCTGCGGCGCACAAGCCTCGACGAGTTTCCCCAATTTTGGAATGTTCTCAACGGCGATATGAGCCTTGTCGGACCGCGGCCGCTCGAGATGCGGTATCTGCCGCGCTACTCGCCGGAGCAGCGCCGCCGCCATCTTGTGAAACCTGGAATCACCGGCTGGGCTCAGGTGAATGGACGAAATGCTATTGACTGGGACCGCAAACTCGCGCTCGATATCTGGTACGTCGAGCATTGCGGCTTCTGGCTCGATTTGCGCATCCTCGCCATGACGTTCTGGAAAGTGGTGGGCGGATCCGGTGTCTCCCAGTCCGGGCATGCAACCATGCCGGAGTTCCATGGCGCCGGCGCGTATTTGGAATTCACGTCACAAAATCAAGAAAGGGGATCCCATTCGTCGTGAGCGATCAATTCAGATTGGTTTCGGCCGACAGCTCCGAGTGGACGGAATGGATTAGCGGAGCGCACCACGATTTTCATCACACAGCGGCCCATCACCGCGTGTGGCAGCAGAGCGGCTATGGTGAGGGCTGGCTCGCCGTTTACGGATCGTCGGACAGGTTCGTGGCCTGGCCCTATCTCCTCCGGCCCATCGAGAGCGACGTTGTTCCCGGAATGTTCGACATCACCGCGGTAGACGGCTACGCCGGTCCCCTGTCCAAAGGCTGCTCCCCCGATGATCCCTTTGTCGCGGCGGCGCTGGACCGGATATTCGACTGCTGGCGCGCATCGCGCGTCGTTAGCGCATTCGCCCGCTTTCATCCGATTCTGGGAAATCATTCGATTTTCAGCCGCCTCGCCGCGGACGAATCGTGTCTTGACGCTCCAGTGTGCGCTATTCTTCCGGGCCTCCGCCATGAGGGGCACACCATCTCACTGGCCCTGGTCCAAAGTGATGCGGAAGCGCACGGGCAGTTTCGAGAAAGCCATTTGCGCCACATCCGGCGCGCGGCCCGCCTCGGAGTGATCACGGAAGTAGTCTCCGCGGCGTCCGGCCTAGCTGACTTCCTGCCGCTTTATTACAAGACGATGACGCGGAATGGAGCAGGCCCGCACTATTTCTTCTCCCGCGATTTCTTGTCACGCCTGTGCGATTCGATTGGACCTGGGGCGGCGGCCATCCACATCGCGCGCCTCGACGGCCGGCCGATCGGAGCGGTGTTGACCACGGAGTTCGAGGGCATCGTTCAGTATCTGCTAGGTGGAGTGGAGGACGACACGACCGCGATTTCTCCGCTGAAGCTCATGCTCGATCATGTGCGCCGGTGGGCGCGCGAGCGGGGCAACCGGACGCTGCACCTCGGGGGTGGCCGGGGCTGCCAGGACGGTGATCCGCTGTTTTATTTCAAGGCTGGGTTTTCCGATCGGCGCCACTGCTTCTACACCGGCCGTTGGATCCTCGATCAGCGTTCCTACGATCGCCTCGTTGCCGATCGGTTCCCGTTTACCGGTAGGGCTCCATCCTGTGGTTTTTTTCCCGCATACCGCTCGCCCGATGCAACCGCCAGTCTTGGCGAAAACGCTGTGCTCCGTAGCCTGATCGGTCATGCGCCAGGACAAGGAAAATCGAATGGGAATTGAGAGTGTGTTTTACGCGGGGGATCGGTCGGAGCGCGACGGAGAATTACCGATGACTCCCGGCGGACCTCGAGAGTCCCCCAGTGCACTACCCGCCCGAATTCTGGCCGAGCGGCCGGGATCGCACATGGCAGCCTTTCTTGACAGACGCGGCCACCGCGTATTCGAGGCACAGGGCATTTTATGGTCCAGCTACCGCGGACCATTCGTTTGCAGCCTGCCACTCGAGTCCGAGCACCGGCTCCACCGCGATCAAATCAGCGACATCCTTTGGTCCAACCGCGTTACCGCTCTTCGCTTCCCGTCAATCGGCTCTTGCGGGATGCCGGGGGGACTCTACGTGTGCCGTACGGCGGATTACTCGCTCAAGACGCTGTCCAGCCGCTTTCGTACGCAAGTGCGGCGCGCCATGCAGCTTTGTGAAATCCGCTCCGTGGCCCCGGACGAACTGCTACGCGAGGGCTATCAACTTAACCTGCAGACGATGGAGCGGCAGCATCGCTACGATCCGGAGTTCGGCGACACCAGACGATGGAACAACCTTGTGAAGGCGATCGAGCTTTCACCTTTCGTGGCCGTCACCGGGGCATTCGTCGGCGGCCGGCTGTCCGCCTATACCATCAGTTGCCGGGAGAACGACTGGCTCCATCTCCTCTATAAGATGTCGCGCGCCGAGGACCGGCATCTCGACGTCGGCCATGCACTCGATTACGCCGTGGTGGCGGGCGCCGGCCCGGAGATTCGTTACGTCGGCAATTCATACAACTCCGTACTGCCTAATCCCGGCCTCGACCAATACAAGCAACGGATGGGCTTCAGCATTTCGCCGCGAAACATGGCCATCCATTTTCATCCCGCGATTTCGCCGCTCGTCACCAATCGAGTGAGCGTTGCTTTTCTAAACCGCGCCTGGCGGCAGCGCCCGCAATCGGCCCGCCTTGAACTGGCGGCGAAGTTACTCGATGGAGCTCGTATCACTATGACTGAACCATTTCCCATTCTCACTTCCCCCGCGGGCGCGGTTGACCCTTGCCAGCACAGCGGCTGCTTAACCTATTCCCGCATGTGGAAGCCCCACATATTCTTCCTTGCGCGCAGCGCGATGGCCTATGCCAGGAAGAACGGTCCCATCGCCGCGGCCGCCAAAGCGGCACGCTCGGTAGTGGAACGGCTCAAGCCGCCACCGAAGGGCCGGATTGCATTTAAGCCGATGCTGCCCGGGGAACAACTGGATCTCCAGGTCGGAGAGTGGGTGGAGGTCCGGTCAGAAGAAGAGATCAACGCGACCATCGACAGCCAGGGCAAGACGCGGGGCCTCGCGTTCGTCGCCCTCGAGATGGCGCCGCATGTGGGGAAGCGGTACCGGGTGTATAAGCGGGTGGAGAAGATATTTCTCGAGGAATCGAAACAGAATCGCAAACTCAAGAACACCGTACTGCTCGATGGTGTGCAGTGCCAGGGCATCGGCCTGGATTGCGATCGCTGCTGCTACCTGTTCTGGCGCGAAGCCTGGCTCAAACGAGTGGACGGCCCAAACGGGAAAATCGAGGTGACGCGGTGAACGAGAGTATTCCGTTGTCATCGCCCGACCTCACCGAGGCCGATCGGGACCGCGTGCTCCACGTCCTCCGCGGGCGTACTCTGAGCCTGGGTCCCGCCCTGCCTGCCTTCGAGGAAGCCCTGGCTCAAGCGGCCGGCACCCGTTTTGCCGTGGCCGTCAACTCCGGGACGAGCGCCCTTCATCTATGCGTCAAGGCCGCCGGTATCGGCGAGGGCGATGAAATCATCACCACTCCTTTCAGCTTCGTCGCATCGGCGAACTGCGCTCTCTACGAACGAGCGATACCCCGATTCGTGGACATAGACCCCGTCAATTACAACATTGACACCGCGCAGTTGCCGGGCGCGATCAATTCCAGAACGCGCGCAATTCTGCCGGTGCACGTGTTCGGCCATCCCTGCGATATGGATGCCGTCAACAGTGTCGCCCAGCGCCGCGGCCTGGCAGTGATTGAAGACTCCTGCGAAGCGATCGGCGCCACCATCAATGGCCGCCGCGCCGGCAGTCTCGGCCACAGCGGAGCGTTCGCTTTCTACCCGAACAAGCAGATTACCACCGGCGAAGGCGGCGCGGTCGTCACGAGCGATGAACAGGTGGCGCGTTTGTGCCGCAGTTGGAGAAATCAGGGTCGCGGGGAAAACGGCGCGTGGCTCCAGCACGAGCGTCTGGGATACAACTACCGCCTCTCGGATGTCAGCTGCGCGCTCGGGCTGGGTCAGCTCTCCCGCCTCGATGAAATTCTCGGCAGGCGCGCCAAAGTCGCCGAGATGTATACCCGGCGGCTTGCCACCGTGCCCGAAGTGATCCCGCCTCCTCAATGCCGGGATGGGGCGGAGATGAGTTGGTTCGTATATGTGGTCCGTCTGCAGGACGAGTTCACGCGGGAGGACCGCGATGCCATTCTCGCATCCATGCGCGCCAATGGAATCGGCTGTAACAACTACTTCGCTCCGATTCATCTTCAGGACTTCTACCGCGCGTCATTCGGCTATCGTCCGGGCGACTTTCCGGTGACGGAGCACGTTGCGGATCGCACCATCGCGCTGCCGTTCTTCAACTCGCTTACCATCGGCCAGATCGACACCGTTGTCGCCTCCCTATCCCGAGCGATACACCGGGGCGGCAGGCGCACCGAAGCTTTGACGGAAGCAATCGCGTAAGTTCGCCTCACCGGCCTTTCCGAAGCGTTTTCGCCGCCGGGCCGCAGTCCATCCTTCCGGGCAACATTCCTCGAAAGACTTCTCTCGAAAACAATGAAACATCCTATCGTGGCCAATGCATCCGCGCGCCTTGAATCGTTCAGGACATGCGCGAATCGTTCTTATGTCTTTGCCCTCCTGATTCAAGCGGCCACGATCGCCGTTGCGGGATGGGGCGCTTTTCTACTCCGGTTTGAGTTTGACGTTCCAGCCGAGCATCAAGTTCAATTCCAGATGGCTCTCCCCATCTGGCTGTTTACGAAACTCGGCGTGTTCCACCTTTGCGGTCTACATCGACATTCCTGGAAGTACTTCTCGGCCCGCGATGCGATGCGGCTCGCACGTACCCATGCAGTCGCTTCTCTGATCGCCACGGCTGTGATACTCACCTTCGGTGCTCAGTCGTTTCCGCGGTCCATTCCGATCCTCGATTTCGTGCTCTGTTCACTCGCGTCGGCGGGTATGTTCCTGGCCGGCAGGACGCTGCTCGAGAAGAATCGCGGCGCACGTCCGGGTGAAGGCCGCCAGGTGCTGATCTATGGCGCGGGCCGCGCCGGCGTGATGCTACTCAATGAGCTGCGCATGAATCGTGGTTACAACGTTCGCGGTTTCATCGACGACGATGCCGCAATAGCCGGACTACATGTCCAGGGCGTGAAGGTGTTCGGGCGCGGTGCAGACCTCGAATCCGCGGCGTCCCGAACGGGCGCCATTGAGATTCTCATCGCAATTCCGAGCGCCACCGCGGAAGAGATGCTCGAGATCCTGAAACATTGCCAGAAGGCTGGGATTCGGTTTCGCACCGTTGCCGCGCTCTGCGAAGTGGTCGAGGGTAAGGGACTCGCGTCGCAGATCCGTGAGGTGGACGTTCAGGATCTCCTGTCCCGCTATGCCGTCAGTATCGATCACCACCTGCTTCGCATCAAGATTGAGGATAAGGTCGTCATGATCACCGGAGCCGCGGGCTCTATCGGCTCGGAGCTGTGCCGGCAGGTTGCCCGCTTTCGTCCCGCGGCCATCATCGCCTTCGAGATTGCGGAGACTCCGCTCTTTCACCTCGAGAGAGAGATGAAGGACAAATTCCCGAATGTCCCCTTCTACCCCGAAATCGGCAGTGTCCAGAACCCTCGCCGCCTAGCCGCGGTGCTCAGTCACTACGGCCCGGCGATCGTCTATCACGCGGCGGCTTACAAGCACGTGCCCATCATGGAGTCGAGTCTGTTCGAGGCGATCGAGAATAACGTGTTCGGGACGGATAACGTCGCACGTGCGGCGCAGCGTTATGGGGTAAGTGAATTCGTCCTCATATCCTCCGACAAAGCGGTCCGGCCCACCAGCGTGATGGGCGCGACCAAACGCCTTTGCGAATTGCTTATCCTGTCGCTCGCCGGTTCCGGCACCCGTTACATGGCGGTCCGATTCGGAAATGTCCTCGGCAGTAACGGAAGCGTGATCCCCCTCTTCAAACAACAGATTGCCGCCGGAGGCCCCGTGATGGTCACGCACCCGGAGATGCAACGCTACTTCATGACCATTCCGGAAGCAACGCAGCTGGTCCTTCAGGCCTCGGCAATGGGTCGGGGCGGCGAGGTGTTCGTGCTCGACATGGGACCACAACTCAAGATTGTGGACCTGGCCAAGAAGCTTATTCTCCTCTCCGGCCTGCGTCCGGATATCGATATCAAGATCGAGTACACCGGGATGCGTCCCGGCGAGAAGCTGTTCGAGGAACTGAATCTCGACAATGAGGAGACCGTTGCGACCGGGCATGAGAAGATCAAGATCTTCGCCGACAGTCGCAGCCAGGCCGTTAACATCCTCCCTCAACTCACTCGACTGCGCGCCCTGTGCGAGACCAAGGCGACCCCTGAAGTCATTATGCTCGTAAAGAGCATCATCCCCGAGTACAATCCCAGCAGCCACATTCTCCAACAGACGCTTGCCGAACGGGATTCCCAGGCGCCGCGGGTTCTCGTACCGAAACGGGCCATCCACGTAGCGGCGGGCGGGGATTAGGCTGCCTCGATGGAACCCATCGCTTCGCCGCGGCGAGCTTCACCGCCATAAACGCCGTCGGCTGTACCGAATGGTAGGGAGAGTGAAGAAGATGGCCGGAGAGCTGGATGCGGGAAATCCGCACGTCCAGTTCGACGAGGGGGTGCGGGAAACGTGCGACAACGCAACGCGCCTGTGCCCTACTCTACCGAAGCGCTTGGTTATGGCTAGGCTAGGTGGTGGCTGGTTCTCTCCGACCGACAAATCGAACAACCCGATCAAGAGGGAGGATCACCCCGCCCGCGGTTGTCCGCTAACTAATGTCGTCTTCAGCTTCGCTTTCGGTCCCGGAACATCGCGAAGTGCTAACGGACAAAGACAGTGTCGCCGACCAGGACGGGTCAACGCCACGCCACTCTGAAACTGCCTTGGGCGGAGGGGTCGGGCCTGCGAATCGTCCGCCGCGACCACTGACTGAACCAAAGAATGCAGGCGCCCGCCCAAAGCCCAGGTTACCCAACCGCGGAAGATCTCCAAACCATCCAACCAAATCCCGCAGTCTGGCCAACTCAACTCGCAACCCGAGTGACGTCAATCATCGTCTTCGGATCGTGAGACACTCCCGTCAAAGATATGTGCCGAATTGGACCGCACTGCCAATTACCACATCGCAAGTGGTAACACCACCGAGGACGGGTTGGAGATCGCCTCGGAAACCGGCAGGGTGCTTACCGCCTACCGCGTAGTGGTTTAGTCGTGTGCTGGGCATGTTCAGCATCCTGGAGGTGAAAGTCCTCTGGCCACCCGTCCGCCACCTCGAACTACTGAAGTCCACCGGCGCTGTCGGTTCCCCGGGTCTTGAACTCGTGTTGCTCGATTTCCATGGCGGCGCCACCATTCTCGCATCGGACGACGGAACCGCGCGCAACTAACTGGAGGGCGCAGCGATGGTTCAACTGAGCCGGCCAACTGATGGAAATTTCGACGCGACGGCCCGCCGGCAGCATCCGGTCGGTGGTGAAGTACACACCCTTGCGACTCATGTTCACGGTCTTGCCGACACCGATCTCTTCACTATTCTTCTTCGTCAGAACTTTGTAGCGGATCTCCCGTTCAATCGGAAATCGGGACGATGCTCTTCGGTCCGGGGCACTCGTTCTGGTACTCACACGCTTCACCTCTCGTTACGTGGGTCGTTCTAACGTGCCCTCCGTCGCTACAAGAGTAGCGTTTGAGCTGGGTGGCTTCAATAGTGCTGAGGTCCCAAATTTCTCTAGTACAGGATCCCTCAAGTCATTCTATAAGCTCTACCAAGAGAGCAGGAACCACTGTTTCGCCGGCTCGGCGCGAAGGAGACCGACAAGCGGCTCGTATTGTTTGAAACAGGCCATGTTCCCCCAATACAGACGGCATGTGAAACACTGAACCGGATCGATCGGCATCTTGAACCGGTCACGCAGTAGGCTGGTACCATACATGGCCAGCGCCCCGGGTTCGCTTGTGTGATGGAATTGATCAACTCTCGCCAGGAAGCGCACGTCTGGCAAAAGGTGGGTGAGGCCGCTTCACCAAACTGGTATCTCGATCCTGTGGTCGCCCGGCAGAAGAGCCAGGTTCATGCCGACTTCGTTCGTGAATGTGTCGGCGATTGTTCCGCGGTCGCCACCGTCCTGAAGACGGACCTGTTTGAAGAAGCCTTTGGCGAAGATGTCTTCTTCCCTGCCGTGTTTCCCAATGCGAAGCCATTAACCGGGATGGATATCTCGGCGCCGACCGCGGCAAAGGCAGGGGCGCGGTTTCCCGCACTCGGCGCCATCGTCGCGGACGTCCGCCGCTTGGCGATCGCGACGGGGAGTATCGAGGTGGTAGTGTCGAACTCCACTCTCGATCACTTCGACACCGAAGCTGAACTTCATCAGTCGCTCGACGAGTTGCTCCGAATCCTGCGACCCGGCGGACGCCTGGTGCTCACTCTCGACAATCCTAAAAACCCGCTCTACCCGGTGCTGCGGTGGCTGTCGAGACACGGGTATGCGCCATTCCCCCTGGGTGCAACGATGAGCATCGACGCGCTCGTGAAGCGAATGCGCGAGCAGGGCCACACCGTCACCCACACCGGCTGGCTGATCCACAACCCACGACTCATCTCGACCCTGATGTTCATGGTGCTGCGCCGCTTGTTCGGCAAGCACGCCGATCGTCCCATTGGAGGGCTGCTCGCCGCCTTCGCCCTACTCGGCAAGTTGCCCACGCGTCGATTCACTTCGTGCTTTTACGGTATTTGCGTTTGCGGCCGAAACCCTTAGAACGCCCAGCGAAGCGCAAACTGAATCTGTCGCGCAGGTGTACTGGTGGTCGTGATCCTGCCTGCCGCGCCCACTCTGCCGCCCGTACTGGTGAACAATCGCAGCTCAAAGGGCACGTCGAAATTGGGATGGTTGGTCGCATTGAACGTCTCCACGCGCAAGCGCACGTCCTGACGGTCAGTGCGCCAAAGCGCCTTCTGCACTCCCATGTTCAACGCGAACAAGCCAGGGCCGGTGAGAACGTTGCGGCCAAGATTTCCATAGAACCCGGCCTCGGGAAGCGTGCACGCCGCGGGATTGAAATACTGATCGGGGCTGCCCTGAATGATGTTGGACGCTCCCGCCGCGAGCGAAGGCCGCTGGTCCAGATCGCCGAAGCCCGAGCGGTGCCGCGCACGATCGAAGCCGACCCTGGGGTTGAACGGAAATCCGGTCTGCGCCTGCGCCAGGCCGCTCACTTCCCATCGCCCGAACAGACCATCCCGCCAGCCCTGAAACCGTCCGGGTACCTGCCGGATCGCGTTGGCGTTGAAAGTCTGCCGGACATCGAAATCCGCGGGACCGCGCTGAAGTCCGATGTTGTATGGCGTCGGCATGCGGTCACTATTGTCGAAGTCCGTCTGCGCCACACTGGAGCTCTTATCAAGGGCCTTGCCCCACGTGTAGCTACCCTGGACGCGGAATCCCGAACTCATCCGCCGCTGGATCCGTAGGTTGAGCGCGTTTGATGAGGAATCGAAATCGGTGGTGCGAATCCCGATGCGTCCCAAAGCGGGATTGCGTAGCGGCGAGCCGACCGGGAAGAACAGCCGCCCGTCGGCCAGCGTTTGCGCCTGTGCGATGTTGAGGTCTCCAAACTGCCCCATCAGGTGTACGCCTCGCGACCGCGCGAAGCCAATCTCCACGGCAGTGCGGCTGTCGAGTTGGCGTCAGGATCGTGAGGCCATTTCTCTCGATCGGCTTCTTGCCCTTGAACTGATCGTGGCTCACCTGAACTCCGGCGATCCGCAGCCGCTCCAGCGTACCGTCGAGACCGTCCCGCGACAGCATTTGCTCAAGGTCCCCAACCTCGCATCCAGCCCAGCGGAACAGCTGACGATACGGATTCGCTGGATTCGCGAACACCACCTGGCGCATCAGCGAAAGGAAATTGCCTTCGCGATTTCTGAGGTTGGCTTGGATGGTTTTGAGAGGGTCCGGAATGCGGGGGGCGCGCACCGTCCGGCGACAGCCATCCATCATTCGTAGAAAATAACGCGCCTCGGTCAGCACTCAGCGTTCATGGTACACGCCGTGGAGTCGCATTCGACGCGGAATCGCCGTCTTCCCGCGGCCGCGGCCTCGCGCCTGAAGATGCCCGCCGCGCCGCCACGTCCCGTCCCGGTATTGATGACAGGCAAAGGAAGAGACACGCGCCGCCCGCGCCGGCGCATTTACTCGTGGCGGAGAGCCACCATGGGGTCCACACGCGAGGCCCGCTTGGCGGGGATATAGCTGGCGGCGGCGCCGGCGGAGGCGATGACGAGAACGGCGGCGAGCAGCGCTATCGGGTCCCACGGCTTGATCCCGTACAGCAGTCGCGACATCGCCTGCGCAAAGGCGAGCGCCATCACGACACCGGCGGCCAAACCGCCCGCCAACAACGATAGGCTCCGCATCGAGACTAGCCGCAAAATATCGCGCTCGCTCGCGCCGAGCGCCATGCGGACGCCGAACTCCTGCGTGCGGAGCGTCACCAGGTGGGCCAGCACGCCATAAAGACCCACCGCCGCCAGAACCAGCGCGATGGCCGAGAGCGCTATCAGCATCGATAGATAGAAGCGCCGCGGGGCCATGCGCTCATCCAGCAGTTGTTCCAGCGTCGCGATCTCTGAAACAGGCTGGTCGGGATCCAGTTCTTTCACCGCTTGGCGCAACGATTGCGCAAGCGTTACAGGGTCGCCGGCCGTTCTGACGATGAACGTCATGCCTCGCGCGGGTTGCTGCGAGACCGGAACGTAATGCTCGCCCCAGATCTCTTTTTCGAGACCACGCCGGCGCGTGTCTCCCACAACGCCAACGATGGTCATCCACGGAGTCTTGTCCTCGAATGCGCCGAGCCGGAATCGCTTCCCGATTGGATCTTCGCCCGGCCAGTGGCGCTTCGCCATTCGATCGTTAATGACGGTCGTGAACGGTGCGTCGGATCTATCGTATTCGTTAAAATCGCGGCCGGCAAGAACAGGTTGGCCGACAGCCTGAAAGAATCCCGCCGTCAGGTAGGTGCTCGCGATAGGAACCTCCACCAACCCGCCGCGCTCGGCTCTTCCTTCGACGATAAAGCGGTTGGATGAGAATGGAATCTCACCGAGCAGGAGGCTCGAGATGCCGGCCGCGGATTGAACGCCGGGCAGACCACGAAGACGCTCGGTGAGGCTGATCGCAAACTGGCCGGCTTTCCGATTCGTGTAGCGCGACAGCGGCATATTCACCCGCGCGCTTAGCAGCCGGTCCGATCGAAATCCCAACTCGGTCTGTTCGAGCTTGAGAAAACTGCGCATCAGTAGCGCCGATGCTACCAGCAGCACGATCGCGAGAGCGATCTGCACCATCACCAGCAAATTGCGATATCGCTGAACCTGGGCCCCGGCGCCGCGCTGCCTGAGTGCGTCGGCCACACCGTCGCGCAGAACATTCGTGGCCGGCGCCATTCCGAAGATGATCCCCGTCACCACCGAGATGGCCATCGCAAATCCGGCCACCGCGAAGTCCACCCTCACCGTCCGCAGCGCGGCAAGATCCGACGGCGCCAGGCGCGACACCAGCGCAACGGCTCCATAGGCGAGGCAGACTCCGGCAAGTCCGGCCACCAGAAAGAGGATCACCGATTCGGTGAGCAGTTGCCGGATGATCCTGGCGGGACGCGCGCCGAGAGCGATGCGGACGTTCACTTCACGGTCGCGACCGGCAGCGCGCGCGAGCATCATGCCGGCCACATTGGTGCATGCCAGTAGGAGCACGCAGCCCACTGCCCACGAAATCATGAACAGCGGCAGCCTCAAACTCTCCGTATTGTCGTCGCGCACGCGGACCACCGTGGCGCCCGCGCGCCGATCGGTATCCGGAAACTTCTCGCCCAGCGCGCCTCCGATGCCGTCAAGTTCCGCCTTCGCCTGTTCGGGAGAAACACCGTTCTTCAGCCGCGCCACCACGGAGAGCCAAGACCCGCGCCGCAGTGCCCGGCGTTGCGGCGGAGGCGCCAGCGGAATCCACACCTCGGTCTGTTTCCCCGGAAAGGCGAACGCGGAAGGCATCACACCGATCACGGTATAAGGACGCAGGTTCAGGATGATCCTCGAGCCGAGTACGCCGGGGTTGGCGCCGAACCGCCGGGCCCACAGTCCGTGGCTGAGCACGATCAACTGGTCGCGCCCAGGGTCGTCCTCACCGGCGGCAAACCCCCGGCCGAGACGCGCCGGCACTCCCAGAAGGTCAAAGAAAGATGCCGTGACGGCCGCGCCACGAATCTGCTCGGGATCGTCGACGCCCGTGAGAGTGAACGTCGCTTCGACAAAAGCCGCCGCCGATTCGAGCGCACTAGCCGACTTGGTGTCGACGAAACGCGGGTACGACATCACGTCCTTCGGAAACCCGTGTTCGGGGTCCTGAAGCCAGATCATTACTACGCTGTCGGGATCTTTGAATGAAAGCTGAGCGAACAATGTATGGCGAATAACTGAAAAAATCGCGGCATTTGCGCCAATGCCAAGGGCAAGCGTGAGTATCGCCACTGAGGCGAAGCCTGGTGATTTGCGCAGCAGTCTCAGCGCAAAGGCTACATCTTGCTTCACTTTTAACCATCGTACGCCATCACCTCGCGGACAGCGGAAAAGGCTGAGGATACCCACCTCCAGGTGGAGTAAGCCCACTGCATTTTTTCTGAAACTTTCGGACTCCTGTTGACGTACTACATGGCGAGGTAGCCCTGTTGGGCATCAACATGAGTGACCGCAAAGACATCCTTCAGGGCACGCTGGACTTGATGGTGCTCAAAACGCTGCATGCCCTCGGATCAATGCACGGCTATGGAATCGCCCAGCGGCTTCAACGGATTTCTGAAGATGTTCTCTACCTCAACCAGGGCACTTTGTACCCGGCGCTTCTTCGCCTGGAACAGAAGGCACTGATCGCGTCCGAGTGGGGCGTCTCCGATAGCAATCGCCGCGCCCGATTCTACTCACTCACCAAGTCCGGGCGGCGCCACCTGAAGGATGAGATGGAAAACTGGCGCATATTGTCGGGCATCGTCAATCGGGTACTGGAGGCATAATGCGGATCCTTAACTTGTTTCGCAAGTCGCGGCTTGATCGGGATATGAACCAGGAATTCGCCTTCCACCTGGCGGAATTAAAGAACGAGTATCGGCGCAAGGGCATGTCGGAGGCGGATGCCGAACGTGAAGCCCGGCGCCAATTCGGCAACCTCGGCGCCGTTCGCGAAGACTATCGGGATCAACGCGGTGTACCGTGGCTCGAGGACCTTAGCGCCGACCTGCGCTACGCCGCGCGCCTGCTGATCCGGAATCCAGGATTCGCGATCATCGCCATCCTCACTCTGGCTCTCGGCATCGGCGCGAACACGGCAATCTTCAGCCTGGTGAACGCCTTGTACTTGCGACAAGCCCCATATCCCAATGCCGACCGCCTCGTCGACATTGTTCGCCAGGTGCGCGGCCATACCGATCGGTCCGCGCACAACAGCAGGCGTTATCTCTATTGGAAGGAGCGCTCAGGCATGCTGGAGCAAGTGGCGGCGAGCCGCGGCGGCGGCGACTTGAACCTGATCGTCAACGGCGAGGCCGAGCAGATCCGCACCCAGCGTATTTCCGCGAACTACTTCCAGACCCTCGGTGTCGCGCCGACGATGGGCCGCGATTTCCGAACCGATGAGGACGCTCCCGGCGGCCCCGCTGTCGCCATCCTGAGTTGGCCATTGTGGCAGCGCCGCTTCGCAGGCGACTCGCGTATTCTCGGCCAGCCCGTGAACCTCGGCGGCAAGCTGGCCACGGTGGTCGGCGTGATGGGACGCGAGTTCGTGGCGCCGTCGGAGACAGACTTGTGGACGCCCCTCCGCGCCAGGCCAGGCAACGATGGCCGCAACACGCACGTAATCGGCTTGCTCCCGCCGGGCGGGTCGATGGAAGCGGCCTCAAAGGAAGCAGCGCAATTGATCGCAGCGTACCGGCACGACTTTCCGAGTGAAGAGGACGAATTTGCCAAGGATGAATCGGCGGCCGTCGGGCCGTTCGATAGCGAGACGCGACAGTCCGGCACGCCGCTCCTGATCCTGTTCGGCGCGGTGACGCTTACGCTGCTGATCGCCTGCGCCAACCTTGGCAATCTGCTGCTTGCTCGGGCGACGGCGCGCGTTCGCGAAGTCGCCATCCGCTCCACACTCGGGGCAGGGCGTTGGCGGATCGCCCGCCAGTTGCTGGCCGAGAGTCTGTTAATCGCCATCTGTGGCGCGGTAGCCGGCCTGGCGCTCGCCGTCGCGCTCATCCCCGGGCTTCAGTCGATCAGTCCCGTGAGCCTCGGCGGTTGGTACACCGTCACTATCGACTGGCGAGTGCTGCTGTTCACCGGCGCCATCGCGATCCTAACCGCGCTGCTGTTCGGCTCCGTCCCCGCCTGGCAGGTGAGCCGGCTCAACCTGAATCACGCCACCAAAGAAAGCGGCGCGAAAGCTTCAGCGGGCCGTCGAGCGGGGCGCCTGCGCGGATTGATCGTCGCCGGCGAAGTGGCGCTGAGTCTCGTGCTGCTGGTGGGCGCCGGCCTGTTCATACGCACTTTCGCGAACCTGCTCGCAGTGAGGACCGGTGTCGATACCACCAACGTCATCACCGGCAAAATGGCGCTCCAGGGAGAGCGTTACAAAACCACGGAAGCGACTGTCGCACTGTTCCGCCGCGGCTTGGAACGTCTGCGCGCGCATCCTAATGTGGAGTCGGCGGCAGTGGTATCCAATCTGCCGATGGAGCGCGGGCTC
>Ga0163150_10003620_pt1 | contig 21503 bp, 12 predicted proteins | sample OliLakLV19P2IB_FD_148628 | JGI IMG/M metagenome (GOLD analysis project Ga0163150, IMG submission 148628) | Freshwater microbial mat bacterial communities from Lake Vanda, McMurdo Dry Valleys, Antarctica - Oligotrophic Lake LV.19.P2.IB | ecosystem: Environmental > Aquatic > Freshwater > Lake >...
GCAGGCCTCGAAGCTCTCGCGCTATCTCAATACGCTGGACTCGACCGATCAGCTGCCGCGCACCATTGTCTATAACATAAATCCGGCGCACAACTACGTGCTCGGAACGATGATCGGAAATTTTCAGGACGGCTCCATCCCGGGCAAGGTGCAGTTTGGCAGCGGGTGGTGGTTTCTCGATCAAAAGGAAGGCATGGAGTGGCAGATGAACGCGCTCTCGAATCTCGGACTGCTCTCGCGCTTTGTCGGCATGATCACCGACTCCCGCAGCTTCGTGAGTTATCCGCGTCATGAATATTTCCGGCGGACACTTTGTAATCTGCTCGGCGCCGACATGGCGCGGGGCGAGGTGCCGAATGACTACAAGATGCTCGGCGCGATGGTGAAGAACATCTGCTTTAGCAACGCGCGGGATTATTTTGGCCTCGAGCTCGCGCCGGAGTTCGCCGCACGGAAGTAATTAAAGGAAAGCAAGGCGCTCCGTACTGGAGACGGAGCGTGCCGGGACAAGGCGCTTGGGCTCAGAAGCCCAGAGCGCGGGGCAAGGCGAGGGAAACGGCCGGCCAGTAGGTGACAATTCCCAGGACCACCAGCATCGTGATGAAGAAGGGCAGCAGATGCCGCCAGACGCGCGCGATCGTCGTTTCGGCGACGCCGCATCCGACAAAGAGAATGCTGCCCACCGGCGGGGTGCACAGGCCGATACAAAGGTTGAAGATCAACACCACGCCGAAGTGGATCGGGTCCATGCCGAACTTCATTACCACCGGCAAAAAAATCGGCGTAAAGATGAGCACGGCGGGCGTCATGTCCATGAACGTGCCCACTACCAGCAGCAGCAAATTAATCAGCAGGAACAGCAGGATCTTGTTTTGGGTCGGCGTGAGCAGCGCCTCGCTGATGGTCTGCGGGATATTGGCGGACGACATCACCCAGGACATGCCCATCGACGTGCCGACCAGGAGGAGCACGATCGCAGTCGTGGCGGCCGCATCCGTGAATAGCCGGGGAAGTTCGCTCCACTTGATTTCCCGGTAAACCACGACCGCCAGCAGAAACGTATAGGCGACAGCAATCGCGCTGGCCTCGGTCGGAGTAAACCAGCCCAGGATAATTCCACCCATTACGATTCCGATCAAAAGGAGGCTGGGGATCGAAGCGAAAAAGATGCGCACGGCTTCGTTCGCGCCCACGCGCAGTCCGCCGGCATACCCGCGGCGTTTGGCGATCACGCCGGCCACTGCCATAAGGGCAAGACCGAGGAGCAACCCGGGTAAATAACCCGCAATAAACAAAGCGGCAATGGAGACGCCCCCACTGGCGAGCGAGTAGACCACCATGACATTGCTCGGCGGAATCAGCAGGCCGGTCGTCGCCGAAGAAATGTTTACAGCCGCGCTATAGTCACGGTCGTAGCCTTCGCGTCGCATCAACGGACCCATGAAGCCCCCGATGGCCGCTGCCGAAGCCACGGCGGAACCGGAGATGGAGCCGAAAAGCATGTTCGCGAGGACATTCACATAGGCCAGTCCACCGGGGAGCCGGCCGACCACGACCTTTGCCAAATCGATCAATCGTCGCGCAATGCCGCCGCGATTCATCATCTGGCCGGAGAGAATAAAAAAAGGAATCGCAAGCAGCGCGAAACTATCAAGGCCGGTGGCCATGCGTTGAGCGATGACGGTTGATGCGGATGTGACATCGAGTGACACGATCAACCCGGCCAGGGCCGAAAGCCCGATCGCAAAGGCGATCGGCACCCCCGCGAACAACAGAATCGCGAACACCGCCGCGAGAATCAGGGCTTCGTTCATGTGTTCAGGTCGGTGAGGTTCTGCGCGGGGCCCGGCTGGCGCCGGATGAGCTCGAGCAAAGTGATCACGCTATAGAGCGCGATGAACACCCCGGCGACCGGGAGCGCGAGATAGACGTATCCAAGTTTCAACTGCAGCGCGGCGGACTGTTGTCCAAGGGAGAGCTGGATCCAAACCAGCCGACCGCCGCCGCCCACCAGCACCGCAAGGGCGAAAAAAAGGATGGTCGTGTGAATAAACAGCTCGGACATCCGCTTCCGCGCACCTTCGAAACGGGTGGTGAGAAGATCAAAGGCGAGATGCGCCTTCTGTCCGGCGGCGTACGCGGCGCCGAGCAAGCCGACCCAGATCATCAGGAAGCGCGCCGCCTCCTCCGTGAAGCTCGAGGGCCGGCTGAGCGCGAAACGGGTGAAGACCTGCCAGAGCACGTTGCCCACCATCACTGCCAAAAGCAGTCCGATGGTGAACGCGAGCAAGCGGTCAAGAGCGGGACGCAGTGACTTCATGCGGCGTTTCGCAGGTGAACGGGTGACGGCGGGGTCGAGCGCCCAGGGGCACCGCCGGGGACGGTTCGAGCGGGTAAGGATAGAGCGAGGTACATGCTATAACAAAGTGCGATGGCGGCGGCGTGGCGGACTTCAGGGGCGCACATCCGCGATCCGCTGGTTGAGCGGTCCGATCACGGGATCCTTGCGCGCTTCGTCGTGCAAGGGTGCGACGCGGGCGGCGAAGATGGCGCGATCGGGGCGGATGATTTCCACGCCGGCCTTTTCGACGATCGCGAGGGCTTCTTCGGTCGCCGCCTTCCAGAGCGTGCGTTGATAGACCGCGGATTCATCGGCGGCCTCTTGCAGCCATTGCTGCTGTTGCGGGGTGAGCGAGCTCCAGAAATGCGTACTTACGATTACTACGTCAGGTACGGTGGTGTGTTCGTTCAGCGAGTAGAAGCGGCAGACCTCGTAATGCCGGGCGAGATGGAAACTGGGTGGATTGTTTTCTGCGCCATCAACGACGCCCTGTTGCAATGCAGTATAGAGTTCGCCGAACGAGATCGGGGTCGCCGAAGCGCCAAAGGCCCGGATCAGAGCGAACGCCATCGGACTTTCCTGCACGCGAATTTTGAGCCCCTTAAGATCATCCGGCGTGTGGATCGGCCGGTTCTTGGTGTAGAAACTGCGACTGCCGGCCTCGTAATAACAAAGCCCGCGCACAAACTTCCCCTGGGGCGATGCGAGAATCTCCCTTCCGATCGGTCCATTGAGCACCGCCTGCTGGTGCGCGTCATCACGAAACAAATACGGCAGGCCAAAGACCTTGAACTCGGCCGCGAAACCCTCGAGCACACTCGCTGAGACTTTCGTCATCGCGAGACCGCCGACTTGCACCAGCTCAATGCATTCGCGTTCCGACCCGAGCTGCCCGCTGGGATAAACATCGACCCGCAGGGTGCCGCCGGACTTCTCGGCCAGGCGTTGTCCCATGAAAACCATGCCCTTGTGGACCGGGTGCTGGGAATCGAGCCCGTGCGCGAGCTTGATGACCTTTATGTCCCGCTGTCCGCCGCAGCCGGCGAGCAGGGTCGCCGACGCCAACGCTAAAGGAGCGAGCCAGCGGCGGCTCGGACGATCTCGGAGCGAAGTCGCCACCGGCGAGGAAAGCGATGAAGTGCGAAGGATGCGGGAAACCAAGGTCGCGATGGGTTTTTGGGGTGCCAGGCTGCTCGCAACCATCGACGGCGTCACCCGCGGTGTCGAGCCGCTTCCCGGGCCGATAGCTTCTGTTCAACGGGTGATCCGCCCGCAACACCGTCGAGCCATCGATTCCCCCTACCCAGGCCGATCATCCGGTTGCAGCGCCGCGTATCCGATTGACTGATTCAGATGGACTTGCCGGCTTCTGCGTCGCGCAAGGCCAGAAGGCGGTCCACTTCCGTCACGAAATTTTTCGCCGAAAACGGCTTCGAGAGAAAACCCATCGCGGCGGGGCCCGTGTGGGAGCGCACAAATTCGAGCGCGTTTCTCCCTCCAGAGACAACGAGAATGGGGACGTTCGCGTCGCGCGAGTGAATCGTCTTGATTGCTTCCATCCCGCCGAGCCCAGGCATGAAGAGATCGCAAACTACCAGGTCAAACGTGCCCATCCCCTCCTCGTGGTGAGCGATGCCTTCGTGCCCATTGCCCGCCTCAATGACCGTGTGTTCCTGCAGCCGCAACGACGTCGCCATGGTGCGCCGTACGGGCTCTGCATCGTCAATCACGAGAATTTTGGACATGGAGGGAATGCCGTTTGACGGCCAAACTCTCTTCGACGCAACGCGCCTCCGCTTTAACCGGAAGTAGCATGGGAGAACCCTCGGGGAACACTCCCGTTTCTGTGACGCGTTCCGTCGGTGAGTTACGACTGTTTTGTCTTGGTTTCGGCATGTCGCGAGTAACCGGTCGCACCCGATTTCGACGACGAGGCGCCCCTCGACGTCGGGGCGCCATGGCAGGGCGGCTTAAGCCAGTCGGACTAACAGCCCGATCGCCGGGAGGCTATGACGCCGGAAACGGCGGCCCGGTTTTTGAGTCGCGCTGCCCCGGTGTCCCGGCACAAACGTCGGCGTGCCGAAACAGGTCGGCCTCCTTGAGAGGCTGACTTGTCCTGCCCCACTCAACGCTCCCTTCACGACCCCGTATGCCTCTCTCCCGCTGTAGTCTTTCCCGTCGTCGGCTTCTGCTTCGTCTTACGCTGTTGGTGGCGCTTCCGCTCGCCAGGGTTAGTTCTGCCGCGGCTGCGGCCAGCCAGCCCAATATAATCCTGATCATGGCGGACGATTTGGGGTTTTCGGATATCGGGTGCTATGGCGGGGAAATCGCGACGCCTCACTTGGACACCTTGGCGAAGAACGGTCTGCGCTATACGCAGTTTTATAATCCCGGACGTTGCTGTCCGACGCGCGCTTCGCTGATGACGGGACTCTACCCTCATCAGGCCGGGGTCGGCCACATGGTCGATGCCTACGCGGCGCCGCGTCGGGCCGACTTCAAGAGCCCCGCCTATACCGATCGCTTGAGTCCGCAGGCGCCCACCATCGCGGAGGTACTCAAGCCCGCGGGTTATCGCACGTTCATGGTCGGTAAATGGCATCTCGGTTACCGCCCGGAAGAGTGGCCCGCCGCCCGCGGGTTTGATCGCTCCTTTGTCATGATTGAAGGAGCGATGAACTACTACGGCTATGGACCGCAGCATTCCCTCCCGCAAGGGGAGCAGGGGACCTTGCCCATGGTCGTCGACGGCACCCCATTTACTCCCCCGCTGGAAGGTTTTTTCACGACGGACGCCTTCACGGATCATGCCATCCGTTACCTTCGGGAAACGCGCGATGGAGCGGCGCCTTTCTTTCTCTACTTCGCCCACAACGCGCCGCACTGGCCGCTGCATGCGCGACCGGAAACGATCGCGAAATACCGTGGAAAATACCGCGCGGGTTGGGACCAGATTCGGGAGCGACGGTATGAGGAGCTCCGGAAGGAGGGTGTCATCCAATCGGGTTGGCCGCTCGCGCCCCGCCCGGAGAACCTGCCCGCCTGGACCGATCTTCCCCCTGAAAAGCAGGATGTCTGGGATTCGTGGATGGCGGTTTACGCCGCGCAGGTGGAAGAAATGGATACCGCGATCGGTCGTCTGCTCGAGACCTTGCGTGAAACCGGTCAGGAAAAGAACACGCTTATATTGTTTTTCTCAGATAACGGCGGTGCCGCTGAACGTCCGTTAAAAACAATCGCGGACGCGCCGCTCGGTTCGCGCGAACACTACGAGGGTTACGCCATCGACGGCGCGCACGTCAGCAGCGCCCCTTTTCGCAAAACGAAGAAGTTCAGCCATGAAGGCGGCATCAGCAGCCCATTGATCGCGTACTGGCCCGCCGGAATTCCGGCCGCGCGGCAAGGTCAATGGGTGACGGATCCCGGCCACGTAATCGACATCATGGCGACGTGCATGGATATCGCCGGCGTGACCTGGCCCAAGGAGTGGAACGGTGGACGTCCGACGGCGGTGCAAGGTATCAGTTTGGCACCTACGTTCGCCGGCCGCGGGTTGGAGCGCGCTGAACCGCTGTTCTGGGAGCACGAGGGGCATCGCGCCGTGCGTCACGGCGACTGGAAATTGGTCGCCTCGTTCAACGAACCCTGGGAACTCTATAATCTCGCGACCGATCGCACCGAGATGACTAATCTGGCGAGCGTCCACCCGGAAGCGGTGCAACGCCTCTCGGCGAGCTACACGACTTGGGCGGAGGCCGCTGGCGTCAAACCGTGGCGGGTGCTGCCGGGCATCCCGGGCAAGGCCAAAAAGTAAAGAAGGTCTGGGTTGAGATAGACATTCCTGTCTGTTCCTGTCTGTTCCGCTCCTTGATCTACGGCCTTGCCCTCGAAGCGGCAGGAAGGCACGCCGGCCTCACTCTGGAGTGCCGGATTTGTAGGTCTTTGATTTTGAGCGGATGTAAAATCCGAAATCATCCGACCTCGAGTCAGGTTCCACGTGGGCCGTTAATCACCAGTTGGAGGAGGGTGCACTGCTGTCCAAAACAGGGGCGAACAGGCTGATTTATTTAGCAGGTAAGCTGAAAAACTCGCCTTGATTTTTGACAAGCGTGGCCGGGGGGTGCGGGCCTGCAAACGAACGGACGCGTCAGTGGATCTCGGAACGCGACGGCCAATCCTGCGGGGTTCCGCTACGGGTTTGACCAGAGGGGCTCCGGGCGAGGCAAAACGGCGAGCCGTGGACTCGGTTGGGGGGACAACCGAACGCCTGAGCGGCGGCTACAAATGGCCGATTCAATAGCTGGACGCGTTGCGCGGATTGCTTCGGCGTGCTTTGGTTTCGCGTGGCACGATCCGACAAGAAACAGCGACCCGGCGGCGACCCAAAGGCCGCAAACGTGGAGAAGCCGGAATGGCATGGGGGCGCCGAGCCTCCGCACTTCAGCGACGAAGAGGCGCAGCGTTTGTCCGCGCTCCAACTTTGCGATGCCGTGGCGTTCCGTTTGCGGCATCTGGGAGTGGATACCACGGATCTCATGCTGCTGCGGAATCGCGTCGAGGAGATCGAGGAGATGAACGATCAGGCGCGAGACGCAGTGGAACAACTCTCGGCCGCGGTGGATAAACTGCGCTCACCGGCGCTGCGCCTCGGCACGCTCATTCAACGGATTGGCGAAGAGCGCGTATTGGCCTGCGTGGGCGGAACCGACTACGTCTGCAATATTGATCCGGCGCTTCCGGAATCTGCCTTGGAAGCAGGGGCCCGGGTGCTGCTGAATGAGGCGTTTGCGGTGACGGATACGTTCGGTTTGGATCGGAACGGACCGGTGGTGAAGATCACCGAGGTCCTCTTCGACGGACGCCTTCGCATCGGGCAGGAGGCGGGAATCAGCGATGCGATCGTGATCCGCTCCGATGCCATCGGCAAAGAAATCTTAAAGCCCGGAACCGAGGTGCGCCTCGACGCGAACCAGCGCGTGGCGGTTGAAATCATCGGCATGGGAAAGCGCCTTGATCGCACCTTCACGACCGTCGAAACGCTGCCATGGAATGCAATCGGCGGCCAGGCGGAGGCGGTGAAGGCGATTCGCGAATCGATCGAGTGGCCGCTCCTGCACCCGGAGTTGTTCAAGCGCTTTAAACACAGCGTGCCGAAGGGATTTCTGCTCCACGGCCCGCCGGGTTGTGGAAAAACGCTCCTCGGTAAAGCCACCGCTTATAATCTTCGCGCGCATCTTCGCGAAGCGACGGGCATTGATCGCCCGGAATTTTTCCTGAGCGTCAAAGGCCCCGAACTCTTGAATATGTGGGTGGGCGAATCAGAGCGGCAGGTCCGCGACTTGTTTGTCCAATGCCGCGAGAAAGCCACGGAAGGGCAGCTGGCGTTTTTGTTTATTGATGAGGCCGAGTCGATCCTGGGAACGCGACGGGCGTTTCGCGGCGGAACCAATATCCTATCAACGGTGGTGCCCATGTTCTGTGCGGAAATGGACGGACTTGAGGCGCTGCAAAACGTGATCGTCATCCTCGCGTCCAACCGGGCCGATCTCATCGATCCGGCGATTCTGCGGCCAGGCCGCATCGATCGAAAGATCCGCGTCCGTCGCCCTGATGCCCAGGCGGCGCGGGAAATCTACGGTATTTATCTGACGGAGGATCTTCCGCTGGCCGAGCTCCGCGACGCGTTAATCGAGGCGATTAGTGCCGCGCACTATACGAAGACGGAGGAAAACCGCTTCCTCGACGTCACCTACCGAAGTGGTCGGCGCGAACAACTGTATCGTGGCGACCTGGCGAGCGGGGCGATCATCGCCGCCATTGTTGACCGTGCGAAGGAATTTGCGATCGGCCGCTCGATCATCGCGAAAGAAGAGTCGGCCATCACGCGGCAGGATTTGCTCGCGGCGTTGGCGAACGAGTACCGTGAAAATGATGTCTTCCCGCCGAACGACATCACCGAGGATTGGCTCAAGTTGACCGACTTCGATCCGGAGAACGTCGTGCGCCTCGCACCGTATCGCGCTGCACCCAAGGACGGTCGAATTGCTACGGGGGCGGTGTGAACGTGAAGATGAAGATCACGCGCCGCCGGTGTTGCTTGACGAAGGCCGGGTTCGGGGAAAGTGCCGGGCTCCGGCCCGGCCTCGCATCGGGCGACTCGGACGTCGTACGTAGACAAGGCGCGGGTTAACCGCGGAGGCGAATTTGACCGGGACGCGTGGTTATAATCTCCGATGCAAATCCAATTCGGCCTCGAGACAGAGTATGGGATTACCCGGGAACGGCCGGAGGGAATTGATGTGGTGGAGGAAGCGATTGCCGTCGTGCGCAGTGCACATGCTCCGGGGGTGCGCGACCGCTGGGATTACCGGTCTGAAGATCCTCATCAGGACGCGCGTGGTTTTCGCGTGCAGGAGCTCCAGCAGGATGCGGATGAAGCGAGTTACTTTCGTCAGGATGCGCAGCGCGCGCTGACGTTTACCGAGTTGAAGAGCGACCTGGTCCTGCGGAACGGCGCGCGTTTCTATAATGATCATACGCATCCGGAATATTGTACGCCCGAATGCAGTACCCCGCGCGAGTTGCTCCAGCAGGACTGGGCCGGAGATGCTCTGGTCCTCGAGTGCGCCGTCGCGGCCTCGGCGGGTTCCGATAACCCGGTTCGACTGTATAAAAACAACTCGGATTTCCTTGGCCATTCCTATGGCTGCCATGAAAACTATTTATTGCCGCGGGCGCTGCCCTGGCCGCGACTGGCGGAGAGCATGCAGGCCTTCCTGGCCACGCGGCAGATTTTCTGCGGCGCCGGAAAATATGGTTGGGAGGCCGAGGATCGATTTCTCCAACCAGGGTTTCAGATCGCCCAACGCAGTGACTTTTTCTGCGCGCTGCAGGGCGTCGAGACGATGCGGGACCGGCCGCTGATCAATACGCGCGATGAACCACACGCGGATCCGGCGAAGTACCGGCGTTTCCATGTTATCGTCGGTGATGCCAATCTTTCGCCGTTCTCCACCTATTTGAAAGTGGGGACGACGGCGCTTGTCCTGCAGGCGCTCGCGTCCGGTGCGCCGGTCGATCGCCTGCCCCGACTGGACGATCCCGTCGCCGCTCTGACGCTCATCTCCCGTGATCCCGAATGGCAGTGGCGCGTCCGGCAGGCTGATGGACGGGAGACGACGGCAATCGCCGTGCAGCGGGCGTACTTGGAATGGGTGCGGGAATTCGCGCCTCCGGCGGAGGCGGAGTGGGGCGCGGTCCTGAGTGCATGGAGCGAAACGCTCGACGATCTGGAGCGTGATCCGTTATCCACCGCCGATCGCCTGGATTGGTCGGCGAAATACCGTCTGATCGAACAGTTTCGCGAGAGCGAGAAACTCGCGCCGGACGACCCGTGGCTGCGGAGTCTTGACCTCGCTTACCATCTTCTCGATCGCTCGCAGGGGCTCTACTACGGCCTGCTTGAAAGCGGGGCGCTGCGGCTGCCGTATCCGCTCGCGGAGATCACGCCCGCTGAACTGGCTGCGCCCCTTACGACCCGCGCTCTTCTGCGCGGCGGTTGCATCGAGAAATTTGGGCCAGTGGTGGAGTCGGCGCAGTGGGACGCGGTCGTGCTGCAGGACCGGAGTGGGCTGATCGAATTGAATCTGGGCAACGTGTTTTCCCCGGAGGCGTTGGAGCGGGGCCGGGTGGTACTCGCGCAGGCCCATTTACCGGCGGATTTGCTCGCGCTGCCATTTGCAAAACGGCGCTAGCAACGCATCCTCAAAGAGTCTTGATTGCCGTGCAACCCGAGATCGGAAACCAAGGAGTAATCTTCCATGCCTGACACCATTCAGAAACCGCGCCCGGTTTTGCCCGCTCCCACGCCGGGAGGCGGGGGCGAGGGGCCGAAGCAGCCGAATATCACAAAACCGAATACAGACGAATTGCTCAAGCGAATGCGCAAGGTCGATCCGGATCAGGCGCGTCGCTATCGCCAGCGCACTGGCGAATGAACGGCGACTTCATCGCGCTGCTGCCGAAGAGCCCATTTGCGACGGCGCAGGCTTCGGGTGGGCATGTGCCCCGCCTGGAGGCGACCACGGTTTTTGCGTTTCATTGCGCGGCGGGAGTGATCGTGGCGGGTGACCATCGCGCCACCGCGGGGAATATCGTGTTCTCAGACCGGACGGAAAAAATCCTGGAGCTCGATCGCCATTCGCTGCTGGGAATAGCTGGGAGCCCGGCCATCGCCATGGAAATGGCTCGCACGCTTCAGACCTCGTTTGATTTTTACCGGCGCAGTCAGTTGCAGCCGATGAGTCAGCCGGCAAAGATGCGCGCCCTCGCGCGCTTGCTGCATGATAATCTTCCGGCGACCTTGCAGGGCTTCGGCCTGGTCGCGCCGATCTTCGCCGGCGTGGACGGCGTGGAGGGCGGTCGGCCCTCCATTTATTTCTACGACCCGATGGGCGCCCAGTTTGAGGCCGCCGCCTTCGCGGGTTCGGGTTCCGGGGCGGGAAGTATCAAGAGCGTGCTGCACTTCCTGGAGCAATGGAGTGACCCCAAACCGGCGGAGATGCCGCTCGATCAGGCGGTCACGTTGGCGAATCAGTTGCTGATGACGGCGGCGGAATACGATACGGCGACGGGCGGCGTGGATCCCGCCCGTGGGGATTTTGCAACGGTGAAACTGCTGAGCGCATCGGGTGTGCGCTCTATCCTCGCGGATGAGCAGGCCGGGTACTGGAAGGACAAGGTTTCCCGATGAACGACGAACCATATCGCTGGCTCGAGGCGGTGGCGAATCGCCGCGAATACATTCGCGATCAGCTCAAAGGAGCGACGCCCGTCCTGGCGTTTTCCCGCCCCGAAGGGATTCTCCTGGTCGGAGTGGGCAGCGGAAACTCCAAGGTGTTCGAGATCTACGACCGGCTCGCCCTGGCTGCGTTGGGGCACCCGGTCGACATCGAAAAGATTCGGCAGACCGTGATTGAGTCGGCGCATATGGAAGGCTTCACGCGTTCACCCGAGGACGTGACCTTGCGGCGCCTGTTGAATTTTTCCCTCGGACCGGCGCTCAAAACGAGTTTCGAGCAAATCCTCTCGGCGCCGATTATCGTCGAATGTGTTTTTGCCGAGTTGGGGACGAAGGTCGGTCAGGATGTGCTGGCGCGCGTGAATTTTGATGGCACCTACCGGTTCGAAAACAAGGGCGTCGTGGTGGTGCATACCGATCATGCCGATGAGACATCCGCCGCAACCTGGCTGCGCGAACAACTCACTGATGACATGGGGGTCGGCGCGGTCCGGCAGCTGGCGCTGGCGGCATGGCGGGCGCTGACGGCCGACAAGCCGTTTACTCCGCCGACGACGGAAGGGGCCGGAGAAAAGGCAACGCCGGCCGAGCTGGGCGGTCGGGTCATTGAATGTGCGCTGCTCGACCGTCGGATCTCTGCGCGGGTCCGATATCGCGGCTTGGAACCAGCGGAGTTGTCGTGAGAAACAAAGCGGGCCGCGGTCTCCGTATTACCGGACTGGAGACGGAATACGGGTGCCTGATCCAGGGCGCCGACGGGCGGGCGGTGGGCCAGCTGCGCGACTGGTTTTTTGAACATCACCGCCACGGGTTGGTTGATCAGCACGACCGCGGCTGGGACGAACCACCGGGAAATGGCGGGTTCCTCTTCAATGGCGGACGCGTCTATATTGACATGGGGCACCTCGAGTATTGCACCCCGGAATGCGCGACCCTGCAGGACGTGGTGCGCTATGATCGCGCGGGAGATCGGCTGCTGCTCGATGGACTAAAAGCGCTGGGCCTGGAGGAGTCGGTCAGCTTTATCCGCAATAATATTGATCACCATACCGGGGCGACGTTCGGCTGCCATGAAAACTATTCTATTCCGCGGACGGCGCCGCTGACGCTTTCCCACATTCAGAGCCTGATCGCGTTTCTCACCCTGCGCGTTTTGTTTACGGGCAGCGGGCGGGTGGGCGAGACGCCGTCTGCCCTCGACCAACGAAAGAAGGGGAAAGGCGTGGATTTTCAGATTAGCCAGCGGGCGGATTTCGTTGAGACGGAGTTGTACGAATGGGTACAGCACAGCCGTGCCATCATCAATACGCGCGATGAACCCCTGGCGGATCCGCGGCTTTATCGACGCCTTCATCTCTTGCATGGCGACACCAATGTTCTGCCGGCGGCACTTTATCTAAAAGTCGGCATGACGCGTCTCGTCCTCGATTTGCTGGATGCGAATGATCTTCCAGAGCTGGCGCTGGCCGATGCGGTGAATTCATTGCGCTCCCTGTCCCGTCAAGTCCGTCCGCCCTGGCGGGTGATAATGGAGGACGGCGCGGAGGCCGATGCGGTGGAGCTGCTCAGTCGGTTTCGGCAGCGAGCGCAGGCGCGTTTTGGCGGTCGCGACGCGGAGACTGATTCCGTACTTGGTTTATGGATGCGGGTGGAGCAGGGGCTGGCGTCGGATCCGAAGCAGCTGATGGGTCTCGTGGATTGGGTGACAAAGTTGGAGCTGTTAGAGACGTTTCGGCAGCGCGAAGGCTTGGCGTGGGATGCGCCCTGGCTGGAGTCGCAGGATCTTGAATACCACCAAGTCGATCCCGACCGGAGCCTCGGGCTCGCGCTCGCGGACCTGGACGGTCCGTGGGGGCTCGATCTGGAAAGTCCGCGTTCGCTGATCGACCCGCCGATGGACACGCGCGCGGCGGTGCGGAGCGCGCTTATGCGCCGAATCGCCGAGGCGGGCGATCCCTACGAGATCGACTGGCACCGGATTGGATATGGGAGTGCGGAGTCGGTGTTGTTGCTCGATCCCTTTCAAACCGAGCTCAGCCGTTGAAGGTCCGCGGTGGACGACGGGCGGGGCCAATCCGAAGTGTATCAGGATTTATGATGCGCTTCATTTGCTGCCTGTTCCTTTCGATCCGGAATTGGCGCCGGGCGGAAGAGATTGGCGGTCTCTCGGATCTTGAGGGTTGACCTGATTATTTTGCCCACTCAATTTTTTACCGGAGCTTGCAATGCCGTCCTAACTCTCTGGCCGGTTGCGAAGCAACGTAGATAGTATGCGTATCTTGCGGTCGATAAACGACCGGAAGCCCTAACCCAAACCCGCGATGATTGCCATGAATATTCTGAATTCTGCCCTTGGCGCTCTGCTGCTGACTGCGTCCACCTCCGCACTCTTATCTCAAGTGGCTCCGGCTTCGGCTGTCCCCACCACGCCGCTGGACCCCGGTGACCGCGTGATGCTTGATCCCTTCGTCGTCAGTGAAGACGATAATGTTGGTTACTCCGCCAATAGCACGCTTGCTGGCACGCGCATCAATACTGCGCTCCGCGATGTGGGTGCGTCCATCAGTATCATCACCCCGGAGTTTCTCAACGATACGGCTTCAACCAATATCGGGGAACTTCTTTCCCTCACAACCGGGACCGAGGTGGGTGGAGTGTACGGAAATTTTGCGGGGGGTGGCCAAAGCAATGGCCGTCCCGACCAATCGGAGAGTCGCGAAAATCCCCAGGGCAACCAGCGCGTTCGGGGCATTGGCCCTGCCAGCAACACGCGCGATTTTTTTCTCACCGATATCCCGTTTGATTCCTATAACACCTCGCGGGTAACGATCAGCCGTGGACCCAACTCCCTCCTTTTCGGCATCGGAAATCCGGCGGGCATTATCGAAGCGTCGCTGCAAAAAGCGCAGCTTAACGAAAATCGCAACGAAGTCTCCGTCCGTTATGGGTCCAATGAATCCTACCGGGCGTCGCTTGATTTGAACCGCGTGCTCGTGAGAGATCGCCTGGCGGTCCGCATTGCCAGTGTTGGCGAGCAGAACAATTATGATCAGGAGCCGGCGTTCGACCGCAAACGCCGCCTCTTTGGGGCAATCGAGGCCATTCTGCGTGATGGAAAGCGCACTCCGCTCTTTGGTAAGACTACCCTGCGGGCCTCCGGCGAAATTGGCGACAGCCAGGCGAACCCTGTCAACGTGATCCCGCCGCTCGATGCGTTCAGTATCTTCTTTCAGCCGCCTGATCCTGCGCTCAATGATATTCCAGGCGTCACCCTCGACGCGGCGCTGACTCCCGGAAACCCACGCTATATCTACGCCCCGCGTGTTACCGTCGATAATCGGGGAAATGCCAGTGCCATTCCGCAGAACGTCGGTGGTTACTATGGCGTTCCGTATTTCATTCAGATTCCTCTCGTCTATGACACTCCGGGGCAATCGGCTCCGGGCTTTGCGAGCTCGAATAACCCCGCGCTAAACGGTATTGCCGGTATCATGGGCCGGATTCGCTATGCGAACAACCTGAACCGTCGTCCGCCCGTCGATGTCATTTCCACTCGCTCCAGTTACAGCTTGCTGTCCGGTTTCGTGACGCCGTCCTTGCAGAACCGGGAAATCTTCGACTATCGCAAGCGGCTCATCTCTGGTGGGAGCAACCGCATCGAGCAGGATTTCGATGCCTTTAACGTCGCGCTTACCCAGGAACTCTTCGACGGTCGGGGCGGTTTCGAACTCGCGTACGATCGCCAGACGACGCGCTCCAAGCGCTCACTCCCGTTTTCATTCGGGCAGAACGGGGCTGGCAACGGGCAGTCCGACATCTATATCGATGTCTCCCGGTATCTGAGCAATGATGAACCAAACCCCAATGTCGGTCGTCCCTTTATTCAGCAGCTCGGGAGTCAGGATCGCCGGCAGGATCGGGAGCGTGATTCGTTCCGCGCCACCGCCTTCTATCGTCTCGATTTCGACGAGCAAAAGAAGACGTTCTTCGGAATCCCTCTCGGCAAGCATACCTTTACCGGATTGTTCAATACCCAGGAGATCGATGCGCGCACGGAGTCATACGACCTGTCGTGGGATAGCGATCGACGCAATCTCACCACGGATGTTTTTCAAGCCGCGCTCAACAGTTCGTTCCGTCGTTCCCCGGTTATTCTGCAGTATGTGGGCCCGTCGGTCGTGAATGCGGGATCGATCGACGACGTTCGCATCACCACGCCGTTTTCGGGCGCAATTCCACGCGATGGCGATACCCATCGCGTCACGTTTTTCGACTTCACGACCAAGCAACTCGTGACCGACGATCTTTCCGTCCGCCGCTTTCTCAATGGTGGGTCGCTTAGCCGGCAGACGCTCGAGTCGAAATCCCTGAGCCTGAAAAGCGATTTTTTTAACGACACGATTATCGGGGTCATTGGCTGGCGCTGGGATAGCCTTAAAACCTATTCCAACGAGAACAATACGCGGTTGCCGGATGGCACACTCGACCCGAGCTTCCGTCTTGGTGACGACGTTGATCTTGATGAGGATGGCCGCAACTTCACTTGGAGTGTCGTCGGCCGTTATCCCGAGCGGGTTCTTGGGCGGTTGCCGTTTGGACTGGACCTGAGCGCCTTTTATAATGAATCCGGTAATTTTAACCCGGTAAATGTCCGCACTAATCTCAATGGAGTGATTATTGATACTCCCGCGGGTGAAACCAAGGAATACGGCGTTCTCGCCGAATTTTTCGACCGCCGTGCGTCACTCCGTTTAAATTGGTTCAAAACCCTTCAAACCAATTCCTCCAACAATGCCCAGGGAGCTACCGGGCAGGCCTTTAATTTCCCCAATTTCCTTATCAACCGCTATACCACCGCGCAAACCCAAGGGATCGAGTTCTCCACCATCCCCGGTGTAACCGCCGCCGGTTACAATTCATATCAACAATTATACAATGCACTTTTCCAACTGCTGCCCGAGCCGGCGAATTCCCTGAAGAATCTGCGGTTTGATGCGAGCGGTAATCTCCAGAGCGATGGGCTCCAGGGACTGACGGACACCAGCGATCTTACCGCTCGCGGTTTCGAAGCCGAGCTAGTGGGGAATCTCACTCGCCGCTGGCGCGTTTCATTTAACGTCGCGAAACAGGAGACGGTGCTCAACGGGTCCGCCCGTCTGACCAAACGGGTGGCTGATGCGCTCTTTGCCAACCTGGAGAAGTTCAACCTGCTGGGGATTGATCAGGGTCCCGCGCTCCCGGAACGGCAATCGACGGCCGAGCGCTTCACTAGCAATATCGGCACTCCGCTCGCGGCGACGGTCGCTCAGGACGGGGCGGTTTCACAGGAGCAGCGTAAATGGCGCGCGAATTTTGTCACGACCTACGACTTCCGCGATCTGGAGGTGCCGGTGCTGAAACAAATGAGCCTGGGCACCGCTGTCCGCTGGCAGTCGAAGGTCGCACTCGGCAACCCTTTCCTGACCGGAAATCGGCTGAAGGAAAAGATCGTGGAGACGAATCCCAACTATACGAACGTTAACCAAATTGCGGACAACGATCCGATCATGGAGTCGCAATTTACTGATCTCGCGAATCCGTATTACGGCCCTGAGGAGCTCGCTGGAGATGTCTGGATCAGCTATCGCCGGAAGATCTTCAAGGACATCGATTGGCGGCTGCAGCTCAATGTCCGCAACGCCTGGGGCAACAATGACGATATTCCCGTCACCGCCAATCCGGATGGTAGTATTGCCGTTATTCGGATCCCGAACGAGACCCGCTGGCTTCTCACCAGCACGTTCAGTTTCTAATCGTGGAGCGTGCCTGAACGGCCCGGGCAGGCGGGCGAACAGACCGCTGCGCCCGGGTCCCTGATGGGCGCTACGGCGGCAGGCTCCCCGCCGGGTGAGAACTACCTGCCGATGGCAGCGACCTGATTAGTGTGCGGTTCGCGTGCCCGACTAAGCTTCAGTGAGCCATTGACGGATTTTTTCCTGGGCGGTCGGTTGGCCGAAGAGGTTGCAATGATGCACGCCGGTCAGGACTTCGCGATGGATGCCCGCGGGCAGTACGACCTTGGTGTCGGCGGGCACAAAGGCGAGAACCCGGTCGCTCTTCAAAAACGCGGGCAAGTTCGCGGCCTCCGAGGGCGGCTGGCCGAGGCACCACACATTCTTGGTGTTGACGACGAGGTCATTGCCGTCGCGGAAAAAGCCGTCGATCGCCGCATCGATCCCGGCGGACTTCGCGGCTTGCCAGAGGGCCTTGAGATTCGGCACGAAGGGAGACGGTTCGAACTCGGCTGTCACGGCAGCGTGCCGGATGCCCTGATCAGGATCTGCCGCTTGCAGGCGTTTCAGGAACGAGTCCTGGCCGGCCATCAACGGATTTTGCGCGAGAATGCCGGGAATACTCGACATGCCGCGGGCGACCGCGAGACGGGCGAGCAATCCGGCGAGCCGGCCAAACGTCCGCGCATGATCGACCCCCGTGAGGTTGATCAGGGTGTCGGCCATCGCTCCCCAGTTTTTTGGATTCGCGAGATCGGTGCCGCAATTGGGGGTGCCGAGAAAGATCAGGTTCTTCACCGCGCCGGCATGCGGGAGCAACTCGCAGAACGCCCGTGCGACCAGACCACCGCGGCTGTGCGTGATAATGTCGAGGCGCTTTCCTTCCAGCAGTTCGGGGGCGAGTCGGAGCAGTTCCTGCGCGAGCAGTTCGGCGTTTTCCAACGGATCCTTTGATAACGTCCAGTGATCAAAGCCCAGCACCGCGCGGTAGCGTTGTTGCGCCCATTTTAGAAAAGCGGGGCCGAATCCTTCCACGGGCGAAGCGGTCTTGCTGAACGTGCCATGAATCAGCAGGAGAACGCGGTCGTTGTCTTTGGTCGCCTTGGGCAATCCGACATCGGCGAGTGGACGCATCGTGGTTCCGTTGATCGATAACAGTCTTTCCACGGGGACCTCCTCGCGATCGTATTCGCGGACGAGGCCGGTGAGGCCGTCGTCGAAGCCGCTGATGATCCAGCGACCGATGACGCGCACGATGCCGCGTTGCGCGGGCAATTGACGGCGCACGGCCGGATTGGCGAGCAGCTGTGCGAAGTCCGATCCGGGTAAGCCGTCGTAGGTGGCTTCGCCGCCGCGCGTACCGGCCGCTGCCGCCTGGCCGGGCTTGCGAATGCGCCAGCGCCGCAGACCGGCCTCCTCGACCAATTCGAGTGCCGGACCTTCGGGTGCTTCGGTCGCCGGCCCACCGCGCACGGGGCCGCGGCGCAGCGCCACGGGATCGTCGACCCAGTCACGGAGAACTTGATCCGGCGCGTGCAGCAACGCGGGCCGCAGGCCTTCGAGGCGCGGCTGCGGGCGGTTGCGAACGGGAGCCGCTTCGCCCCCGCGCATGGATGGAACGGGGACGTTGCGGCGTTCGCTGCCGGCGAGGGCTTGGAACATTTCCTCGGTGGCGTCACCGTATAGCACGAGGCTCGCCCAGCCGAGACTGGCCCAGGCGCCGGTGTCATCACCGTCCGTTTCGGAGGGCGTGGCGATGCGGCGGGCGCCGGCCTTGGCGCGGCGCAACGCCTCGCCGAGCGAGGCCCGTTCCGAGAAGAGTTCGTGATAAAACGTGAGGGCGATCTGTTGTGCGAGCAGATCGTCAATCGGCCAAAGCGGAGCAATGAAGGCGGCGACACCTTCGTTGATACAGGCCGTGGCGAGCCCGAAGACATTGCCTTGATATTTGATGGCGCGGCTTTCCATCGCGGCTTCGCAGGCGTTGGCGTAAATGAGCCAAGGTGGTGCCGGGTGTTCGGAGAGGGTATTGCGCAGCTCGAGCGCCCAGAGCTTTCCATCGCTCAACAACCAGGCGCTGGTCTCGGGATCGTCGGCATCGAAAACCCCATGGCCGGCGAAATGAACGATATCATAGTCGCCATCGCGAAGGAGCGCGCGAAAATCGGCATTGGTCACGCGCGTATGAATATGCGCGTCGCGCACGGGATCGAAGTCGATGACTTCGCCCATTTGCTCTTTCAGTTTGAGAAAATAACCGACGACTTGTTCGGCCTCCGCTTGGGCGCCGGGCAGTTGTGTCCAACCGGGCGTATCGAGCACCGGATCGCCTATAACGAGAATGCGCACGCGTCCCTGCCGGCGCCGGGGCACGCGGCGGGCCAGACCGGTGGCCATGAACACCTGCCGGCCCATGGCAAAGCGTTCGCTCAACCATTCGCCGCGGTGGTGCATGAGTTCCCACGGATACGCCATGAGTTCACGTGGGATCTGGAGTTGGAGATGAACCTGGCCGCTGCCGACATCGTCCTGACAGATTGTGCGCTCTTCCTCGAGGGTGCGTCCGAGCGACTGCAGAATATCGTCGCCCAACAATCCGCCCACCGCGCGCAGCCGGCGGAAGCCATCGCGGGTCATGACCGGGACCGAAAGCAGATCCTCGAGCTCGCGCAAGGCGCGTTGCATAAGTTCGGGTTGGACGCGACTGAGCTGCTCGGTGATCACGGCGCCGCGGTTTGCCGATTCGAGTCGCAATAGATAGTGCTCTTGATTTGCACCGGATCCGGGCAGCGGATTTCCCCGGCCATCGCGCGTCCCGCGACGTTGCTCAAGGGAGAGGGTGAGGGCGGGCGCGGGAGCCATCGGGCGGAATTGTTCGCGCAGTCCCCAGATGACCGAATCGGCCCCCGTGAGCCGACGCAACACGTCACGCCGCGTGCCGGCGCCACCGGTCGCGAGCAAGGAGCACACCAGTCGCCAAAGCGCGCGGGGATGGTGCTGGATCAAGTTGGCCGCACCGAGCAATGCCGCCCAGTGAATCCGAGTATGGAAGGCGAACGCCTGATAGCTGGGGCTCATCAGCTCATCCAGCTTCGGTGGCCGATAGAGTGACACGCCGGACCAGCGCGGCCAGTGCGTGGACAACGCGTTGTCGGTGACCGCGGCAATCACCATCCCAGGTCGGGGATCTTCGGTGCTCGACGTCGCGGACGCGAAGATGGAGTCGCCGAGGAGCATGGACGCGGCCTGGCGGGCTTGACGGGCGAGCCGGCGGGCGAGATCGCGGGATTCTTCGAGACGCTCGAGATCAAACTGCCGCTCTTGGGCGAGCGCGGGCAGCGAACTGCGAATCGCCTCGGACAACGCTGCGTCCAGCTCACGGGCCTGTTCGGTGGCGCTCGCGAGAGCTTGGGCTTGGCTCGGGCCTTCGCCGAGAAGCTGCAGGCGCCGCCGAATGCCCTTCTCAATTGAATCGTGAATGGTCTGACCAGCATCGATGGGCCGGTTCGAGCGCAAGGCGCTGCGCAGCAGTTGAGCCCGGCCTCCGCTGGCCAGTGGGGCACGTTCCAGGATGGTGGCGACCGCCGCGCGAAAGCGCTCGAATTGCGCGCCGGACGTGCGCTTCAGAGTGGTGCCGAGCCAGCCTTGCGATGCTTCGTCCGCCATCGCATCGAGCAACTGCGAGAAGATGACGAGCAGGCTGCCGGCATCGTAGGAATATTTCTTGTCGAGGTCTTCATCGTGCTCGAAATACGAGACGAACAAGCAGCGGGTTTCCCAGATCAGGCCCTCGCCGAGTGCCTGCATCAACCCGATGCAAAAGGTGTCGAGCGCGCGGGCGAAGTCGTCGAGCCGGCGTAGGTCGAGAGCGGATACGGCGCACGGGTAACCCGATTTTTCGGCCGCGTAAGTCTTCGCGATGGCCGGGACGAGCAGTTCCGCGAGTTCATCCGTGCCGAGATTTCCCTGGGCGGCGCGAATGCCGGCGCGCCAGGCGTTGAGCACGGTGGTGAAGTTCCAGCCGGAGCCCGGAACGGAGGTCTGGGACGAGAGCAGCACCTGGACCCGGCCCTCGAGTTCATAGGCGAGCTCCAGAAACTGGATCCGGCAGCTGTCGATGGCGAGGAGCTCGATGGCGTCGCGACCGAACTCGGCGAGGATCCCGCGCATGACGGCGCCGATCTCGACGACATCGAGAAAATTGCCATGGGACTCGTCGCGACAAATGGTGAACACGCGTGATTTCGCGTGATCGGCGCCGGCCCCTCCGGGCGCGGGATCGAGGGCGCTGACGCCGCTCAGCACGATCGCGGTGCGTTCGGCCGGGCAAACCGACAGGCCCCAGCGGAGAAAATCCGAGAGCACCGCAGGATCGCCGCTATCGATCTCGCCCAGGTGTTCGTCGGGCTCGGATTTCTTTTTGCCGTGGGGCGGAAGCAAATACCGCGTAGCGCCGGAAGGGCTGTCGTGTTGGACCGCGATCGCGAGTTCGGTACTGGCGCCGGCCGCGAGCACCTGATTGAGGTTGGCCCGCAATTCATCCGCGAGGTACTCCACATCACCCGCAATATAGATAAGCACAGCCCAGGGA
>Ga0163150_10003621_pt1 | contig 21502 bp, 12 predicted proteins | sample OliLakLV19P2IB_FD_148628 | JGI IMG/M metagenome (GOLD analysis project Ga0163150, IMG submission 148628) | Freshwater microbial mat bacterial communities from Lake Vanda, McMurdo Dry Valleys, Antarctica - Oligotrophic Lake LV.19.P2.IB | ecosystem: Environmental > Aquatic > Freshwater > Lake >...
GCGTATTATCATGATATGTACAGGGATCCTAAAACACTGACCTGGAACAAAAAGATTAAAATCCAGCTGGAAGAAAGGTATATGTCCGTTGCTATCCGGAATGCGGTGAAAGTTATTAGTTTATCCAACGCCTGGCTTGACCTTCTTAAGGTCCCTGCTGCCGTAAGAACAATAGTTGAAAATGGCTTTGACGAAACGGCCTGGAAACAAATAAAAAAAAATCAACCGGTTAATCGTTTCGTGATATCCTCTATCGGTACTTTATACGATCAACCCGTGTTGAATGAATTGTTAAAATCCATTGCCTTGTTTTTAAATCAAGGCCATCAGGATGTTCAGGTCCGGTTTATTGCTCCTGGGGGGCAAGCAGTCCTTTCGAAAATTAAACACCTATTACCTTATGAAAATGTTCATCTTGAAGAACACCGGATCTCCTATCAGGATGCGATTCAATGTGCTGCCGATTCGCACGTATTGATTTATCATGGATGGAAGGGTTGGAGTGAATTAAGTGGAACTAAAATATATGATTACCTGAGGTCTGGAAATAAAATACTGGTGGTGCCCTCGGATGATGGTCCGATAAAAAAATGGCTCACCCGGATGAAGGCCGGCGTCATTACCGATTCACCGGAAGAAGGGGCCTCAGCCCTGCAACAATGGTATGAAGAATGGAAAACCAACGGCAGCTTGGAATCCAATACTGACCTGGCTGACTTATTGCCGTACTCCAGGGAAGCCCAGGGCAAAATCCTGGAACAAACCTTACGATCATTGCTGATACCTGGATGAATATATTCTCCTGGTTACCGGACAAAAAATTTATTAAACAATCTTTTGTTTTATCGTCTGCTACGGTATTGGCCCAGGTGGTTTCTTTTATTGGTTCGTTGATTTTATTCAGAATATACACTCCGGCCGAATATGGTAAATTTGGGATTTTTGTTACCGTGTCCTCCTTAGTCTCTCTGGTGGGCACCGGGCAATTGCAACATGCTGTTTTTATTTCAGGAAATAAAAAGGAGACTGAACAAATCATATCGGTGATGATGTTGTTGAGTTTGGTTGTTTCCATTGTTGTTGCCCTCCTGCTCGCCATTTTTTACGGGCGGTGGGAAGGGCTTGGAGTCGGTGCGATATTGTTGTTGCCGCTTTCGATATTGGCCGGAGGATATTTTTTTTTTCTATCGGCCCTGGCAGCGAGTACCAGGTCGTTTGATCTCCTGTCATATCAGAAAATATTCAGTGCGATTATCGGTCCGGTAATTTCAATCGCCATAGGGATTTGGTATCAGGATGCGATTGGCCTCGTGGCCGGCTTCCTGATCAGCCAGGTAGTTTCCGTAGTAATCTTTTATAACAAACTGAATAAACTTTTCCGGTTTAATTTTTTCATTTGCACCAAAGACCTGGTATATATTTTTACAAGGTTTAAAAAATTTCCGCTATTCACCCTGCCTTCTGAATTGGTCAACGCCTTAGTGAACCAACTGCCCCTTATTTTATTGGGGCGTTATTATTCTTTAGAAGCAGTAGGTCATTACAAGATGGCGGTAACCATACTGAATCTCCCGATAGGGGCTATTGCTATACCGGTAAGCACGGTATTTAAACAGCAGGCTGCGGCAGCCCTGGCCGCTTTCAGGACGTGCAGGGAAATTTATTTAAAAACCACACGCATCCTGATTTTGAGCGGCAGCCTGCCTTATTTAGTGTTGGGTCTGTTCGGTAGTGGTTTATTGCCTTTGATTTTTGGGCCGGATTGGCAACCAGCCGGTAAAATGGTTCAGATTTTGGCTGGTTTATATTTTGCGCGATTTGTAGTAAGTCCATTGACTTCAGTTACTCAATTGACGGGTCACCAACAATTTGCTTTAGGGTTCAATATCTTTTTATTGATCCTCACCTTTATTTTGTTCTACGGAGGGCATCAGACTGGTGCTTCATATAGACAGTTGTTGAGTGCTTATGCTATGGTATACGGTAGCCTCTATCTTTTTACGTATGCGATGTGTTTAAGGTTTTGTTCTCATGCTGGACAGGATTAAAAATCAACTGATTAAAAGTGGTTGGATCCGTTTCAATTCAAAACACTATTGGGACCAGCGTTATGCCCGGGGAGGTGACTCCGGAGAGGGATCCAAAGGTCAATTGGCTCAGTATAAGGCGGAATTCATCAATCGTTTTGTAGTGATAAATCAATTAAAAAATATTGTTGAACTGGGATGCGGAGATGGCTTGCAACTTCAATATGCTAATTATCCGCAGTATACTGGCTTTGATATATCCTCCGTGGCCATTCAATCCTGTATAAAAATTTTTGAGGGTGACCAAACAAAAAGGTTTGTACTGTTGACAAAAGAAATTGAACTGGGAGAAAGAAAGGGTCACTGGGACCTGGCACTTTCCCTGGATGTACTCTATCATCTTATTGACCAGGGGGAATTTGAGCATTACCTCAGCACCTTGTTTTCCTTATCCAAAAGGTATGTTATAATTTATGCCCCGGATCAGGAACCTCCCTATCCGACTGCCCCGCACATCAGGTATCGTAGATTTTCAGATTTTATAAAACAACATTTTCAGGAATGGCAATTGATTGAGCGGGTTCCAAACAAATATTCCAATCAACCAACCGGTGCATCTTCCCGGTCAGAATTTTTCATCTACCGCAAATCGGATGCGTTAAACAGCCTATGAGATTTCTGATACTGGTCAATAATTACCCCGTTGAGCAGCCCGTCTATGCTGAGCGTTTTGTGCATGCCCGGGTGTCAGAGTATATTAAAACGCATGAATGCCTGGTAGCTTCTTTCAAAGTGCCCTCCGATTATATTTTTGAGGGTGTGCAGGTAGTCAGGCTCCAAAATGAAGCCCACTTTTATACTATACTCAACGAATATCGGCCCGACAGGATACTGGTGCATTTTGCACTGAAGCGTATTATCCGCATGCTGCAACCCGTCGACAAAAAGATCATAGTCTGGGTACACGGTTATGAAGCACTGGGATGGTACCGAAGGTGGTTTGAGCTGAAAAATACAGGGATATTTTCTTCTGGTTTCGTGAGAAAAGTAATCAGCAATATGAGCCAACAATACACCTTGAGGAGATTTATACAGCGCAGCAATCACACCCCATCCATCGTGTTTGTATTCGTCTCCCGATGGATGTGCAGGATGACCGAATCCGATACGTTTAGCCGGATCTTGTATAAAAAAATCATACCAAATCCTATAGATGACCGTTGTTTTACCTATAGTCCAAAACCTGATGATCATCGATTCCATATCCTGATTATCAGGCCATTTACCTCCTCAAAGTACGCCCTTGATATGGTCAGAGATACGATACTCGGACTGTCCAATGAACCCGGCTTCGAAAAACTGAAGTTCACGATCTATGGGCAAGGTCCGGACTGGGAAAGGATTACCGCAGCATTCAAGCCGTTTAATAATATCCGTCTTCACAATCACCTCATGAATAAAACTGCGCTGGCTGAAGTGTTTTTTAATCACGGAATTTTTCTCTGTCCTACCCGTCAGGACGCCCAGGGTGTAACGATGTGCGAGGCTATGTCTTGCGGTCTCGTACCCATAACATCAGCCAATACCGGTATACCTGAGTTTGTGCAGGATGGCTACAGTGGATACACCACTACATCTGTAAATGAAATGATTTTGAGAATAAAACAATTGGTTGCCCGGGCGGATTTATTTCAAACACTTTCTGGGCAGGCAGCGCAGTCCATTCGAAAAAAAGCGGGTATTGCCGATATCATCAACAGCGAATTGTCATTAATCATGTCCTGACCCTGTTACCTCAATATGACTATTTTACCAATCCCCTTGGTAAAAAACCTCCTGGCATCCCCTTCAGTGGATCCTTCCGATTCTTCAAAGGAGGTATACGATTTCCCATTATTGTCTTTCATTACGACGCGGTACAGATAGGTGCCGTTAGCTAGTTTATTTCCATATTCATCGTAACCATCCCAGGCATGCTCTGTCAGATGGGTACCTTCCTGTAACGGACCAAGATCCATCTCCGTGAGTTCCCGGACAATTCTCCCGGCTACGGTCATAATTTGAATTTTAAAAACCTGCGGCCGCTCACCGGTAAGTGTATACGCAAACCGGCATTGGGTGGTAAAAGGATTTGGATAAGGCAATACCACGGAAACCGTATTGTCTGTAATGATTTTAAAATTGATCTCATAAGGAGCATCCCCGGATTGATTTCCTGATTTGTCTTTACCCTGCACCCTTAGACCATAGGTTCCGCTTAAGGTAAATTGAGGGAGATAGGATATCACGGCCTGGTTGGAAGATATGGAATATGAATAATCCTTTCTGGGTACCAGAATGAATCTATCCGTACCAGGATATTTAATGCTGAGTTGGATTTGTGAAGTATCCACCGGAGAAAGTGTTTTATTATCCTTGAGTTCAATCTGGATCGAGGGTTGTCGGGAGACCAATTCATTGTTGAGGATAAGCTTTCCATCGAATAATACGTTGATGGTCGGAGGAATATAATCGCTGACAACAAAAAAATGGATGCGACCGGTATTGTTCAATAACGTGAACTCCGGAGCATTGTTTTGAGTCTTGGATTCTACCAACAACGTTTGTTGGTTTGTGCGATGATCTGTTGAAAATTCCCGGTTCACCTGCCTTTTTTGACCTGGTTCTAATCCGGCCGTGACCAGCGTATCTCGTGTGGTAGTGTTTTGCGGATCGGTTATAGAAAAAACAATCACAGAAGAATCCGTTTTTTGTTCACCTGCATTTTCAATGGTAAACCGGATCCTGACTTGTTCACCCTGATCAATGGTGTCCTTATAAAATTCGAATGCATCGTTGGCATTGATAGCCAGGTCGCTGAGGCCGGTATAAAAAACCCTCCAGTGATTCAGGTTCAACGAACCAGTTTTTCCGGTATCCCTGGCCTGCCATTCCAGTTTAATGGTCCTGTATTGGGCGGCGTTGACAAAGCTCATATCAATTGATGCAGCAGAACTCTTAAATAAGGTATCCATCCCCATGTCTGTTTGACCCAGGATCAGTATGGTGTTTTCCCGGGGATTGCGCAGATCCTGATGTATCCATTCAAATTTTTGCCAGCTGGAAGCAGGTCCTATGACCAACGATTGGATAGCACCTACGGTCCTGGGTCTGGTCACCTCAAAGGAAGACCTTACCTGCAGCCCGTCAGATGATATTTTTTCATCAATGACTTTGCCGCCTTTAATGAAAATGAATACATAGGGGTAGGATGGAAAATTAGCGAGGTTGCGGATTTGGCTGGCTCCCATGGATTCAAATACCTGGAATAGGTTTTTTCCTAGGGCTACTGAATCTGCGGCCCAGGATTCAGGAAAGTAGGATTGACCCGGTTCGATGTGATTATTTACGATTATATATTGACCCGGTTTGACTCCATTTTCGAGAAAATTGATGAGGTTGGCCCTTTCCTGTGTTGTGTTTTTATCCATAGGAAAATAATAGGTACCGACGACGCTATTAAAAACATTCAAGGCGCCATCCCTTCCGCCGATCGGATTGAGGTCGAGGTTGCCGGTCTTGGTGTCCCAGATGGTCACCATAAATTCTGAATTAAAACTCCGGTTGTTGCGCGATAGTCTCACCCCATTAAACAACACTTTCGAATATTCATTGGGATCTGAGGCGTGATTAATACTGCTTGCGACTACACTCACCGGTTCGGGATCTATACCCCAGCTGCGGGTATCGGTACTATAATGAAGGTATTTGATTACCGGATTCTCGCTGAATTGATAGGCATGTGACTGATTCCAGCCGGGCCCTTGTCCGGGAAGAAAAACAAACGAGCTCTGATTCCAGATAAAAGGGTGATTGGTAGCCAGGGTATCGGCTGCAACTCTCCAATAATAGACGGTATTGGCAACCAGGTTTAAGGTCGGTTTCCAAGTGATCATTCCTCCCCGCTGTTTTAAGATTGCATTTCGGAGTAAAAGAGAATTGAAAAGCGGGGTAGTGTCAATCTCAAAATAATAATTGGCTTCGTCGCCGAATGCATTGGAGGCGAATGCTTTTAAAGAAACAGCAGGATCCCCCACTATAGCAAATGGTTTTGGGGATATCGGTTTTGCTTCATTATTAAATATGGAAAAAGATATGCCTTTGATGTTGTGGTCATCTCTGAGCTCATTATTATTTTCTGCAAAAGGGGAAGGAGTCTCTGCATATTTATTCAGCGGATCGAGGAATATACTCAGATGATTGTTGCCTACTGCATCTTCAGGCATGGGCAGGGTCAGGTTAACCGTGGCATAGGATTTTTGCAACAAAACAGATTTTGAATACGTGAGCACCTGTCCATCCGGTAAGGTGTGCGTTATAGTCAAATCCACCGGTTGATTGGAATATCTACCCAGGTTCCATACATCCACAGAACAACGAAGGCTGTCCTGGTCTGCCTGGACATTGACAGGGTTAAATTTAAACGTGCTGAAATCCATAGTAAAATCAGGGCCATTGCTGTAATTGAGTTGTACCGCCGGATCACCATGGAAACTCAATTGTTCATTGAGCGACTTGGTTGGATAATCGGTTTTAGCATCAAAAAGTTTTAATGCATCGAAATGAATTTTAGCGATCGTCTGGGTGTAATGGGTGGTACCCAATAGATCATAAAATGCATTTCCATAATTGGATAACGTATGAGGATATCCAAACCCGGAAGAAGCAATATAACCGATATTACCTTTTTTAGATAAAACAAATGCCTCACTCAGGCTATAACCTGTTGTATGTGTATTGCCGGTAAGACAACCGAGGGAAAAACTAAGCGGATATAATCCAACATTATTGAAGAGCTCAGGGTCATCAAGTCCAACTTCGGTAGCCGAAACTGCCCCATGACCAAGATAGACTTTTATTGAAACGCCCTGATTAATGAGGTTTTTTACGATTTCGGATACCCCGCCCTGGATAGGGTCAGAAGAAGTCTTTGTCGTGGTCGTCACCTGGGCATGAAATGCATTGGTTTCAATCTTTTCCTTCATACTGGCCAGGTAAAAATCAAAACGATCCTGAATACTCCCTCCGACCAGATGCAGGATCCTTTTTCTCCAATACAGATCCCGGTTGCTTTGCGGGTTTTTAAGTTTCGATTCGTATTCTTTTACTTTAGCCAGATAATTCAGTACCTCCTCATCTTTTGTAGCGGCGAGGCGGCCAACAGGGATAAAGGGGATTGAGCTGTTTTTATTGGAAAAGATAAGATTATCAGAACCCGGATAACCCATGGTGGGGATCAAATGTAAATGGGCGTACTGTACGACATTGTTATCAACCCGCATATCCCGGTAATTTAAACTCCTGCCGATCAGGAAAATTGTTTTTACGGCCGGCCATCTCCGGTTGATGAACTGGCCAAAGTTTTTTAAACTTTGAATATGGCGTGGTATACCGTATCCAAACTGATTATAAATCTGTTCAATATTGACCACCCGGACCACAAAGCCCCCTCCCGCCGCAGATTGCCGGTATTGGACATATGCGTCAACGGAATGAATTAATTTATCATGGCTGATGATGATGTAGTTGGATTTTACATCCGACAACAGCGGCTCCAGCATTACTTTTTTAAGTTGGACAATTCTGGTTATCAGATTCGTATCCTGGAATGTTGCTTTAAGCCCTAAGTTCAATGGCAATTCCAATACCATTTGATTGTTCAGCAGGATAGGCGTAATCCATTGTTGCATCCCTGCACCCATCAACAGTTTGCCCTGACCGGAATTTTGCACCGGTATCAGTGCCGGAGAGGAGGGTATCCTTATGGATTCGTCCCCAACCGGAAGATTAGCCGGTTGTTTGGGATAATAGAAATGGATAGTGGATACGACAAAATTATCCAGCTCGGATGCCGTGCCTTCTATTTTTAATAAGATGTCGTTTTGTAGAAGATCGTTGGCTATTTCCAGTTGATACTCCCTCATAGCGTAAGAAAAAAACGTGTCGACTTTCTGTACCTGATTATTGATCGAAATGCGAAGGATATGCTGACGTTGGTTGCCGGCCAGTCTGATGCTCAATCGGCCCGGGACATTTCCATTGAAGGGTGAGCTGGCTTTGAAGGTCTGTTGATACAACCGGGATTCTTTAGTTCCAAACCCCTCACAGGCTTCATAAGAGGAATAGGAAATCACATTTTCCGGATCATGTTTTTGATCAAATGGAGCAACGTGGTGTTCGGTCAACTGATCAACCATGAAATACGTCTGGACAGGTAGATTTGGATCTGAATCTTTGATCGTTATTCTCTTATTGATACTTCCTGCAGGTGTCCAGGTGAGGAAATAGGTCATGGAATCGGTATACAGGCTGTATTCCGGATTAAGCATTTCCTTTCCGGGGTTGTTAAATAAAAAAGCGTCCAGTGCTGACCTGTTTTTGGATCCCCAAAACTGCAGATAATCACCGGGTCTCCAGGATCCCGTATTGTTTACTTTGATTGTTACTTCTTTGCCCAGGCTCCAGATTTGCCATTGAGCACCGGAAATGGATTGGACAGGTATACCGGCAGCGGCCAGATCTTCATAGTTTAATTGAAACAAACCATCCTTAGTGCAATAAAACTTATAATATTCCTGATCGTATTTTAGCCATTCCGGGCCATACAGGGTATCCTGGCCAACTACCATTTGGGCTTTGACCGAATGGGACACCATTAACGGGAGAAAAAGTAAAATCCGGAAATAAACAATAGTTGAATTCCTATACATGTGCATTAATCAAACGAATTGTAGATTTGATTGGTGTCCATAGCATGTTCTGGTTATTTAATATTTATGTTGGCTGTGTTCACCCAGCTTGTGTTCCTGATGTTCTATTTCAATGTGTTTGCGAGGCACAAAAGTAAGAGTATCAGGGCAGAATATCCTGAATTCCTACCGGTGAGTTTGTTAATTATAGCCCGGGATGAATCACCGAACTTAAAGGAACTGCTCCCTCTTTTGTTAAACCAGGATTATCCTGCCTTTGAAATTTTTATTTTAGATGACTTCTCCTCCGACGACACCGCGGAGTGGCTACCCGGTTTTGCTGCTCAATTTCCTAAAATTCGTTACGCTCGTTTGAATGAAGCATCCGGTAAAAAGTCGTCCCTGGACCAGGCCATTCATCACCTTTCTCACGATTTCGTCCTGCTCACCGATGCCGATTGCCGGCCAGCCTCCAGCAATTGGATCAGCCTCATGGTGGAAGCAGCAAGTTCTGAAACAGAAGCAGTTTTAGGTTATTCGCCCTACTTTCAGCAACCCGGGTGGCTCAACGAATTGATAGGTCTGGAAACTGCGTACACTGCCACTATTTATTTTTCTTTTGCCCTGAATCACCATCCATATATGGGAGTAGGACGGAATTTGTTGTACAGGAAACAAAGCCTGATCAAACATTTTCGCCCATTTAGATACCCGGAGGTGTTATCAGGTGACGATGATTTGACCATAAATGCAATGGGTAATGGCCCTGGAATTTCGATCCAATATGATCCGGCCTCCTGGGTGTTCAGCATTCCCAAAAAGGATTGGAAGGCCTGGATAAACCAAAAAAAAAGGCATGTGAGTACAGCCCGGTATTACAAAATTTCGGACCAGGTCCTGCTCATGTTGTTTTATTCTTCATTGGTAATTTCCTGGGTATTGGCATTGGGGCTGGGTTTTATTAACCCCTGGATTTGGGCTGGCTGGATAGGGATCAAAGCAGGGTGTTTTAACCGTATAATCAGACCCTGTTTCAATAAACTTGGGCTTGACTTATCTTTTATTAAATGGCTGAGGGCGGAGGCGATTTATACCCTTGGTTTGATATACCTGTTTCCTTTCAGTACAGGTAAAAAATGGAACAAATGGTAAACTTTTTCAGAAAAATTTTGTTGGCTACAAGGTCTTCCAATTGGAAGGAGCATTCATGTCAGTAAACGCCAGCTATACGATTTCAGATCTCTCTTATTATACAGGGATCAAACCACATACCATCAGGGTTTGGGAAAAAAGGTATAATCTCCTGGCGCCTTCGCGAAGTTGCACCAATATCCGAGGTTACGATAGTTGCCAATTGCGAAAATTACTCAACATCAATTCCCTGATCAGTGCAGGTTGGAAGATTTCGAGAATAAGCCAGTTGAAACCCGCTGAGATGGACACCGAGGTAAGGATGATCATGGAGCAGGGGACCGGTGGCCAAAAAGCGGATTTCCTGATCAATGGCCTGATGGTGCATATGCTCAACTTTGATGAGCGAAGGTTTTCGGAAGTTTTTAATCAGGCTGTGGAAAATTATGGGGTAAAAAACACCATTCTTCAGATCGTTTACCCCTTCCTTAAGCGGATCGGTGTGTTGTGGCAAATCGAAGATATTTCACCTTCCCAGGAGCATTTTGCTTCAGCTATTATCCGTAGAAAATTATTGGCCGAGATTGACAAAATGCAGGTCAATACACCCTGCAACCAGACCATGGTGCTTTGTTTACCCCCGGATGAATTTCATGAGCTGCCGCTTTTATTGGCACATTATATCCTTCTTGAAAATCAGATCAATACGATTTACCTGGGCAGTTCGGTACCTCCTGAAATGGCGGCCTCTACAGCCCAGCAAACCCATGCCAGCCATCTCTTTACCTTATTTATGTCAAGTGCCCCTATGGAAAATCTGAAAGGTTATCTCCATGCTATCCACGAGCTGGTACCCGACCTGAAGATTTACTTTTCCGGTTGCCCCCAGATGTGCAAAAAACCGATTACCAATTCGAATATCGTGTACATCAGTGGAATCGAAGAGTTTGAAGCTGTGGTCATATCCCTCAGGATGCCATTGGTTACTTCAGTTTGATTTCTTTTATTGATAAATCAGTGCTTACACTATCCAATATCCTGGTATAAGCCAGGTAGAGGGTATGGTCAAGGCACTCCAGGACAGGAAATCCGGTTTTTCGTTTTGAAGACGTTTCTGCGATTTCTTTTTCCATTACCATATTGCCCTCCAGGTCCAAAACCACCAGCTTTAGGGTTGCTGTTTTATAGTCCGTGGTTTGGTTTTTTTCAAGAAAGGAAACCACTATCCTGGTACCTTCAAGCCATACCAGATCCACTCGACCTAATGTATTATCCGAAAGTACAACCGGTGGGCCAAAGGATTCCCCTGCGTCTTTAGAAATACTCAGCTTTACAAGTGGCTTTCCTCCTGCTTCCGTGTACCAGGCCACGGCGACCTGATTATTAAAAGTTGCAATAGCGGGTCCATTTACCGGGCAACCATTAATTTTCCATAAGTCCTCATATACCGGTTTGGGAATGGTCCATTGTCCTGAGATATAGCGGGTGTAATAAATATCCCGATTTTCCTCCTCATCCCGGTTGCGGTAAACAATAATTGGACCTTTTCCGGTCATCGCCGCATCGGTCTGACAACATTCACATACCTTATCATCCAGCAAGGTATTATGACTTATCTGCCCCGTCACATGGACCAGAGCGGACCTGAGCTGCATTGATCCGGACCCATGATCATGATTGTTTTTCTCATTTCCTTCAGACTTGATCATCTGCCCGCCATCAAGCCAGGTGGCCAGAATTTTATCATAACTAAAAGGCAGCAGGCTTACAAACCCATGCTCTGCAGCCGTCGAATCGTGTACCAGATCGAGTAGACGAAATCCCTGGCCACCATCATTGGACAAGGCCAGATTGATATCATAGTCATAGGTACTGCCCCCGGCTCTTTCCTTCAGATAATGGGCAAGCAGGTTGAGCTCACTACCCGGAAAGATAGCCAGCGAAGGAAAATCAGCCCAGTTGACAAACCAATCCTGCCCGCGGGCTATAGTGTTGATCGTTGACCACGAAGAATCTTGCCAAACAGCATATTTTAGGGCAAATGAAGTATCCCCTTCATGCTCCGTCCAGGATAAAAAGAGCTTTTTTTGAGGCGACAAGACCCAATTTGGGGTTTCTTTGATTGCGGTGGTCGGGACAGGCAAGTCACGCACGGTAAAATTGTCCTGTTCACGGGCGCATCCGAAACTTAAGATCAGCGAAAGGGAAATAAGCCAAATTTTTTTCACGCGATAAAAGTAAACTTCCGGCACCAAATACGCTTTGAAAAAAGAGGATTGCTTGGATCTAACTTAGATTTTATATTTTAGAGTAATTATTTGTTGAAAAGTTCACTGTCATCTTGAAATCCTTCCGGAGTTTAACCAAATTGTCCCCGCATTTTCCTGGCCATAATGCGATATCATATTTATTGAAGATATTTGCAAAGCAAGTTCCGAATTACTTATGTCCGAAATTGTAAAACAGGCAAAAACCTTTGTAAAAGACTTATTTTCCGCCCAGGGGAATGGGGCGCTGGGTTATCACAATTGGGAGCACACTGAATTTGTATATTCAGAATCCCTTGCCCTTGCTGAATCGGCTAAATTGCCGGAAGATGAAAAAATGATCCTGGCCCTGAGTGCCTTGTTTCACGATACCGGATTTGCCAAATCCTATTTTGACCACGAAGCCAACAGCAAATTGATCGCCAGGGAATTTCTTGAGGCCAGGGGTTTTGACGAAGCCCGGGTGGAATTGGTATTATCAACTATTGATGCTACCAGGGTACCCCATAAGCAGGCAGACCGACTGGGAGCTTTGCTGCAGGATGCCGATATGGCTACTTTATCCGACGATTTAGCACTGGTCAGGTCGGAACACCTCCGAAAAGAATTGGCTTTTTTTGAAAACAAACATTTTACGGATGCAGAATGGATCAAACATAACCTGGATTTTTATAAAGAGGTGGAATACCATACCGAAGAAGGTAAAAATAAATATGATGCAGGTAAGGAAAAAAATAAAGATTGGCTAAAAGGAAAAAACAAACAAAATAAAAAGGCAGATAAGTCTTCCCTGATCTCCAGCAGCCGCACCGCGGAAATGTTGTTCAAAACTTCATTGAGGAACCATATCAACCTGACCAAGATTGCTGATAATAAGGCCAATATCATGCTCAGCATCAATGCCGTCATAATCACCTTCGCGTTGCCCCTGCTCTACCAGCAATTGGACCAGGCAACTCATTGGTATTTTTTAATTCCGTTTTTTATTCTGGGCGGCACCTGCGTATTTTCTATGATCAATGCAGCCCTGGCCACCCAGCCTGGGAAGTCGGAGGGAAAATTTAATCCGGCAGACATCCAGGCGGGCAAGGGAAGTTTGTTTTTTTTCGGAAACTTTTTTAACACGCCACTGACAGATTATTCCAAGGCTATGAAACAATCCCTTGCCAATCCGGATAATATGGATGACAGTGCCATCATAGACCTTTATTTTTTAGGAAAATCGGTGGGTAGAAAATTTAGATTGTTGAGAAGATGTTATTCTTTTTTTCTGGTAGGAATTACCTCTTCAGCGGTGTTGTTTGTGATTATGTATGTGATCCAATTATTTAATTAAAGGCCTTTTCACCAGCAACGGAGATGGTGCTGACCTGAAGGCAATGACATCGCCAATACCACGGAATCAATTAAGCAGACACCAACGATTGTAGTTTCACTCAGAATTCAGATACAAGCAACTTGTAGAGTTTGCCATCTAACTTTACGCATTGCTCCTGGTGCGCTCTTGCAAAGTAATCCACCCCGTAAAGTATTTAAAAATTTTTCTCAAGCCACTGAGGCCTGTACATAGGCAGTGCTGAATATTGATTTACAATCATCGGCTATAAAATGTAATAAATCCTTCTATCCCGTAGGGATTTACTATAGGTAAAAACACGTACGGGTAAGTACAGCGTGCTAGGCTTGCCGCAGGTACGCCCTGTCATACCTACTGAGGCCTGTACATCCCTTTTGTTTATTATCCGGTACTAAACTAAATTCCTCCTGGATTTAGCCCAAATAAATTATCGGTTTTAAAAAAAATCAACCTGATCAAAATGAATGAGGCGAATTAATTTATTACGGTTGGTTTAGCCATAAAAAAAAACCTGGGGTTTGCCCAGAGGGTTTTCTTTATTTTAAGGCTTAAGGATTAAAACTTAAATATAGCAGACAGGCCAAGTGTAGTCTGGTTATCCTGTGTCGTGCCATCTTTGCCGATATAGAGATCAGCGTGGCCATTTACATTATTATCACCTTTGGAGCTGTCAAACCGCAGTTCGGGTTTCAGCAACAGATTGCCACCTGCCAGACTGAAAACGGAGGTAAGTGTAACAGAAGTGTTTTGCCCACCAAGGTAACGAACGCCATAATAATCACTGTATTGTTCTACTCTGGCCCCTACCGAAAACATATCCGTAGCTGCGAGGCTGAGGTAGCCGGCAACCCCACCAAAATTCGGATTATCTGTTTCCCCTAAAGTAATTTTCTTAAACTCGGTATCAATACTGGTTTCAGTAGATTTATAAACTCCATAAGCACCGTTCAGGCCTAGAGTAAGTTTGCCCATAGTGTATCCAGCAGTGATATCATAAATTGATGTATTGAATCCATTGGGATCCGGTAAAGTATTAAAAACAGGGTGTAATGAACCGGCACGGTCTCCTTTACCAGTCAGGAAATTAAGGTAAATAAACATTCCATCGACCGGTAAAATCGAAATTTGGGCTATGGGTGATTTAAATCCGTTGTTGTCGTCATAGGTGTCCCAGGCATTGACCAACCCGGCCATGATTCCAATCTTGTCAGAGACCGCATAATTTACCTTTAACCCGGTATGAAAGAAGGGGCCATTGTTGAATAAATTAGATAAGGAATAGTGATAATTGATGGATGATTCGATGACTTCATAACCAATATGGGTGCCGAACTGACCAACTGTAAATGACCATTTATCGTTGGGTTTGTAAACTCCGTAGAGCTGTTTAACCCCAAATACCCCACCGCCCAGGCTGAGGGGAAATGAACTCCCGCTAAACTGAGCCAGCGTAGCCAATGAAGCATTAGGCCCTGCGATCATATCAGCGACCAATTCGATTTTATCGTTAATGTATTGGACTTTTCCCTGGATCATGCCTAATGAAAACTGATTATTGTTGATATCGAAAGCCCTTGATCCCGCTGCGGGTCCCCAAAGTGTGGCGCCTACACCTGGATTATTAAACGCGACATTATAATACATGTCGGCATATCCCGATATTATAATTGATTTAGGGGGGATAGAGTCCTGGCCTTTTGCCTGAAATATGGAAATGATTCCAAGCAGCATAAAAAATGATTTGTTTAAAAATTTCATAGTTATTGATTTGATATTAACATCAAAAGTATATTACTGCGGGCCGGTAAAAAATTCAAAAACTCTATGAAATTGTAATTTTCAATTTTGTTAAAATTGAGTTTAAAAAACCAACAAATCTTTCTTATAATTTAAAAAAATGCACTAAACAGGTTTGATTTTAAGCTTTTAAGCTAAAAAAAGTGAATTTTTTGACAAAATAAGTTTATTCTATTTTGGTTAGATTTTGACCCGCCCAGCACTCGGAATCGGCTCTTGGAGTGTTATTTTTTTTTGATAAAAAAAGATTATTCCGGAAAAAAAGGGGAGCCTAGGTCCCCGGGATCGGTACAGGCAGGTGTAAAAAAATACCCAATAAATGATCGGAACCAAAATCCGTGACGACCCGGCATAGATCTGATTAAAATCCTGTAAATTCAGGCGAATTTTAAACTACTACATCATCCACCAGCAACCATCAATGAAAAAAGCAAGCAGAAGGCGGTTTATTCGTCAGGTCGGGGCAGGTTCCCTGGCTTTATCCGGAAGTCTGTTCACTCCGGCTATAGCAGAAGCGTATTATGAAAAACATATCCTGCCTTATTCCAGGACTTTTTCGGCGAATGAAAAATTGAATATCGGGGTCATCGGCTGTGGCATCCAGGGCAATTCGGATCTCAGTGCTGCCTTAAAAGTGCCCGGAGCTGCCATCGCAGGTGCCTGTGACTTGTACACGGGACGGTTGACCAGGATGAAGGAAGTCCATGGAAAAGACTTATTTGTTACCCGTGATTACCGCGAATTGTTGCAGCGCAAAGACATTGACGCCGTTATTGTGGCGACCAGTGATCATTGGCATAGCCGTATTGCCATAGATGCGCTCAAGGCCGGAAAACATGTGTATTGTGAAAAACCCATGGTCCACTTATTGAATCAGGGCCATGAGGTGATCAAAACTCAAAAAGAGACCGCCAAAGTATTACAGGTTGGTAGTCAGGGAATTAGTGGGGTCGATTTTGCTAAAGCCAGAGAAATCTACCAGTCCGGCACGATTGGCAAACTCAATTGTATAGAAGCGTCCAACGATCGTCAAAATGCGATTGGAGCCTGGCAATATAGCATCCCATACGATCAATCCCCTCAGACGGTGGATTGGGACAAATATGTCGAAATCATGAACAAAAAGCCGGCTTACGATCCTAAAAAATTCTTCTGGTGGCGCAATTATAAAGAATTCGGGACGGGTATGTCGGGTGATTTATATGTCCACCTCATTACCGGGATTCACTATGTGACGGGTTCAAAAGGCCCTTCCCGTATTTTATCCTCGGGAGAGTTGGCTTATTGGAAAGATGGAAGAAATGTACCGGACGTGATGGTTACTATATTGGATTATGATGAAACTCCGGAACATCCGGCTTTCCAGGTGATGTTGAGGGTCAATTTTGTAAGCGGTGCCGGTGGTAGCGGGGGGACCAAATTTATTGGAAGTGAAGGGGTGATGACCAAAACCGGTCGGGGTGTCAAGGTTCAACACAGCCTGATGGCCAAAGCACCCGGCATGGGAGGGTATGATTCCTTATTTACCTACCCCAAGGAAATGCAGGATAAAATGATGGCCGACTACAATGCAAAATGGAGCGAAGACGATAAAAAAAGGCCCAGTCGCCCGCCGATTGAATACAATGCTCCGGAAGGCCATGATGCCCATGTGGAGCACTTTAGTAATTTTTTCGAGACCATCAGAAACAACAAACCGAATATAGAAGATGCAACTTTTGGTTTCAGGGCTGCCGGTCCCTGCCTGGCAGCGAATGAAAGTTATTTTCAAAAGAAAATCATAAAATGGGATGCTGCCGGCATGAAACTCAAGAAATAATTCGTTTTTCCCTGCATGAGATCTAACCCTGTTTTGATGAATGCCAGGATCATGGTACTGCTGATCAGCCTGTCGGTCCTGAGTTGTACCAAAATGGATGACCAGTTTTTATTCCGGATGGAATATGATGAGATCGTGGCCATACCGGCAGGACTCAATACCATTGAGACGTATACTTTTGTGTTGAAGGACATCCCTACCAACTACCCGATATTATTACAAACTAATAATTTAAGTGATGCTGCAGTCAATTCCATCAACCCTGGCAGTGTAAGACTAACGGATGAGCTGAATCAACTCGATTTTAGCCGGTTTGAGAGAATTTCACTGCTGGCGAGTAATGGCGATTTTAGAAATGAAAAAGAAATCGGATATCTGGAAATAATCCCACTCAACTCCACCAATCAGCTGCAATTGTTTCCTACCCTGGTCAATGCAAAGGATTTGTTTGCAGCCAGTTCGTTTAATCTCAGGCTTAAAGTAAAACTCAGAGGTTTCCTCACCTCTTCTGCCAATATCAGGATGCGGATAGCCATGAATGCCCGAAAAACCTGACACCATCTGAAAATAGTTGTCCCGGATTCCGGCAAGAAGGGTATTAATGGCCCAACCGTCCACTTTTAATGTCTTCGACCACCGCGGGGTCCAGCAACGTGGAGATATCGCCCAGCTGTTCGATTTCGCCTTCTGCAATTTTTCTCAACAAGCGCCGCATAATTTTACCACTCCTGGTTTTAGGCAAACCCCGGACAAACTGGATCCTTTCGGGCCTGGCAATAGGCCCGATTACATGGTCTACCGTAGCAATAATCTCTTTTCGCAATTTATCGGGCGAATCGGAAGGATTGGAAATTACAAAAGCATATATCCCTTGCCCCTTTATATCGTGAGGATAACCTACTACAGCACTTTCAATGACTTCATGGTGCATGTCGATGGCATTTTCAATTTCAGCGGTCCCGATTCGGTGGCCGCTCACGTTCAGGACATCATCCACCCGTCCGGTAATCCGGTAATTACCGTCCGCATCCCTCAATGCCCCATCCCCGGTAAAATATAACCCCGGATAGGTTTTGAAGTAAGCCCTTTTGCAGCTCTCGTGATCACCATAAGTAGTCCTGATCGCACTGGGCCAGGCAGCACGGAGGCATAAATTGCCGGCAGCTGGATTGCCCATTATTTCAGATCCTTTTTCATCTACCAGCAGCGGCTGGATCCCGGGCAAGGGCAGGGTAGCAAAAGAGGCTTTGGAAGGGGTCACCCCGGCCAGATTGCTGATGAGAATTCCTCCGGTCTCGGTCTGCCACCAGGTATCGACCACCGGGCATTTGTTTTTGCCCGCATGTTCACTGTACCAATGCCAGGCTTCTTCATTGATGGGTTCGCCTACTGACCCTAAAATCTTAAGGCTATTCAGGTCTTTACCCAGAAATGGGTCCGTCCCATAACTCATCAGGCTGCGAATAGCGGTTGGGGCGGTGTACAATATATTGACCTGGTGTTTATCGACGATCTCCCAAAAACGACCGGGATCCGGCCAGGTAGGTATGCCTTCAAACATAAGGCTCGTAGCCCGGGCACAAAGAGGTCCATAAATAATATAACTATGGCCGGTTACCCAGCCAATATCGGCAGTACAAAAATGAATGTCCCCGGGCTGATACTGAAATACATTAACAAAACTATAGGTGGTGTAAACCATATAACCCCCGCAGGTATGGACCACCCCTTTGGGTTTGCCGGTACTTCCGCTGGTATATAATATAAAAAGCAGATCCTCGCTATCCATTGCTGTGGCCGGATAATCGTCGATGGAGAGATCGCGGACTTCATGCCACCATACATCCCTCCCGGATTGCATATCTACGGGAGAGCCCGTATGCCGGTATACAAACACCCGTTTTATAAAATCGATTTCACTCAGGGCCTCGTCCACTATCGGTTTTAAGGCCAGCTCTTTGGCACCCCTCTGGGCACCATCGCAGGTGATCACAAACTCTGCATCAGCATCCAGTACCCGGTCCTTAATACTTTTAGCGCTAAAACCTCCAAAAATCACACTATGCACTGCGCCTATGCGTGCGCAGGCCAACACGGCAACAGTCAATTCCGGAATCATCCCCATATAAATACATACCCGGTCTCCTTTTTTTACTCCCTGGCTGACCAACATAGCTGAAGTCCGGCATACCTCCTGATAGAGTTGCCGGTAAGTCAACGCTCTGATTGGTTTCTTCGGATCGTTTGGCTCCCAGATCAGGGCAGGCTGATCACCCGCTTCTGCCAGGTGGCGATCCAGGCAATTTTCAGTGATGTTTAGCTGGCCTCCGATAAACCAGGATATGTTCGGTTCTTCAAAATTCCAGTCGCTGACCTTGTCCCATTTTTTTTTCCAGGTAAAAGTACTGGCTATATCTGCCCAAAACGCATCGGGATCCGATATACTTCGTTGATACGCGGTGTGGTATTCTTCTAAGGATTTAATTTGGAAGGACATAATTCTTACAATTTCACCCGGACTGCTAGTTTTAAACCAGGTATTTTGACAAAGTTTAAAAATATTATTTAGTTAACCTGTGTTTGAAAGTGATAAATATAAGTTATTCATTGTTTTAAATCCGGGATGAACCCAAAATCTTAAATCAGATTATACATTTTTATAATATGTCTTATCTTTACCCACACCAATTGATTGACCCATGGCAGATGTAAAATATACTGAAGATGATATCAGATCCCTCGACTGGAAAGAACATATCCGGCTGAGACCGGGTATGTATATCGGCAAATTGGGTGATGGAGCTGCTCCGGATGACGGGATATACGTCCTCATCAAAGAGGTGATGGACAATTGTATAGATGAATACACCATGGGGTATGGTAAACAGGTAGATATTTCCTGTATAGATGGGACTGTCGAGGTCAGGGATTTTGGACGTGGTGTGCCCCTCGGCAAAGTGGTCGAGTGTGTCTCCAGGATCAATACCGGGGCTAAATACGACTCAAAAGCATTTAAAAAATCTGTTGGCCTCAATGGGGTGGGCACCAAAGCAGTCAATGCCCTCTCCGATTATTTTTTTATCCGGGCAATACGGGAAGGCAAAGCGAAAACCGCTGAGTTTAAAAAGGGTAACCTGGTCAAGGATCCACCGGTCTCCGGCTCCAACGAGGAAAACGGTACCCTGGTGCGGTTTATCCCGGATGCTTCCATATTTAAACATTTTGAGTTTCAACATCCCCATATTGAAAACCAATTGTGGAATTATGCCTATCTCAATGCCGGGCTTAAAATAAAATTTAATAACAAAATCCTTCAGTCTAAAAACGGGTTGCTGGATTTACTCAGCCGCAAAACTGAAGGGGAAGAATTGCGATACCCGATCATTCATCTTAAAGGGGATGATATTGAACTGGCCTTGTGTCATGGCAATGAGTACGGCGAACAATACTATTCATTCGTCAATGGTCAAAATACGACCCAGGGTGGCACCCATCTGACCGCGTTTAAAGAATCTATTGTCGAAACCCTTAGAAACTATTTTAAAAAAGAATACGATCCCAAAGATATCCGCGCTTCGATTATTACTGCCATCAGTATCCGTATTGAAGAACCTGTATTTGAATCGCAGACCAAGACCAAACTCGGCTCCCAGACCATTGCCCCGGAAGGCCAAAGCCTGAAATCGTTTATGAACGAGTTCATCACCCGGCAACTGGACAATTTTTTACATAAAAACCCGGACACGGCGAATGCGTTGCAAGCCAGGATACAACAATCAGAACGGGAAAGAAAAGAAATTGCAGGAGTTCGAAAGCTGGCCAATGAACGCGCAAAAAAAGCCAATATTTTTAATAAAAAACTGCACGATTGCCGGGTCCATTTTGGCGACAAGGGCGATGAAGAAACCAGAAGGGGAACGACGCTTTTTATTACCGAGGGTGATTCTGCCAGTGGATCATTGACCAAAGCGCGAAACGTGCAGACCCAGGCTGTGTTTAGCCTTAGAGGCAAACCGCTCAATTGTTATGGTATGACGAAAAAGATCGTCTATGAAAATGAAGAGCTCAATCTGTTACAGCATGCCCTTGATATTGAAGACGGTATTGATAATCTTCGGTTTAATCAGGTGGTGATCAGCACCGATGCCGACGTGGACGGCATGCATATCCGGTTATTGTTGCTGACGTTTTTTTTACAATTTTTTCCGGACCTGGTGCGCAATGGCCATTTATTTATCCTGGAAACCCCATTGTTTCGGGTCCGGGACAAACAACAAACCTTTTATTGTTACAGCCCAAAAGAGAAAGCCGATGCCATCGATGCATTAAGAGGAAAAGCTGAGATAACCCGTTTTAAAGGTTTAGGTGAAATCTCC
>Ga0163150_10003624_pt1 | contig 21497 bp, 19 predicted proteins | sample OliLakLV19P2IB_FD_148628 | JGI IMG/M metagenome (GOLD analysis project Ga0163150, IMG submission 148628) | Freshwater microbial mat bacterial communities from Lake Vanda, McMurdo Dry Valleys, Antarctica - Oligotrophic Lake LV.19.P2.IB | ecosystem: Environmental > Aquatic > Freshwater > Lake >...
GTGCACAGTATCGATTTTGCCAAGTTGCAGCACGACCACGATCGGACCGTTGACAAAGATCATGGCCGGTTGGAGATCCGCGACTGCTGGACGATCGCCGACCCGCGCTATGTGGACGACTTGCGCCAAGGCCGCAAGTGGAAGTCGCTGCGCTCGGTCGCCCAAGTCCAGCTCGAACGCCGCATCGGTGAGCAAGTCACCCGCGACACCCGCTACTACATCAGTAGCATCCGGGCCACGCCCAACAGATTGCGAACGCGGTGCGGCTGCATTGGTGTCTGGATGTGAGCTTCAACGAAGATGCTAGCCGGATTCGGCGGGATCATGCGGCCGAGAACTTCGCGGGGCTGCGTCACTTGGCCCTCAATCTGCTTCGACAAGAAAAGACCGCCAAACAGGGCATTAAACGTACCTTTCGGCCATTTTGGCCGCCGCTTCTCGAATTAGCTTGAGCACGGAATGTGAACTGCCATGGTTTTGGCCGAATCGCCGTGGGTCGCCTGCTCAGTCACATGGCGGCTCAGCTTGAGTCCAGCATCAGTGGTTCCAAGGATTTGCCCGCATGCGCGGAAATGCTTTAAAAACAAGGGGTTCGTAATTCGGCGATGGCACGGAAACATGACCGAAACTCGAGATTAAAGGCAAGCGCCTCCGCTCTGGGTGGAGCGAGGACTACTTGCTGACGGTCCTCGCGGCCAGCGCCAAATAAGATGCAATTGCCCTGTCCTTCAAGGTGGTGGGTGGTCTGATTTCCGGGATAACAATAATCCTGGAGAATGCCCCTTATGCGACGATAAGGGTGCACATGCTATACTTGCTGCTAACAATGAAACATGACCTGTCCACAAATGTTGCGTACCCGCATGAAAGCTGTGGACACCCGGCTCAAAGGGAATCACGCTGTGCGCCTTCTCGTTGCAAATGATTTCAGTGAGGATCTGCGGGGCGACGATGGTATGGCGTCGTGCTGGGTGCAACGTCTGGCATGGTTTGCTGAGGATGACGACATTCTTGTCCTGCCCGTTCATCCCGATGAAGCTTTTCTGGCGTATGTGACCGCACTTACCGGCACGCAACGCGACTCCCTGCGGGTGATTGTACCGCCAGCGACCGAGGTTGAAGCGCTCACCGCTGAGCGTCTCGCCAATCCCACATTCCTGAACAACCTGACCAGCGCGATTGCGGGCCGACGCATTCAAGAGGTCTTTGCGCTCTGGCCCAGCACGTCAATTGCTGCACTCGCTCTTTCGCTTAATGCGGAGGGCGCGATGCCAGGCTACGGGTTCGTTGAACAAGGGGGTGGCACTTTAGTCAATAGTAAGGCCATCTTCCGCGCTATCGCGCGTGGCGTCGACGTTCCATTGCCTCAGGGGGCAGTGTGCTTCAGCCGGCGCACCGCGGAGCGCGTCATTCTACAATTACTTGAGCCGCGCCGTCCGTTGATCGTCAAACGCGATTTCCTTTCTAGTGGGAGAGGAAATGAGATACTGACTGCTGGAGAGGACGTAACACCAATCGGCGCTCGCCGTGTGGTCACAGCGCCTACGAGCGAGGCGATTGCGGCTTACCTTGATGAAAGGTGGGAGTGGTTATCTGATTCGGGCCGATCTAGCGTCGTGATCGAGCGCTACATCCCGGATAGCCGTGCGATTTTCGCCGAGTTCCTGTTGACGGATGAAGGTGTCGAGTTGGCTGGCCACGGTGAAATGCTATCTGCCCCGCTTGCCATAGGAGAGATTATGCCCGCGCCTGGTCTGGACAATGAAATCCTTAGCCGGATCATCGCTGGCGGTCGCCATTTGAGCGAGGCGGTTCAGGCCATAGGATATCGGGGGCGTCTCAGCGCCGATTCAATTGTCACGCCCACAGGGGAAGTTTTCTTTACAGAGTACAACGGCCGCGTCACAGGCTCGACCCACTTCTATAGCATAATCGGGCACAAGATTCTTGGGTCAGACTATGGCCATAGGCGGCTGATCCTTGAAAGGCTATGGCCGGCTGGCTGGTCGGTGCCATCCTTCGCTGTAGCCTTTACCAAACTCCAACAGTCCGGACTTGCCTTTGATCCGCTGAGCCGCACAGGCGTTATACTTGCGAACGCACATGATTGGCACTACAGTGGCGTTCCGTATTGCGTCGTGGCCGCAGATCTCGAGGCTGCATTAGCTTACGATGCCAAAGTTGCAATGCAATTTCGCAATGCATAGGAAATGTGCCGGTCGCACTTCTGGCGCGACTTGCGCAACGGCCTGGAACCAACACACCCGAAGGGGGTTCCTCTGATTCTTGATAACTTGTCCCAATTCGCACGGATGAGATTATGGCGCCTATTGGCCTATGGGGCAATACCATTGCACTTGAAAGGAGATGCCAGCAATGCGGCTAAACAGTTACGATGAATGGTCGCCTCTCAAAGAAGTGGTCGTCGGCTCAGCACGCAACTACTTAGCTCACGATCGCGAATTATCATTCGACCTATTCTTTCACGACAACCTTCTTCAAGATAACATTATTCGCACAGAGTGGTATTACCCGCGCTTGTCACTGTCCGATGGCGACACTGATAACAGCGCTCGGCGCGCGCGCATCTCAATCAAACAACGCTACGTCGAGGAACTCATAGAGGATGTCGAGGGTTTGGTAAAAACACTCGAATCGCTGTCGATCCGAGTAGAACGGCCACTCGATGTGCACGAAGACACGAGCGAGGTGCGTACGCTTGGTTGGGCAGCCAGTGTTGTGCCACCTCTTAACGTGCGCGACAACACGCTCATACTTGGTGACGAAATTATTGAGACGTCTCCGATGATTCGGTCGCGTTATTTCGAAACTCAATTTCTGAAGCCGATTTTCAATGAGTACTTTCGGCAAGGCGCACGTTGGACGGTCATGCCAAGGCCGCTAATGACAGACGCCTCGTTTGACGCCTCTTACGCCGACAGCCATGTGGGCGGGCCAATGCAGATCATTCGCAACCCACAGCCATCACCATATGACGTGGGGTTTGAAATAATGTTCGACGGCGCGCAATGCCTGCGGCTGGGAAAGGACCTGGTCGTGAACATTGCCAATGACAATCACGCGATGGCCTGTGATTGGCTTGAGCGGCACGTGGGTAGCCGCTTTCGCATCCACCGCGTGTTTCGACTGAGTGATAGTCACGTTGACAGCATGGTGCTGGCGCTGCGCCCCGGCACGCTTCTAGTACGCTCAAAGCAGGTCGCCGAGTTACTCCCCGAACCGCTGCGGAAGTGGGACTTGATAGTGCCACCGCCACCGAACGCTAACAACTTCCCTTCCTACGATGATGACGATCTTGTGCTCACCAGTCCATATATAGATTTGAACGTGTTTTCGGTCAGTCCGGATACCGTGCTGGTCAACGAAGCCTGTCCGGAGCTTATACACACCCTTGAGCATTACCACTTCACGGTGGTGCCCGTTCGCCACCGCCACCGGCGCATCTTCGGCGGCGGCTTTCATTGCTTCACCCTGGACACCGTTCGTGAAGGCGGTCCGGAAGACTATTTGACCTAAAGCATAAGATGCCTTGTTGGATCGCCGGGTTACCGGCCCAAGGAAACGTGTGATGCCAGCATTAGCCCATCGAACGCGCGTCATACAGCGTTCGCGCTTGCATGAAATGCATCGATTGCTCGGGCAACCGGGTCTCATCTCCCTCGCGAATGGGGCCCCCGCTGTAGACCTGTACCCTCTCGGGCGCATCGAACGTGCCTTCGCTGCCGCCCTCGCAAACCATAGCCCCGTGGCCTTGAACTATTCGCTAACAGAAGGGTTTGAACCCTTGCGCGAATGGATCGCGCTCAAAATGCGGGACGCAAGTATTGAGTGTACCGCAGCGGATGTGCTGATTACGAACGGCATCCAGCAGGCACTGGATCTCACTGGTCGGGTTGCCCTGGATCGGGGCGACCACGTGATCGTAGACGATCCGACGTATCCGGGTCTGGTCGATGCACTCACTGCTTTTGAGCCACGTTTCCATCCGATCCCAATGACAGACAACGGGACTGACGTTGAAAGAATACGCTCGGCCATTGCGCGCGACAGGAAGAATCGGCCCTTTCGGATCAAGATGGTGTATGTCATACCGAATTTCCATAACCCAACTGGCAAGACCATGAGCGTAGCTGACCGCAAAGCACTCGCCGCCCTGGCGGAAGAGTACAACCTCCTGGTCGTCGAGGATGATGCCTACGGCGATTTACGCTACGAAGCAGAACGGCTCCCGAGCATCAAGAGCTTTGACCGATCTGGAAACGTCGTGTATCTAGGAAGTTTCTCAAAGATTTTGGCACCAGGCATCCGCCTGGGTTGGGTGATCACCGGACGACGGGTGTTAGAACAGTACGTGCGAGCGAAGCAGGCCGCAGATCTGCACACCTCGCAGCTATCCCAGGTCGCGGCCTATGAGGCAGCGCAGGATTGCTTCTTTGAAGGACACATTGCGCGACTAGTCACAGAGTATCGCCAACGGCGAGATGCACTCGTGGCGTCCATCGAAACGGCATTTTCGGTCGAGACGTGCTTTGTGTTTCCACAAGGTGGCTTCTTCGTTTGGGTGGATTTCCCGCCAGTCATCGCGGCAGAGGCGTTATTCGAGGCGGCCATCCAACAACGAACTGTGTGCCTCCCCGGTACATGGTTTCATCTGCGACGCGGCGGGGAGCATGCCGTTCGGATCAGTTACTCGGGAGCAACCCCGGCGACCCTGGCAGAAGGCGTGCGCCGCCTTGCGGTAGCCGTCGACACCTTGCTCGGCATCAGTAGGTAGCTGGACATTTTTGGTCGGGGAATATGCCTGGGCCCCATAAGACGGTTGTGCCCACGCCATAACCTCTATGGACCAACCTGGCGGGGATGGCTGGCATCCCTTCCCCTTTCTCTTTCGCGGCGACCGACAGATGGTCGGGAAGCGAGGGACATTGGTGGCGACCACTGCGTGCTAAAACTGTCCCAGGCAGCACTCAATAGTCGAGCCAGGTCCCATGGTCATCATGACGACGTAGTCCCCCGGCTGAGTAACGCCCTCCTGCTCCAGTCTCTCATATGAGAACAGAAATGAGCCCGACGAGACATTTCCATAATCTCGCAGGACAGAGAGTGTATGTCGTACGTCGTGATCCGTAAGCCGTAGTTGGTCTTGAATCGCGCGAATCACCTTGCGACCACCAGAATGGATGAGCCAATGCCGCACGTCTTGCTGCTGTAACCCAAAGCGGGGAAGGAGCCGAGAAATGGGTTCGGACACATGCGCACCGATGACGTACGGAATATCGCGATCCAGATAGAAGGAAAGTTTAGTCCCATCTAGGTCATAACGCATAGCATCGATATGACTCGGCATGATATGTGACTCGAAGCCCAGTATGATTGGGCCTCGCATTGATCCGTTTCTACCCGTACTGCCCGGGCGTTCTGAACCCACGACGAGCGCGGCCACTCCGTCTCCAAAGAGCGAGTTCACGACGGCAGTGGAAATACGCTCGTTCACCACGTAAGCAGCAGAACAGATTTCAGCACACACGATTAGTCCCACACTGCCCGGATGGAGAGCACAAAAGTCGACCACTGGATGCAAGCCGTTTAAGCCTGCATTGCAGCCCATCGCGACAACGTCAATGCGGTGCACGTTCTCGCGAAACCCATTTTCGCGAATCAGCCATGCGCTCAATCCCGGGCAGAGGAATCCGGTGGATGTGACGCAGACCAGATAATCGACATCAGCGGGTACGCAGCCGGCCCTGTGTAGGGCATTGTTGATTGCGATCGAGCCAAGCTCGATGGACATGGTGCGATGCTTCTTGAGCAGATCCGCATTGGTCTCTTCCGGGATATGGCCGTCCAGACCAGGATCAGGCAAACTCAGATACCGCGATTGAATGTGCGAATTGCGGAAGAGACCCTGGATCTTGCTGTCCGAGATATTGAATAGGTCGATTAACTCATCCTGTGTGTACTTTCGGGGTGGAGTCGCCGTTCCTGCCGCCAAGACGTATACGCGACCAATCTGCGGCGGTGCGACCACATTCGATTGATACTCATCCTGATGTTGCTGCTCAGAAGCATGGCGGCTCTTAGCAGGATCTACAGACATAGTTTCCCCTCGCTGCGTTTTTGTTAGAGATCATCAAAGCCTAACAACTTATCGGAGAGTAGCCCCTGAGGGGGCCCGAAAATGTGATGGCAGGCAAGCTTGCGGCGGGATCAGGAATTTCAAGCCGGCTGACTATGACGCCGAGTTGGTCCTGCAAGTGAGTGTGCGTGCGGTGCTGCCCGCAAATCACCTGTCAGGCTTCGTAGTTGACGTCATAGCGCAACTGGAGCTGATTGGCCTTTACGCGCGCTGCGATTGATCCAATGTGCCTCCAAGTTACGGATCAGCGCAGGATCAAAATAGCTGTATGCCTGCTCGCGGGCAAAGAATGACATATACTTAAGAAACTGCTCCAAGGGCTCTTGGCCAACGCGCAACGCCTTGCGATTGGCAGACATGCTGACATGGCCACGGCCAGTGAGTTCGGCCGCAACCGCATCGATTGCCGCATCGATTTCCGCCGGCGGGACAACCTGGTCACACAGCATTTGGCCGGTGGTACTGCTGGCATCAATGCGCTCATCGAAGAGGATTGCTTTGCGTGCCAGACGACCGCCAACCAAGCGAGGCAAGCGCAGATTGGCAACACCCGGGATGATCCCTTCTCTGCGCGCGGGGAGCCGGAAATAGGATCCTTCCGCAGCGATGACATAGTCCATTATCAGCAATAGTTGGCAGCCACCACCGATGGCAAACGAATCGACAGCCGCGATCCAGGGCTTTTCATGTGTCGCCTCAAGATGCGCAAGTCGGAACACGGGATCCGCCAGCCCACGATATATCTTGTTCAGGGGTCCGAGTTCCCTTGTGATAAAGTACAGGAACGAGAGGTCACCTCGATATAAATGCGTCAAATTTAAGCCGGCACTGAAGACCCTCCGACCGCGGTAGCGGGGGTGATCGACAATCGATCCGCGCAAGACGCCCACCTCACTCTGCTCGTCGAGCAACACCACGTCGAGGGCAGTCTCAAGTGGTCCCAGGGTCGTATCATCCTCGGCGTTTAGGAAGGCTGGGTTACATATCGTGATGCAGGTAACGTGACCCGTGCGGTGGACGCGCACCGTGCCTAGGTCGAGCGCACCAGAGCGGCGAAATACGTCCAGATACTCCTGGGACTCCCGCTTCGGGCGCTGCATGGCATGGACGAGATGCGCGCCCGCGCGCGGGTCGGCTAGGATTGACGAGAGGAAGAGTCCCTGATCGATCTCTAAGCCTTCCTTGTCCTTATGCTGGCGCGCCAGCTCCGTAGCAATCTCAGTGCGCGTAGGCAATAGACCGGGATAGCGATCAGCGGCCACGTAGACGAGCTCGTCGACCCGGAGGAATTCGGAGTAGTCACACGTCAGGCTGCGGTAGATCAGCGGTGCGTGGGCCTGGAGGTATGCGGCACGCACGGACCGCATCCTGGTCAACAACAACTCGGCCGCAAGCTGTTCTGCAGCCGTGCGCTGTGGCTTGGCCGGCAGTTGATATAAGAAGGCTTGGCCGGCGCGTACAAAATGCTGGAGGCTTTCGGTATGTCCAGTCGGGATCAGGGTCGCTGCGGTGTCCGCGTGGTCAAATTCCGGCGACTGCGCTAGCCACCGTGTTACGTCGGCTCCTGGTAACCCGCTCTGTTGCAGTACCCATTGCAGATCTTGGTGGGTGGTCATACTGTCCTTAGATTCATGTCCAGCGGTGGGGGCAGTCGATCCTATTTCTTGCCATGCGGCGGGGATATGGCATTCCTCGAGACATAATCGCCAGAGCCTCTTCAAGCATACTGTTTCGCTGTACGATTCAATGGGATGACTATGACAAGCTTCGCCTGCACGTAGCGTTGCGTTCAAGAATTAGTCAGCAAAACGTACCGAAAGCGCTTTTGGCCCGCGTATGATTACATGTGGCAGGTACTCGATAGTCGCCGCATCTTGGGCAAGATGGAGAGAGGGCATGCGGCGGAGGAGCGTCCCAAAGGCAATCTGCGTTTCCAACCGCGCGAGGTAGGCCCCCAAGCAGAAATGGATGCCAAAGCCAAAGGAAAGGTGATGGTTATCCTTGCGGCTCAGATCCAGTGAGTTTGGTTTGGCAAAACGGGATGGGTCGCGGTTTGCTGCCGCCATGATGGGGATCACTCGTTGCCCCTTCCTTATGATCTTCGCACGAATTGGTGTATCCTCCAGAGCAGTGCGACTAAAGAACTGGAATGGGGCATCAAAGCGCAACAACTCCTCAATTGCGCTGGGGACTAACTCTGGATTGGATTGCAAACGTTGCAGCTCATCCGGTTGGGCAAACAGGGCTATTAAGCCGTTGCCTATCAAGTTCTTGGTTGTTTCATGCCCGGCGATGAGCAAGAATGTCGCGTTGGCAATAATCTCAGCCTCAGACATGCTACGACTTTGATCTTCGGTATTAAGAAATGCCGTCAAAAGGTCGGCTTGGGGGCAAATACGGCGCTCTGTTATCAGCCCATGGAAGTACTCCTTTACTTCGCTGACCACTTGAACAGTTTCCACCATCAACTGGTGGTCATGAATCATCGCCTCAACAAAGCGAATCACGCTTGTGGACCAATGCGTAAAGCGGTCTTGGTCAACGGCTGGCACACCCAGGATATGTGAAATGATGGTTGCAGTCAAAGGAAAGGCGTAGTCGCGCACCGCATCCATTTCTCCCCGGGGTTCCACGCGATCCAGCAGATTATTAGCCACCTTCTCAATAAAAGAGTGGAGTTGTTTCACCATTAGAGGTTCAAACGCGCTATGAGCCAGTGACCGGAGACGGGTGTGCTCCGGGGGGTCCTTTGCGGTCAGAAAATTCTCCACCAGTTCAGCGGTTTGTTTCAACATCTCCTGCTCTTGTGCTGTGGCATAGGGAGGCATCACCGAGCGCTGGTGGCCGAAGCGCCGGTCGGAGAGAGCAAACTGTGCATCATCGTATGAGGTCAGCAACCAAGCCCGCATACTCTCGTCCCAATAAACTGGATCGTTGGCGCGCAAGGCATCATAGAGTGGATATGGGTTAGCCCGCAGCTCAGACCGATACAAGTCAATAAGTCCAAGTCCATTCTGCATGCTCGGCACGGTCATTTGCTTCTCCCGTATATACTCATGACGATCGCGAACACGTCAGTTGCCTTGAGACTAATATTGACGTATGTCCATTTCTCATACCCAGGTAGATTGATTGCCCGAGTGGGATCAAATCCACATCACTGTGAGTGCAAATCCAGCAGTCCTAGCTATGAAGACTCGCCAGTCCACGCTGCACGTTACTACCCCACCTCGCATGCTCCGGCACGTACGCGGATTCACCTTGCCCGCCTTAATTTGATCAGTCTGAAGCGCAAGTACTGTTCTGCACCTTTTTCGACAAATTACCATTTGCATTCTGTGTAATCATTCTCTATCTTTATGTAACTCCCGCGACGCGCCAAAGTAATGTTATAGATAAAAGTACGAGCGTTACCGGCAAAAGGTACCTGGGCCGTAAATCGTTCAATCAGTGGATCGAGATGTATCGGAATGTCACCGAGATTGGGCGTGACTACTGCAAAGCAGAGACGTTCGATTCTCGGGCTGTCCCAGCTGAAAGTATAGTAGACCGGGTTAGCCCAAGAACAGTATCCCAAGACTTCCTGCGGAGGCACGTCAAATTCTAGATCCGCAATCATTGCTGCAATTTTATGTGGCGGTAATAATCCCGGTGTTTCCATCGGAAAGTATAGATTTATCGATTTGTGTCGATAGTCTAGCGCAAAGACATTAACTTGGGCTAGGTCATACCTGGCAAAGTAATCGGCATAATTCCTAATACCATCCGGCAAGCAATAAAGAGAACAGATGGCCTCAAGAAGTTGGGGAGTGTGGGGAAAGAACGGCCAGATCTTCTCGAGTCCATAGCTGACTTCAAAATCGACGCCATATCCAAGGATCGGGTATTGGGATTGAATCTCTGACAACAAGTCATCAATCGGATGTCCTTGTTTCTCAATGAGACCTTCTGAAAGCGCTATGAGATATGGATCGTGCGGCACTCCCAGTTCAATATATCGCACATTCAGCCCTCGCTTGTCCTTTGCCTTGGTTGTAGTTCTGAAAGCAACCGATGATCCCGAGAAGAAATCCCGGTATGTGTTCAGAATCCTCCAAATAATGTCCGTATTGTACGGTACATCTGCGATCTGTGCAGTCTTTATGATATCATCATATAACTGCTTTAGATCAGTTTTGTGCCTGAAACCTGTATACTTCTTGTCTACGCTTGCCATCTTACATTCCACCCTCTTCATCGAAGAACTGGACGACTGTCATGGGGCAAGGTTACGATATTTCTTCCGGACCGATGCACTGTTTTTTTGATCGAGTAGTGGATGTGGCACGGTTCAGACTTTGAAGGCTACGGCGCTTTGCGCATCGTGCAAGCTCTGCTCACTAGTCCAGGACGAGTGCAGTTCGGTGGCCGTAAGCGGGATCGGCTGGAAAAGGTAGCATTGCAGCGTTCCCAACCATATGCCCGAAAAGTGCAGTCGTGCTTGCAACGTTTGTTCCATGAATTGCAGCCGTAGGCCGAATTATGCCCAAAATTCGGCCTATAACTTCAACAAGCGATGTGCCGATTTTTTGGGCAAAAACAAGGTGTCAGCCCCTTAATAGTGGACCCATGAATTCGGCTCTTCCGCACATTAGGTACTATACGACATTGCCCAATGGCGATTTATCGCTCTGTGGCCATTTTCACCGCAGATTTTCGCCCCTTGTAGTCGTTAGCATCAAAGGTGCGGACGAGCCTAATTTCGGGGTGCGGTCAGGAGCAAATATGGCATCATTCTGGCAGAGCCTCGTTACCATGGTCAAAATGTTCACGGACCGTAATATCTGTCGGAGTACTACTCAATATAGAAGCACATCAGACACACAGCTGAAAAGACCCGTCACGTTTGGCAACTGCGATTCCTGTGAAGGCACTGGCGTTGTGCCAGGAGAGGCGATGGAAGGGCTTGGGAGATCCGGCTTGTCCAAGTATCTTACTATTCCAGAAAGTATGCCACCTTCAAAAACATGTCCTGTTTGTAAGGGAACGGGGAATGTTGACCGCGAGGTTAGGGCGTAAGACATCTGGCCTAATTTCGGACTCTTCCGCACACTTGGCGCTAAACGACTTTGGCCAATGCCGATTCTATCGTTCTGGGCCTATTGTCACCACAGTTTTTCGCTCCTTGTAGCCCTTAGCACGAAGCTTCGGAAGAGCCTAATTAAGGTGTGCGGTCAATAGAGGCAACGGCCCTGCGATCGAAGCCAATGAGACTGTCAACCTGCAGTATCTGTACGCCGAGCTGAGCCTTTGTGTCATTAACTGCGAGGACTACACCAGGAAAATCATCACAATAGTCATGAAACAAAATCACACCCTCGACGCGAGGCGCCCACGTCTCAATGATCGACTTTGTAGCCTCATAGCTGTGTTCAGCATCAATAAACAGCAGCGCGACCGGGAGTGCTGTAGCCGGTATGGCAGACAAAGCCGTTAAGTGATCCATAATTAGCGGATGGACCTGGTCCCATAAGCCAGCTTTCACCAAATTCGCTTCGAAAAGAGGAAAAGTATCAACGCGACCGCCTATGACCGTTCCAGGACGACATCTTGATTGACCCGGTTGGTGCTCTGTGTTACCACGGTGATGGTCAATTGACCACATAAAACCAGTGGCTGCTAGTAATATCGCGCTCTTGCCGGTATATGCCCCGATCTCTACCACGCTCCCAACCTTTGATTTATGCACCTCATTGGATAAATCATAGAGGACTTGGGCTTCTGCAACAGTTATTCCGCTGACAATATGCTGTGTAGCAGCCCAAACAGTTTGAAAGTCCATAGAAAACACTCCTCTTCAATAAGCGATTTATCGGTACAAAGCCAACATGTCTTCTAGCATCTTCTCCTGAGTGAACAACCGACGGCCTCGTTCATAACCGGCCTTGCCCATATGTTCTCTATTGTTGGACGATAGAACTGCGATTAGACCTCTAGCCAGATCATTAGGATCGTTGGGCCTGCAACAAAAGCCAGTAACGCCATCTTCTACAGCCTCACAGGCCCCTCCAGCACGGGCTGCTACCACAGGTATGTGGCATGCCATCGCCTGCTTGAGAGCCAGGCCCATGCATTCTCGAGATGACGTTGACGGAAAGGCCAGCACATCAGCTGCACTGTAGTAGAGCGGTAATTCATCAAAAGGCACGGAACCAACGAATACAACATGCTGGTCAAGCTGGAGATCTGACACCTTTTGTCTTAATGCATCTGTTAGCCCAGTTGGGCCAAAGTCAAGTCCCGCTTCAGGTCCTACAAAGAGTGTTACGGTATTGGGGAATTCCTTGACAACGGCTGGCAAAGCATCCACTAGCACTTGAGGTCCCTTTTCACGACTAATCCGGCCTTGGAACAGCACGACTTTCCCCCCTTGCAGGTTGTGGCGCGAGATGACTGTACTCGGGTCAACGCGCCGGAAGAAATCAAAATCTACGCCGTAAGGAATGACGCGCACTAGATCTCGCGACATGCCGATTAGCTCAACGCCACTAGCACAATGCTGACTAGATGCCAGGAGCGCGTCAAAACCGTCGAGCATCCAGCGCAGGTTCAGTTTCTTAGCATCATCTTTGGCATAATCGGAGACAACTTCACCGAACATAGTTAGGTAACAAGGTAGCTGAAGAAGCATTTTTAGCGTCAATGCCACAGCACTTCGATGCATCACGTGATATGTGTGGATAAAACTTACAGAGTGCTTTCGAGCCATTCGATCTGCAAAACCCAAATCGCCATAGAAGCGATCAGGCTCAGAAATCCAGGTCAGGCGCTTAACCAGTTCTTCGACCTTTGCCGTCTGCTTGCGTGAGATCCGGCCCTGAAAGGCAGCCGACTCTCGTGCAATTGTTTCGGGATCTTCTGGAAAGTGGTAAACGAACGCGCCCAGATCGTCCCACGCCGAATAATCTTGTGGTTGCCTTACCAGGATTACCGGCGTATATCCTGCTTCGATTAGCTTAGGCACCATAAACTCGAAATGAGATGGCAAGCCACCGTACGGTGGCGGTAAGTTGCCAAAGAACAAGATTGCGGGCTTATCGTTTGAATTGTTGCGGCGCTCCTGTAGCTCAGCCACGTTTACCTACCTTTCTGACAATGCCTGCGATTCGAACAATATCGTCGACGCTCAGCGCTGGACTCGAAGGCAGGCTGATCCCTTTTTTCGCTAACTCTTCTGCGATTGGCAAAGAGGCTCCGCGATTATACATTGGCATGGTGTGAATCGGATAAAACAAGGGTCTAGATTCAATGCCGTTCTCTTGTAGTTTCCGAATAAGCTCATTACGATCTACCCCAAAACTTGGCTCCACAAGAACTGAGAATAACCAATGTTGATTAGTATAGCCATTTAAGCTGGGGGGTAGCGAGATTCCACGAATACCATTCAAGGAATTTCGGTATGTCGCGGCAATTTCAGCCTTTCGCCGGAGTATTTCATCCAATTTCTGTAATTGTGCCACCCCAACTGCAGCTTGGAGATTCGTCATACGGTAGTTGAAACCAATCTCAGGATGCCAATATCTTCTGTCTGGCGACATGCCGTGATTCTTTAGGAATCGCAGGCGCTCCGCTAGTTGATCATCATCTGTGATGACCATACCCCCCTCGCCTGTTGTTATAAGCTTGTTCCCATAGAAGCTAAATGTCCCGGCTATTCCAAAAGTACCCACATATTGGACCCCGACCTTTGCGAAATGCGCTTGAGCGCAATCTTCAACGATGTTGAGGCCGTGCACGCGCGACAAATCTCGAATTTCGGCCATCTTGGCTGGATGCCCATACAGATGTACGGGTATTATGGCACGAGTCCGCTTCGTAGTATGTCGCTCAGCATCCTCTGGCGAAATATTCCACGTATCTCTTTCGGAATCTACAAATATGGGAGTTGCCCCGGTGTAACTTACAGCATTCGCCGTCGCCACAAATGTCAGGCTTGGTACTAACACTTCGTCCCCCGGGCCTATGCCTAGGGCATATAGTGCAAGATGGAGAGCAGCAGTTCCATTCGTAACAGAGATTCCATGCCGGGATCCAGAACGCTGTGCAAACCGATCTTCAAATTCCTTTACATACCTTCCGCTTGATGAAATCCAGCTGCTCTGGATACAATCCAAGACCAGTTCCTTTTCCTCCGGGCCCAGGTACGGCTCATACACTGGTATCACGACAACTATCTCCTGGACCTTCCGCATCCTTCGCGTCGCACGGTCATCAGACAAGCGAGAGGGAAGATTTCATGAGGTGCTTTTCGCAAAAGTACGGGCATTCTATCTCGTTGCACCGCCTCGGGCTACTATTTAACTTAACGTTTCCCTGAAATATATTGCCTAATACGTCTTGGCTTCCACAACGTCTGACATCGCCATTTTCTCGCAGCCGCACAAATTTGTAACCAGCATTGCACAATTTGCCACGATGGTCAGGGAGTTCATAAAGAAATCGTTCGCGATCCATAAAAGGATTAATCGTGGGGGGTTCAGCACGTTGGCTAAATACAGGCGCAAGGAGAGCCTCTGCTCGAAGTGAATACTCGACGAATAATGAGCGTTCCTCCGTAGTATACGAGTTCGGATAAAGCTTGCCTTCGTGAATCCCTTGGAGAGATTTGGGAATCACGACGATGCCTTTGTCAAGGAAATACTCAAAGTTTTCAGGAAACCCGTGAAAAATCGTCGGGTACATAACAGACGACACGAATGTAAAAAAGCCACGTTGCTGGAGGAGATTCACCTTCATAACAAAGTCATCAACTCTGTGACGCATTTCGCGTTGTTCGATATGCAGGCCACAATTAATGGATTCTACCCTGGCAGGATCAACCGTCTCTGCAAAAGCTATAACTTCCTTGGAGTCCACGTTTGAGTTGAGGCTAATATAATGCTTTTGAGTGAGTAATTGACAAAGTTCAACGAACCGAGGGTAAAAGAACGGTTCTCCACCGGTAATGTGAAGCAACCAAATCAGTCCGCTTTCGTCAAAGTAATGGACAAACTCCTCTATGGCGCCAGGGGGTTCGATCTTCCGGCCGAGGTCATCTTCACCCCAGAAACAATAGTTACATCGGAAGTTACATGTACTCATGATGATCCAGTCAGTTTCTATGTCGTAAGTAAGTCTCATAGTCCTGCCTCCGATTCGTGCTCACAACAGCTATAGTCTAGTTTCAAGGTCATGCGGCCTCGAAGACAACACCATATTGATCTGGATTCTGCCAGCAGGTGTATTCGTCTAGCATTCTCCAACCGGTTGCGTTGGCGATTCCACGGAGTTCGTCAAGGCCCGCATAATATAGCGCAAACCATCCTGTATCATGATTCTCAAACGATATGCGTAAGTAACGCTCGCCTCGGCCAAGAGCGGCCTTGACGTTGTCGTTGTTGATAAGGCAATCTTCTGAATTCGTCATCTTTTCTGGATCGCGGCCAGAAGCAACCAGTTTTCCTCCCGAACGCATGCGAGCACGCAAAACTCTGAAAAGCCGGGTTAGCTCGCTCTGATTGCCGGGGATGCCCAATGTGCTGCCCAGCAATAGAATCGAGTCAAACATTCCAAGCGACTCAAAATTATCGGCACGGACATCTAGGCACCGTGTCATATAGGGCGCCGACACTTCTTGTGTCCAGCGTTTTTCATAGTCACGCAGAGAAGCCGGATTTGAATCGACTCCGACTACTTCCGTTACATGCTCCCGACGTGCTGTCATCAGATAAACAGCAATACGACCCTGTCCACATCCCACATCTAACACTCGTCCTGAGACATGTTCCAGGATGGGTTTTTCAATGACTGGATCCACATCGAATGCAAATGGCGTTGCAGAATGTTCTACGCAAAAGCCAGGTTGCGCAGAGAGTACGGCGCCTTTGAAGTGATAGTTGTATTTGACATCGCGATTCAGCATGCGTTCAATAGCCGAACGATATGGCCGGGCAGAGCCCATTTGGGCCACAGTGGTACTGATAATAGACATCGTCTCTATCTGTTCAGCTAAGTCCCCGAGTTTCCATCCCCACAATGGTGTTATGGCCACTTGCTTTTGCTCGACCGCCCAGTGATCCGTGCCGACCAAAGGTATGTCGTTTTGATTCTCGATGAAGTCAAATGTCCAAGGAGTTGAATTGCAATTGAGGAGGCTTGCTCTTTGTGGTGAGGCACCCGCCTTAACTATGGTAAACCCTTCGCATTCATTGGGCCGGACGTTTGGGATATTGACATGTAATACTACGTTGGGCAAGCGAGGCAGGTGTAACATTGCGCGGAGTAAGCGCTCAATCACATAGGTTACCGTGTCCCTCTGCTGAGGATTACCCGCAACTTGGAAGAATGAGAAGGCTGGGACACCAAGTCCGTGAGCAAGCAATGCAGATTGTGTCTGATAAGACTGCCATGTATCAGCGCCAACACAGATTCCGTGACTACCTCCAAATAGCACCAGATCCATCGATGGCAGCCAATTCGGTGTAGTTAAGGCAAGCTGCACGCAATCAATCATGCTGCCGCCGACAAACTGAAAGAAAGATGCGTTGGGATACCTAAGCCGCTGTTCTGGCAAATCTGGTTGGATCAGCGAAAATGAGCTGGGTTGTGCTTTGACCCCTTGCTGCGCTACAGCAACGACATACAAATTGCCAAACTCGGCTGCAGCACGAGCTAAATACCAAGGTTCTGATGTGCTCAAATCAGCATTAATAATGAGTAGCAGATTCATGGGGATCGTTATTTCCGTGGCCGACTAGTAGAGCGTCACGACAAAGCGGATGGATAGAGCCGATGCAAGCATTCCCGAGCAGTCTGACAGGTGAATTGCCGGGTCACAGTGGACTGCTTGGCATCGCGCTCATTCTCCAAAGCCAGTGTTTCCCGTTCGAGCGTGGCGCGGTCGGCGATGCGGCGGTTCCAACAGACACGATTGAACACGCTGATCTCCAAATCGGCCATGTTGAGCCAACTGCCATGCTTGGGCGTGTAGTGCAGCATCAGTTTGGGGGCGATCCGGCGCGCTTCAGCTGGTTCAAAGGCTTCATATGAAGCGGCCAGATGATGGGTATTCAGACTGTCGAGCACCAGGTCAATGACGGCCACCTCCGGAAAGCGCACATCCACCAACCACTGCATCTGCCGGGCAAAGTCAATCTGGGTGCGCCGGTCGGTGACGGCCTCATGCCGCCAGCCGTCATCGGGGCTGAAGAACATGAAAAGGTTGCAAGTGCCGTTGCGGCCGTACTCAAAATCGAAGCGCGCCGGCTGGCGGGCGCGAGCTGGCACAGGTTGGCGGGTCTCGGCGATAAACTGCTTGGGCGTCTCGTCAAAGCACACCCGTAGCCGCTGAGGATCAACCAGCCGGGCGTACACGTCCAACACATCTTCCATGGACGCCACAAACTCGGTGTTCACGTTGGGAATGCACCACGCCTGCTCAAAAGCCAAGGCTTGAGTGCGACTTTTTCGACAGGCGCCGGACAGTCTCGCGCCAAATGCGCTCGGTATATCCCAGTCCCACCACCCGCTCGGCCAGCAAGGCCAGTGTCCAGCGGGCATGGCCAGTCGGTGGCATGGTGCAGGCTTCCGCGATGACGCGCGCCTGCTGTTTGGCGTGCAAGTTGGGCGCGTGGCCCGGGCGGGGGCCCTCCGTCAACGCCCGTTCCAGCCCGCTCTCTACAAAGCGCTTACGCAGCCGCTCCACCATGGGTCGGCTCACTCCCAAGGCCACCCTGATCTGGGCATCGGTGGCCCTATGGAGGGCTTTCAGCAGCACTTGCGCCCGTTTCATCTTCCGGGCGCGCACTTCACCTTTCCGGGTCAACGTCTGCAATTCTGCTTCTTCGGCCTTGGTCAGATCGACAATGTATCGCTTCTTGGGCATCGGTCAGGCCCTCCTAGCTCTACACTGGTGCAAGTTTTGGTCCATCCTATTCAGTGCGATGGTCTACTAGTTCGAAATTGGGGTAAAACGCCGCAATATGACACAACTCAAAATCGACACCTCCAACATTCGTAAAGTCCCCTCGACTCTTCAGGCTTTTGTCGATATACCTAAGCGTCCTTTCTGGGTATTTGGATATGGCCAGAAGTTCTTTGAGTTTTGATCGATATTTTTCAGAATTTTTGTCTTGCAATTGGCAAAACCAGAGCAGCATTTCACGCATAAGCACGTTTGTCTGGTGAATATCTCTTGACGCCGGCATGTCCATTACCCTGACTGATTCGATGAGCCGATTTCGATGCTCGGGCAGAGCGCTCTTTCTTGCGATGTCAGTCAACTCATCTGCCACATTGCTCGTGGTTAGAAGTCGCAAAAAGAGATTCGAGTGGTCTTCGTATTTTCGATAGCCATCACTTGGAACCACTTGCCCAGATTCAATCGTCGCCAGCATGTGCTCAATATCAACTTCGCCGAGAGGAAAATCAAAATGCGTGCTAAACCGTGTATTGTAATAATAAGAAACTGGTACCAGAGATTGCATTGGCAGCAACTCGGACGCTGCGGCATGATCACCGGCGACGATTGGAATGTCGCAGTAGCTCGCTTCGATCAGTACCCGTCCAAAAGTCTCTATATTCGACGTGCTTGGAAACAAAAAGATGTCGATTCCATCGTAAAACTCCCAAACTTGATCATGGTCAATGGCGGGGAAATGCTGAAAAATATCCGCTCGCCCTGTTTCCCGCTCAATTTGAGCTATTAATTTCAGGGGATCGCAAGAAGGCGAATGGATGTCACCGAGAGCCACCAAGCGATACTTGCCGGGTGCCAGGTTCTGTAGCCGGATGATCAGGTCTATCAATTGAGGAAAATTCTTATCTTCTGAAAGCCGGCCAACATATCCAAGGGTTACTTGTTTCTTTTTGAGGTGTGTTTTGGTCTTGCGCAGTTTCCGGGGTGGAAAAGACCTCATAAGCGGGTAACATATGACGGTCGGCAAAGATCGTAGATGTGGGTAGATTTCAAAAAACATTTGCCGTGCGTATTCGGATGCAAATATAAGGATGTCGGTATCTCGCAAATAGGCTCGGCATAAGTATTCCTGTAAGAGATAATTGCTGCGCAAAGCCTCCCTGACATCTCGAATAATTCTGAAGCTAAGGCCGAATTTCTCGCGCAGGTAGAAATAGTAGTGAGCGTGGGGACCAACATTACTAATGACACAATCTACATTGGATAATATCTTGTACGCGTAAACGTCATCTTGGCAAAGCTTAAGAAAATTATGGAAGTCAACATCAATGTTCTGGTAGTTTCGTGCTTTTAGCATACTCATGACTTCTTTGTAAGCCAAATTTACCCCATCCCTTTGGCGTAACATGCCATCAAGTTGATAATCATGTAATGTCAATTTCATTTTCTCTTACTCCTTGCCAACTGTTGCTTTCACTTCGGAATATGGGAGGGTGAAGGCGTAACGGATTGCCACGTCAATTGTTACAGTTGACTCGATCAAGAATTAGGCAAGCTTGGCACACTTATACTAAGAGAAACTGCAAGAAGAAACCGTAGATATTACCGGCGCTGACCGAAAAGGTGCGCCGCGAATTCGACAAGCTCCTACCGGCCATCGCGACGGCGCTGACGAGCGCCGCTGGCCGGACCAATATCAAGAAACGTGACGTGGTGGCTGGAGGAGGCCGTAAACCGGAATAGCGCACGCTGATAGACTAACTCCTACCCATCCTAGTTTACACCAAGACCTATTAGCGGCCAGTGGTCCAAGGGGAAAGGGAAACTGTTCGAAATGAACCGGTCCAGTGCGATGAATAGACCCACCTGCTGAAGGTGCTCGCAAGTACGACTCGAATACCCGAATCAATGGAATTTCTTGATGGCAACTGTTATATGCCCTCCACCACGACATTTTGGGCATGAAACCCTGCGGCGAAAATGAAAAGTTCCTAAAAGTTTGTATTCCACTATGCGAAAGCCTTCGCCTAGACATGCATCACATGTTTTGCGCTCCTCGGAATATAGATGGCCCGTTCCATTGCAAATAGGGCAGCTACTATTGGAAACCGGCCTATAGATTGCTCCAAAAGATTGTAGGTTAGTTTCTCCATCTCCATGTACCATACCCGAACCGTTACACTTCCAGCATTTTTGCGATTGAGGCGAGACCATTTTGTATCCCCTGTTTTGAATAGATATGGCTCTACCGTCTTCAACGGGAACACAGGCAGGTTTGACATAATACTAACCGTTGCGGCCGCGTTTTTTAGGTTTTTTGCACAGCCTTGGCGCTTGCTGACAATAATCCCGTCAAAGACGGTAGAGCCATAGATATCTAGCTACAGGACACTAGCGTAACGAATGCGTAGTCAGGGCCAGATTCGTTGAATCGGATGCAATTTTGTACGGATCATGGAAGCGCAGCGGCAGTTGAAAGGCACGCACGCCGCGCAGGAACAAGGTTGCTCCTGGCAAAGCGCAGTGTCAAACCGGCTGGCGTCTGTTGAACCAGTGCGGGCGAGTTGGCCGCCACGCGCACCAACTGTTTGGGGCGCTTCAGGGCGCATTTGAGCAGTGTGGCCGTGCTGCACAAAAAAGGCAGCAGCCAGCTGCAAGCGGTGGGCGAGTTGACCTGGATCCGCCTCGACTGCCTGATGACCCAGGCAACCCAACGCGTCTGGCGGCCGGCGGTCTATTTCGCCCGGCAGTCGCAGCATCTCACCAACGTGCTGGCCGTCTGGGAAGTCGCCTATAAGGACCCCTGGCTGCTGGCACCCACTGGGCCTATACCCGGCGCATGTGGATTGACGAGATGTTTGGTGACTGGAAAGCTCATAGTTGGGATCTCGAAAGCACCCACATGCGCCACGCAGACCGGCGCGCGCGCCTAATCCTGACCCTGGCCTTGCTCTACGTCTGGCTCGTGCTTTCTGGTAAGGGCTTGATCAAAGCCGGCTGTCGCGCCTGGGTGGACCACCCAACCGTCGCGGCCTTAGCCTATTGCGTATCGGCGTTGGATACACTCCAACGCTGCTTCACGCTCGCCGACAAATTACCAGTACCACCACTAAGCTCTTCGGCTATCTTATTGTCCGGTAGCTAGTTTCCGCTAACTTTTAGGCATTGGGCCCGACTTAGTAAAGTTTGGGTGCCACTACAACCTTACCGAGCCAGGAACCCGCTGCTGGCTACAGTCTACAGGATTATCGACGTTTTGTCACGTTTTCTGCCAAAAATCCAGACAATTCAAGATAGTGGCGGGGCGTGAGCCGCGCCGGCGCGGAAGGAGAATTGGGGTGGCGCCCCGCCGAGCAAACTGACCAATTCTTCGATGTGCAGCACGGCAAAGGCACCGGCGGCGAA
>Ga0163150_10003626_pt1 | contig 21492 bp, 26 predicted proteins | sample OliLakLV19P2IB_FD_148628 | JGI IMG/M metagenome (GOLD analysis project Ga0163150, IMG submission 148628) | Freshwater microbial mat bacterial communities from Lake Vanda, McMurdo Dry Valleys, Antarctica - Oligotrophic Lake LV.19.P2.IB | ecosystem: Environmental > Aquatic > Freshwater > Lake >...
GAATGAACGCATGGTGAAATGGAGGGTAATGATCGGAGCTTTCCCTCTTTTTACTGTACCGAGAATGCTGGGTTGGTAGAACCAGCCGGATTCCCCCGGCAGAGCCGGGGGTTTAGTCATCGATTATCATTCGTTTGCTTTGCCTGTCTGGAGGCGCACAAAATAGGGAAGGGATAGCCCACGAAAGGGAAACCGTAGGTTTCTCTTTCGTGATTAGTTTGCTCTCTCCACATACTCCCCACTCTCCGTATTTACTTTCACTTTATCTCCTTCGTTGATGAAAAGCGGCACATTCACGCTCGCACCACTGCTGAGTTTGGCTGGCTTGCTACCTCCAGTTGCGGTATCGCCTTTCAGTCCCGGGATTGTTTCCACAACTTCTAAGACGACAGTAACAGGCATGCGAATACCAATCGGACGATCTTCGAAGAGGAGTGCATCAACCTCCAGGCCATCGATCAAATACTGCGTGCCTTCTCCTACAACTTCATCAGGAAGTTCAAATTGATCGTAGTTTTCAAGATCCATAAAACAACGTGTCCCCTGTCCAGCGTACAGATACTGTACGTGGCGGTAGCCAACATCCGCAGGCTCCATCTTCTCTGACCCTTGAAAGTTGCGCGCCACAATGGAACCGGTCTTCAGGTTTTTGAGCTTACACTGCATGTTCGCCTTACTCTGGCTTTTGCGACCAAACTGAGAAGAAAGCACCAAGAAAGGGTCCCCATCGATGGTAATCGCTGTGCCAGGTTTCAGATCAGTAATTGTGTACATTGTTTCGGAAGGGTACTAGAAGGCTGTGATTTCTGCAATCGGAGATCGCTGAATTGTATTGAGTATCAAGTATTGTGTATTGAGTATAAAAATACTAAATCCGCACTTCGCTTGCGATACGCAATACGCAATACCAACTACACGATACTGCGTTAGCTCTTCAATTCATCAACCAAATTCTTCAGTTCCGTATTCACGTACTCACCCAAACCCTCTGGCAGTTTTGTTTTCAGACGTCGAAGGAGAGTGCCACGATTAGGATCGTTTTGAATCTCTCTCATTTCCGTTAAGAGTTGTGTGTAACGAGAAGTTGGATGACGGAAGAGTAAAATATGCTCAAGCATTACTGCAACACGTGCATCCAATTCCTCACTGGTAATTTTTAGGCTCTCAAACTCTTGAGGAAGGAAGGTACTCACATCTTTGTCGAGTGCAATCAGTAGTGCGTCAGGTGCTTTCGTTCCGCTCGACTGTGCCAAAGTAGAGCTGGAAAGCAGTAGTGCTTTCGCTTCTTTCATCAGAAGTGGATTCGTTCCGCTTTCTTCGCTGAGTGCCTTCGTAAGGTATGGACGTAATTCATGATAGAACGCTGCCGTCTTCTCTGGATCCTCAGAAATTTCCAGCATGTGTCTCATCTCAGCTAATTTATCGACCAGCAAATATCCTTCAAGATCAAGAAGTGCCACATCTGCATTGGGGACTGCGGCTGCAACTGAATTCATTGCGTTTTGTAATAATACTAAGTTTTGATCCTTACCAAAAGTGGCGTCAGCATCATCAGCACTCATTTTCGTTACCTCTTCCGCAATCGTGCGCGCAAGTAAGTGACGAACAAGTGTGTCATCACCAGTATCGGCAAGGGCGAGTAATGATGTCGTATACTCAGCAAGCGGTGCTTCGGCCTCTGCATTCTGTCCTTCTTTGATGAGTGCAAGAGCTTCACTTAATCGTGTATTGGCTTGATCAATCTGCTTCTGCTGCTGTGCTTCAGATGTAAGCGCGAAAAACGTATCTACTTTTTCTGCAACGCGTTTCACAGGGTACCAAGCAGAGCCAGGAAGGATACCTGCCACTTTCTTCTGACGCTCTTCTTGCAGTTTCGCAATCTCACTTCGATGTACTGCGTCAGATGATAAATTTTGCTGTGGCCACTCCTCTGTAAATGTACGATCTGCAATCTTTCCTACACGAATTTTTTCTGATGCAACGAGCGACTCTCCAGAGACGAGAAACACCTGCTGCTCACCAGAGGTAAATGTAACCCCTCGATCAAAAACCGAAATCTCCGTCATTTTTCCAAAGACTTCTTGGATGGATGCGCTACCAGCATTGAGCGCCAACATGCCATGCGATGTCTCGAGCGAGAGTCCATCGATGAATGGTGGAAGCAATCCAAGTGCCCAGACTGTGCCACGCACGAGTGTTGCTGTCGGTCCTGCTGAAACACGCTGTGGCCGATCACCAAGATCGTGCAATTTCAACGTCGTATCATGTGCGAGACGGAGAACACCATCATCATTGAGAATGATCGTCGCTTCAGAATTGCCATCAGTTGAGATCATTATTGCACTTGTCAGTACCTCAGTACGATCGAGTGTGCGCCACACACCTCCCACAAAAATCTGCACACCATCACCGCTCGGCACGAGCTGCACGGCAGAATCGGCCTGTGTAGGCGAAAGTATTGCGAGTGGAGCCAAGCGGAATGCGACCACAACCAATACAAAGGCTGTAGACCAGCGAAGCCACGAATGGTGACGTGGTGCTTTGGTCGTTGGCTCGAGTGCTGCTAAGAAATTGAGTGATCGCAGTGGAAATGTCACTGTGGACGAGAGTCCCTTGAGTACTTCGCCAATTGGTGGCGTAATACGTGCAAAAACACGACTACGAAGGTCTTGTTTCTGTGCTTCTGACGGTGAAACAGACGAAAATACCTCTGAAAGTGCCTGCACAGGCTCTAGCTTGCTTTGGATGCGATTCCAGACACGATCTCGCCCCTCAGCCGAGGGCTGAATGCTTTCTACAAGCCGAGAAAGGGAGTCTTGGTCACGCATAGAAACGTGGTTTGTACGCCAGTTACAACGGAAAAAGCATGGTTTTGTTACGCGCATTTTGAGGGAAAAAAGTACCTAATCATGGTCATTCTGTGAGGAAAATTCAGGAAGGAGGATTTCTAACTTTTTGAGAGCGCGCATTTTGAGGATTCTGACTGAACCTTCGGTACGACGGAGTGCCCTTGCCACTTCATGATGACCAAGACCAGCCACGTAATGAAGAAGCAGCACTTCTCGATACGTTTTCGGTAACGCACTCAGTGCGCGTCGTACTTTAGAGACAGAGATACCCTTCTCTGTTCGATCTTTCGGGCTATTTTCGAGGCTGTCATCGATAAACGCTTCCGTCAGTTCCTCGAATCCTCTGTTCGCTCGATACGCATCGATGAGCGTATGCCGCGCAATGCGAAAGAGCCACGCACTGAATGGAACGCCTGATCGCGCAGTGTAGGTATGTAGTTTCTCCCAGGCTTTCACGAATACGTCTGCAACCAAATCTTCTGCAAGATCATCGGGATACCGAAACACAACGTACCGGTAGATGGGCGTAAGATACGCATCGTAAATTTTCCCAAAAGATTCAGTGTCACCATCCTGTGCTTTGACGACAAGTGCGGTCAGCTCCTCCGGTGAGAGTGGGTTATCGATCATGAGTAAGGAGTAGTGTAGAGCATACGGGATATTGTTGAGTAAGTGAGCAAGAAAACGAAGAAAACAATGAGTTCGAGGATTTCGATGATTCCTCGTTTGCTTCGTACTCTTCGTACTCCTCTTATTCTTCTCGTCCTACTCCCACTCAATCGTCCCAGGTGGTTTGCTCGTAAGATCGAAAAGGACACAGTCGATACCATTCAGAGAGAGAAGACGATCTGAAATCAGTTTCATGACATCCGCAGGAAAAATAAATGGTGTCGCAGTCATCGCATCTATGGAATCGATAGGTCTGAGGACAATCGACCGACCTCCACTGATACCGACCGGAAGAAGCACAACAGGAAACTGCCAGATCTTTTCGGTAAAGCCTGCTTTCTCTATTGCTTCGTGCACGACGAAGTCTGCCTCCTGCAAGAGCGTGACTGTTTCTGTATTCACAAGTGTCGGAACGAACTGAAAGCTTTTGACTCTGTCATGCGACACGCACTGCAGCACACGGTTGATCTCTTTACTCGCATTTGGGATAGATGTTGCGAGTTCTATGTGTACCGGAGAGATGGTGTATGGATCGGAAGAAAAAAGTGCCAGAGCATGTCGGTACGTTCTGCCGTCACCCTGCACGCCCACCGACTGCACCGGAAGAATTTGACTACCTACTGACCACTGATCACTGATCACTTCATCACTGCGAGGTAGAGAAGGCTCCAGTGCACAGAGAAGACGAACGCCCAGCCCCGGCCCAGGAAACGGCTGTCTGTGCACCAGCGCATGCGGAAGACCAAGAGATTCTCCGAGTTGTCTGACTTCATCTTTGTACAGATCTTTCAGTGGTTCGATGACGAGGCCGCGTTTCATCATCTCTTCGATGATGGGAATACGATTGTGATGTGTTTTTATCGTCACCGAATGTTTGGTGCCACCTGTCTCGATGGTATCGGGGTAGATGGTCCCCTGTCCCAGCATCCATCCATCTTCGACTTTGAGATTCATCTTCTCGCTTACTCTTTTTTGGACGTCCAAAAATGTTTGCCCGATGATGGCACGTTTTTTCTCTGGCTCGGTCACACCGTCGAGGTTTTTCAAAAATTCTTCTGATGCATCTTCGACTTCGAGATGCATACCGAGAGGTTTGAATGCCTCCAAAATATTCTTCGCTTCGTTTTTTCTGAGTAAGCCAGTATCAACGAGAAGACCACGTACACGATCGGCTCCTACAATCTGATGCAGAAGCGTATACGCAACAGTGGAGTCGACTCCACCGGAAACAAGCATGAAGACCTTATTTCCACCCACTGCTTTTTTGATCTCTGCAGTCAGTGCGTCTTTGTACGTGCCGATCGACCACGCTGGTGCATCGCAGAGTTCTACGAAAGAGCGCAGAATATCCATGCCATGCTCTGAGTGTGTCACTTCGATATGAAACTGAATCCCGAAGATGCGCTTCTCTGCATCCATCATCGCTGCAATGGCACAGTCTTTGGATGAAGCTGAAAGAGTGAATCCATCTGGTAATTTCGTGACTTCGTCTCCATGAGACATCCACACACGGAAACTCTTGCCGCACTTTTCGAGGAGTGGCGACTGCGTATCGACTGTGTTCATGATGGTTGGTCCATACTCTTTTACTTTTGCTATCTCTACTTTTCCTCCGAGTATATGTGCGATCCACTGATGTCCGTAGCAGAGACCGAGAACAGGAATACCGAGATCGAAAATCTTCGGATCCGCAGTTGGGCTACCGCCGTCGTACACACTTTGAGGTCCACCAGAAAGGATAATCCCCGCTGCATCCTTGAGGTCATCAGCAGGAGTTTCCGAAGGCAAAATCATCGATCGAAACCCGAACCTGCGAATGCGGCTACCGATTAGATGCGCGTACTGTCCGCCGAAGTCAAGGATGACGATGGAGCCGTTTGTACCTTCCATGGAGGGATTGTAGCAGACAGGAGGATCCAGAGCGTGTAGCTAACTGCACTGTCCTCAAACGCGTGCAAAAAGAGCGCAGCAATCGAAATAGCAAGAAATACAGCAGCTAATTGCCAATTGCTAATTGCTACAAGCCTTCTTAGAACGAAGAAAGTCAGCAACACATAAACGAGTAAGCCAACAACACCCATTTCCACTCCCCACTGCAGGTACCAATTCTCAGGAATGACCGGACAGTTACAGACACGATCTGGCGGAAGCATTTGTACACCTCCGACGATCACACAGAGATTCGGTACAGTTTCGGTCCACACGTAGTCAGCTCCAAGTGGTAACTCCACACATGTGTCGCTGATTCGGTTACTGGCTGGGCCAGCTGAGCCAAGGCCAAGACCAAATGGATGCTCAGCTATCAGACGTATCGCTTCTATTGGACGTGTGAAGTGTGCGGAACTGGAAATGGGACGGAGAAAGATATCTGGGAACAGAATGCCCATCACGATGAGTAAACACATCGCTGTCACAATGCCTAGAAAGAAGCGAGAATTCCGCTCTGTTTGAGTATTTTTTTGATGCATGAGAGCACCATTCTTGGTGCGACTGCTATGTTTGGTGCGAATCCAAAGAAAAACAGTGACAACAAATGCTCCGATCCACGCGGCGCGTGAGAAGCTGAGGAGAATCGCACTGAAAAGAAGAAGAAAACTGACCACTGACCACTGCCTACTAACCACTTCTCCCCTTCTCCAAAAACCAACCACAATACTCAGTGGAATCAACATCCACAGTCCCATCTGATTTGGTCCCGAGAATGTGGACTGGATACGTTTGATGCCCGTCTCAGAGATCAGCTGAAACGCAGCAAGAGACTGGTCTGGAAAGTAGAGCGAATGTTGGAGCGAATAGCCAAGCGAGACGAACCACGACTCTGGTAAGACAAGCGTAAGGAGCCCGTACACAGCAATCAAAGAACCGACTCCAATCAAGATCTGAAATGCTCGGTGAAGAAAATCTGGAGACCACGAAACACGCCGAAGAAGGAGAAATGCAACGAGCGGCACAAAGTCGTATCGAAAACCAAACACGTACGAGGCAAGTGCAGTCGGGTCATTCCAAGGATGGATGAGGAGGCTGTAGAGAAGAGCGAGAAGAATCAAACCATCAAGAGCGTCGAACGAGTGGGTAGCGGGTAACGGGTAACGGGTAGAATTGTTTTTGCTAACCGCTACTCGCCAACCGCTAATCGCCATTTGTCCGATCTCCACTACCGCCAACCCAAGCACGACCAAAAGCAACGCCTCCTTCCACACCGCAATTACACTCAAAGGCGCACTGCCACTCCCTTCCAAAGTCTTCGTAAGCACAGTCACGCCAAATGCATGCAGTGGGAGTAGGGCAATAAGTGCCAAGCTAAGTTTCTCACGGATGTTCTGAAACATGACTCTAGTATAGCGTCTTCATTATTCATTATTCATGATCAATTATTCATTTCAAGCCTCTCCTCCTCACTCTGAAACACCGATCCGTTTTTGAGCACGTTCTCAACAGCATCGATACATTTCGCACTCACATTTTCGCCGTAGATCTTCGGAGCGTTTCGCATCACTTTATTATCCCACGCGTATTCGATGAGAGACGTAATGACACCAGCATTTACAGGCGGTGCGATCAGGTTTCCTCCGTTGATCGCTGATTCGGAGCGATCTGAACCGAAACGAAGTGTCACGCACGGCACGCCCATCGTGTTCATCTCTTCCTGCATCGATCCAGAGTCAGTGGCACAGACTGCAGCCTTGCTCATGGCTGCGATGACATCCACGTACTCTGCCCAGACATCAGTAAAAATGAAATTCTTGTGCGCCTTTGCGAGTTCCTCCACTTCTTTCGTGAGCCCGAAGCGCTCGAACGCGAGCTTGGTCTGGATCATGTTGATCAGCAGTACCGTTCTCCCCTTTTCGATCAAGTTTTTCATCGCACCGTAAATGGCACGGAAACGAGACTCGGAAAGACAGTTCTCTCGCCGATGAATACAGAAACGGACGAAGTCACTGTCTTTGAGTTCTGGGTGTCGGTCAAACACTGTGGAGGAACCGATGCGCGTCATAGATTCTGCAACTGCATCGACAACAGAATTCCCAACGACAACGATGCGAGCAGGGTCGTACCCTTCGCCGAGTAAAAACTCTTGATCGAGCTCGACAGGAGCCAAATGAATGCCCGTTCCTGCCTCTGCGCATCTAGTATTAAACTGCTCTGGATAGGGCTCTTGGCTCCCGCGTTCCCAATTGTCACGATTCTGAAGAAACTGATGCCACTCTTTCGGATCAAATGAAGAAGCCCTTAGCTTTTGGCTAGTAGCATTTGGCTGTAAACCAATTGCCAATTGCCAATTGCCATAAGCCGGAGTCAGAGTTCGAATTCCCGCCTCCACATGCACCGATGCAAACATGTAACAGTAGCCAGCATTCGCTGCTGCCATAGCTGTTGTCGTATCGCCATGCACATACGGGATCACAGTTTTTCCTTTCTCTTTCAGTTCGCCGATCAACCAACCAAGACGTCCGATGATCTGACTGACAACCTCACTCATCGAACCACGAACGTTGAGGTTGAAGTCCGGCTCGACGCCGAATTCCTTCAGCATTCCTCCACTCAGGTTTTCATCGTAGTGCTGACCAGTGTGTCCTAGCACCACAGTGTGTCCGCGCTTTTGTAATTCTTTGTAGAGCGGAACCTGCTTAATAATATCGGGCTTTGTCGCGATCAGAATCAGATGCACGAGGTCACCTTTCTGGTCATCAAAGAATGTTGGCGAACGGAACGTAATCTCTTTCATGCAGAAGAGAGTGTAGAGGAGTACGCGGAGCCAATCTATACCCTACCCGCCTCGACCGTTCTCTGTGTCTGCGACGCGCCTAGTGTCACAATGCCAGGAACTTCGATCACATTCTTCTCTTTAAGCTTCTCTCCATCGAATGTGTAGACGTATGGAGTACACAGTCCGATCTCCAAACCCGCAACCTTGTCTTTCGGGATATCTTCTAGATGTTTCATGATGGGACGAAGGCTATTTCCATGCGCAACGATAAGTACGTTCTTCCCTGCTTGGATGAACGGCCAAATGTACTGCATAAAAACAGGAATAGTACGCCTCTCACAGTCTGCCAAACTCTCACCATTCGGTGGGCGTGTATCGTAACTCCTACGCCAGAGAAGGACTTGTTCTTGTCCGTGTCTCTCCGCTGTCTCTGCTTTGTTCAGTCCTTGCAGATCTCCATAGTGACGTTCGTTCAGTGCAGAATCCTCGAAGATCGGTGCATCTTTGTTCTTGAACGAAGGCAACATAAGATCCAGCGTGTCTTTCGCGCGGATCAAACGAGACGTCCAGATCACATCGAATGAAAAATCCGAGAGTGCTTTGCCAGAAGCCGCAGCATCTTTCTTCCCCTGCTCGGTGAGTGGTACATCAGTCCATCCTGTGAACCTGTTTTCCAGATTCCACTGAGACTGGCCGTGCCGAACGAGAACGAGAGTAGACATACCCCTAGTGTAGCATCGTACTGACCACTGACTACTGCCTACTGATTACTCAGAAAAGACCTCCCAAAACCCTCCAAAATCTGCTATACTGGTCGGATGGATATCGAACAGATCACACACCTCAGTTACAAGAAATCTCTCTGGGTTGCCATCGTGCTCTCGGGCCTAGCTGTTGCTGTTGCAGCACTACTCGGTCGTTCGACGCTCAATATGAATGCGTCTGTCGGCTTCGATTATTTTTCAGATGCCACCGCAATCGCGGTTCTCTATAAAGAGCAAAAACTAGAAGATGGCGAACCTCCATTCATCGTAAGTCTCAATCATCTGCGCTCGACAGATGTGGAAGGTAGCAACTATCAAAAACATGCGTATTTGGTCTTACTGTCCAATGGTGAAAAATATATGGCTGAATACGTTCGCGATGAAGAGGCGCATCAATGGGTGACGAGTATCTACGATCTCATGCATGGAGAGCAGGATGTGCGGATCGATACCGAATCACCAAAAGCGGAAACCGCACCGTAGCGGTAAAAATACGCGGAAGTCGGGACGGTTGTTGGCTAAGTCGCCAAAGCCACTCGAGTCCGAGTGAACGTAAGTAGGATGGCGCACGATGCTGCTTACCTGCAAGAAAATCGAACGCACCACCAATACCGATGGCGAGACGAATTGTCGTAAGTTTTGGAAGATTCCGATGAATCCAGCGTTCTTGATGCGGTGCGCCAAACGCAACCAAGAGTGTGGTAGCACTACTTGCGTGAATACGACGAAGAATCTCTTGTTCATCATCCTGCTTTGGCGAGCCAGAATACGTGCCAGCAATCTGCATCATGGGATGACGAGCGTGAAGGGCCTCAGCTGCTTGCTTCGCAATGCCAGGTGCAGCACCGAGAAAGAAGATGGAACCTGCCTCGGGCAGTGCTGCAATTTTTTCGAGAAGATCGACTCCTGTCACGCGCTCGGGGAGTACTCCACCACATCGCTTCGCTGCCCAGAGCAGTCCGGTTCCATCAGGGATACTCAGCGATGCATGCTGCAATACTGAGAGAAATGTTGTATCGAATGCTGCAGCAACCAGCATCTCAGGATTTGGCGTACACACATGATACTGACCGTCCACTTGAAGAAGGGTGCGTATGCACTCTACAGCCTGTTGCATCGTCACTGCATGGACTGGAACGCCGAGAATAGTGACTGAAGGAAGCATTGCGATTCCATTATTCTCAAAAAACACGCACAATGGAATGCGATATGCGATATTTCGTTCTCTTTTTGGCCACTTCGCTCACAGCTTGTGCTCTGCCACGTGCTTCTGCACCTATCCAAAAGACAAATGAGCCTGTGAGCTCACACGTGACGGAGACAGCTGCAACGCTTGGGGAGTTCGAAGTCATGCCAGAAACGACCGAGAGTTTGGAGGTGCCTGTGGAAAAACAGTTGGTACTCGAAGTCGCATGGACAGAACACGGAACCATCGTGCAGGGAAATCCCACACTGCCGCTTCTTTCTATCGTCACTGATTTGGACTGTGTTTATTGTGCACATTTTGCCCAGAGATTTTTTCCTCTCATTGAGAGAGAGTATATGGCAAAACAACGACTCGCAGTGGAGTGGATTTTCTTGCCACAAAAAAAGACGGGGGAGGAAGCAGCAAAGATCGCACTGTGTAGCACGATAACCGGAGAACTCTTTGAAGAAAGCATGAACGCTCTACTGATCAGTAACGATACTGCATCGATCGTGAAGCATACGAAACATGTAAAATCGATGCTTGAAAAATGTGTGAAGAGCCCAGCGACACTTGAATTACTGCTAAAAAATCAGGAAAGATCAAAAGCGCTTGGTATCAGCCGTGTACCAGGGTTTTCCTTGAATGGGTACTCGTGGCTAGGAGTTGCGACGGAAGAAGGGTTACGAGCGGAGATTGAAAAGGGATTGAAGCGTTAATTTTTTTTAGCGACAACCGAAAGAAAGGCTGATGTTTTTCCATGATAAGAAGACTCAGAAGAATCGAGTGAAAGGATTTCGAAATTTTCAAGAATTGATCGCATGTACTCTTCACGAAAAAAATGTCGAAGATGATCTGATCGAAACATATCTTCACCCTCGTTCTCACCTTTTCCATACAAAGGATCATCGACTGATTTACATCGAATAAAAAACATACCGTTTGTCGCTAGAAGTTGATGAATGTTTTGAATAATCTGACGTGTCGTTTCATCATCAAAGTAATGGAGTGAAAGATGTGCATAGACAACATCAAAACTACTAGAAGGATATGCAAGTGGTTGAGAGATGTCGTGCAGGACTGCAAAAATATTGGGGAGACTCGCCTCATCAAGGCGCTCCTGTAGCATCTTGATACCACTTTCTGAAACATCAACTGCAGTGACGTTGTATCCTTGCTCAGCAAAATACAGAGTATCCATCCCATTGCCGCAACCAAGATCGAGAAGTTTTCTACTTTTCCCTTCGCCAAGCTCAGAAACAAGCTGCTTAGCAAAGTCATTGATCGGCTCTGTGCGACTGTGCCATTTATCCTGCCAAACCTGACGATTCGATGAAGACATGTACAATAGTAGCCTAGCCATAAGCACTATGCTCCTCAAGGACGCCATCCACGATTTTCTGACACACTGCGAGATCGGGAAATACCAAAGCCAGAAAACGCTGGAGAATTATCGACATTACCTAAAACGATTTCAGGATTTTGCCGATGCCAAAACTGATGTCTCCAAAATTTCGAATGAAACGATTCGAGACTATCGACTGTACTTGCACCGCATGCAGGTGAAGGGAGAGGGAATAACTCTTAATATCAAAACACAGCAGTATCATTTGATTGCTTTGCGTGCGATGCTGAAACACTTGCATAAGAATGACATCAAGACGATCTCGCCCGAGAAGATAGAACTGCCAAAAGTACCGGGGCGAGAAGTAGACGTACTGGATAGAGAAGAACTAGACGCCATGATGAACGTAGTCGACCCAACAAAACGCAATGGTCTCCGCGACCTCGCACTCTTACACTTGCTCTACTCCACAGGCCTCCGTGTAAGTGAGATCAGTAAGCTGAATCGAGCAGATGTAAATCTAAAAACGAGAGAGTTCCGTGTCATCGGAAAAGGAAGAAAGGCACGCATTGTCTTTATCTCCGAGATCGCGAAAGGTCATCTGCTGCAATACTTAGAAAGCCGAGACGATAACTGGCTACCCGTGTTTGCGAGTAATTCAAATCGATCGAACCAAACAACACTGACAGGTGAAGAGAGACGGCTGCAACCGCAAGCCATCGAACGTGTGGTACGATCTGTGGCGTCCAGAGCAGGCATCATGAAGAAGGTCACGCCACACACGTTGCGGCATACATTCGCGACAGAGTTACTCAGAAACGGTGCGGATATTCGATCAGTGCAAGAAATGCTGGGGCATGCGAGTATCACCACAACGCAGATCTATACACACTTAACGCATAAGAGGCTGAAGGAGATTCATGAGCAGTTCCACAAATAGCGTGAGAGGAAACCTTAACGGTTTCCTCTCACGGACTCTCCTTCCCTTCAATGAGGCGCTCCAGACCAAAGCAAGTTTGGTCTTCGCGCACTAATAAATTATTCGAACAAGCTTCTTTCTTGATGTTTGTCCCGAGAGTATCCGCACACCCTCTTTTGGAACACCGTGTTTCTCCGCGATAAATCGAACAAGCTCACTATTTGCTTTCCCGTCTTCTGCAGGAGCTTTCAGGTCGATCTTTATCGTTCCATCGTCCAGAAATCCTGTGACCCTTGTTTCGGATGCACTGGGGCGGACGCGCACGGTGAAGACTTCGGAAACGGACATACAAATTTATCGAAGCTGACTCTTTCTCCATTCATCTATTTTTTTATGATTCCCCGAAAGCAACACCTCGGGCACCTTCATCCCTCGGAAATCCTCTGGCCGTGTGTAGTGCGGGTATTCTTTCTTCCCACCCAGAGCAGGTGAGAAACTCTCTTCTTCGGCTGATTCCTGCTTACCAAGAACGCCCGGAACATGCCTTGCAACGGCGTCGACCAACACCATCGCTGGTAGTTCGCCACCGGTGAGCACATAGTCTCCAATCGAAATCTCTTCATCGATCCATCCATCGATCACACGTTGATCAATACCTTCGTAGTGACCAGCGAGCAAGAGAAGCCAAGGTTTTTGAGCGAGTTCCTCGACTTTCTTCTGCGTAAGACGCTGCCCACGAGGAGATAGATAGATGCAATGAGGCTTGCTACCCGCTACTCGCTCACCGCTAACCGCTTCGATACATTTCACAATTGGTTCGGCCATCATGAGCATCCCAGCTCCCCCACCATACGGTTGGTCATCGCACTGCCTGTGTTTTCCTTCGGCATGCGCACGCATATCGTGAATCTTGAGAGAGAGTGCCCCAGACTCTTGGCCGCGTTTCAGCATGCTCTCGGTCAGAGGACCTGTGAACATGTCTGGAAAGAGTGTGAGAATATCGATCTGCATCTTCGCTATTCTGCCTGAGTAAGGAAAAGTTGACAAAAGAATCTTTTCTTAGAATACTGCTAAATATGAAAAATCCAGAATCCGATTCGAATAAGATAAATCCGATCACTATCATGATATTTTTTTCTGCTGGAACCATTGTTGGAGAAGTCTCAGGAATTCGAGATGCAGTACAACGCACACTCCAGAAATATAAAGCTCCTGTAACCACGACGGTAGTATCAGATGAATCTCCTGACGAGAGCCATTCATCTCCTGTACTCTACGGCGGTGCAGAGTATTGATATCCTCATCCCGACCTACAAACCAAACCGTGCGTATCTTATGGCAGCGTTACAGTGTCTACAGAATCAAACGAATAAAGATTGGAAAGCATTTGTGCATGATGACCACGTACCAGAGTCCGAAGCGGCAAGCATCGTAGAGCCGTTTTTGAAATTAATCCCCATGCACTTTCAGGAAAGTAAAAAGCGCCTCGGCATTGGAGGCAACTGGAATGCGTGTGTGCAACATGCCTCTGCAGAATTCGTTGCATTTTTGTTTCAAGATGATCTCTGGGAACCACAGTACATCGAGAGTGCGCTAAAGATACTTGAGGAGCATCCAACCGTCGGTTTTGTTTCTATGGAACACCGATACCAGCCCGAAGGTGGGCAGGAGCTGGGGCCGATTTATGGTGGTGTCCAGGAATTTCGAAAGAAGCTTGTGCGTCCAGGATTTCACATCGGGAGAGAATGTCTGCATCTTTGGTTGGATGTCGAACTCACTCCCAACTTCATCGGTGAACCGAGTTTTGTCGTGATGAGACGAAGTACGATGAAGAAAGCAGGACCGTTTCTGGAAGACATGCCACAGTTTTTGGACAGCGAATACTGGCTTCGGCTTTTACAAATCTCAGACTGGTATAACCTTACAGGCGACTACGGAGCCTTTCGTGTACATCCTGCCGCTGCAACAGCACAGAATGAAACATCTGGTGCAGGAATGTTCGATCGACTGCGTTGTTTCAACCGTCTTGTCTCCTCGTTGCAGGGTGATGATAGGAAGCGAGCGAAGAAGTCACGAGCAAATGCACTACAGGGAATGGTGCAAAAGTTTTTTGAGAGAAAGAAAGAAGGAAAAAAAATGGGCGGGGGTTCCGGTGCAATGAAGAAAATTGTTTTGAAGCATCCACTACTCATCACTTCTGCCGTTGTGAAGAACAGGTTGCATTCCTTTTTTTCCCTTCTTTCATTTCATTCCTCTCGTAAATAGCATTGCGAGATACCGATCTTTATCTGTAATCTCTGAACTATGAAGCTCAACCAATTCTTTAAGAAAGCAGTCGACCTCGGTGTCACGTACGACCCACGTGGAAAGAAGTCTATCGAGAAGATGCTAAAAAAAGAAACTGAGAAAATGAAAAAACTGGAAGGCAAAGAGAAAGATTTTTACGACGAAGAGCGCGCCTGGAACCCCTTCCCAGACTGTCGCATCATCAATGGAACAGGTGAAGAAGAATTCAACCGCATTATGGTGGGTATCGATATCGAAACACCTGAGATGCTGCTGCTCGATAGGCTCCGCGAACGTGGAGAGAAGATCGATGGTGCACTTATTCACCACCCAGAAGGACGCGCGCTCGCAGATCTCGAGAAAATTATGCCAGTCCAAGTCGATCTCCTCGCAAGTGTAGGAGTACCCGTAAACGTCGCAGAAGGGCTCCTGCACGACCGAATGGGCAAGATCTGGAGGAGTATTCATGCTGATAACCTCTTTCGTGTCGAGCGCGCTGCAGAGTTACTCGATATTCCAGCTGTCTGTTGCCATACGATTACAGATAACATGGTTTGGAAATTTATGAGTAAACACATCTGTGAGCATGAGTACGATAACTTAGGTGAGATTCTGAATGCGATTATGGAAATTCCTGAATATGTGCAGTACGGAAAGAAAGGAAACCCAGCCATCATCGTAAGTGGTGGCAAATCGAGTAGACCAGGAAAGTTGTACGCGACAGAATTTACTGGTGGTACCAATGGGCCGGAACAGTTCTTCGAAGCGAAGGCACGTGCAGGTGTAGGAACAATTCTTTCGATGCACGCAACCGAAAAAGCAGTAGAAGAAGCCAAGAAGCATCATATTCATATTATTCAGTGTAGTCACATGGCATCAGATTCTCTGGGCGTGAACTTGATGCTGGATGAGATAAAAAAAGTGAATAGCAAACTGCACGTTGTTCCTGTATCTGGATTTATCCGTGTGGAACGCAAGAAGTGGTAATCGATCCATTTCTACTACTAGGCATTATCGGAATGTTACTTATCATCGTAGGATTTCTTGGAATTCAAACGCACCGCATCTCGCAAGACGATCTTTCCTTTGATCTCTTAAACTGTATTGGTTCACTTCTCTTAGTTGTGTATGCCATAGCAGGAAAGGTGTGGCCATTCGCGATACTGAATGGAATGATTTTTGTCTACTCACTCAAAGACATTGTCCAAGATATCAGGAAAAAATAGACGCTGTTCTCACCGTGACCAGAACTAGTTTTTTGGCTTTCTGCTGGGCTCTTTTGCATATGTGTTCCATAACCATTCATCTATGCTGATGGAATGCTGACAGACTCGTCCTAAACTAGTGTCATGCATCACTCCTCCCCTTCTGAGGATCTCCTCCTCGTCACTGCAAAGACCATCAAAGGTAAGCCGCTCTTTGTAAAGCCAAGTCTGGCACGCGAAGTTATCAGATGTCTGTACCGTGTGCAGTGCTTCAATCCATTTTCTCTGTACGCGTTTGTCGTGATGCCAAATCACTGTCACCTTCTTGTTGGTGGAAAAGAATACGCCATGATCGTTCGCACGATCAATAAGTGGAAAGCGGCAGTAAATCATGAAATCGGTACTGATGTCTGGCAATCACAGTTCGATCTACAGATCGTCACACCGTCGAGAAGAGTGGTGGAACGAATCCATACAAACCCATTGCGGCTTGGTATTACTGCAACAATCGACGAATATCCATGGTCCTCTGCTTCTGGTCGTTGGCCTATTGAACCGTTACCTCAGCAAGAAGAGGCGCCACTACTCGCATACGCAAAAAAGTTCGGTCATGTCACAGCATCGGTTCGGTAATCAATCTATTTGGCAACTCCCGCCTTCTTCAGCACCGTCGTAAAAACTTCAGGATGATGAATCGCGAGCTCGGAGAGAGACTTCCTATCAAGAATAATCTTTGATTTTTTGAGAGCGGCAATAGTCGTAGAGTACGAAGCACCATGCTCGCGACATGCAGCGTTGAGTCGTACCGTCCAGAGTGAACGGAAGGTACGCTTCTTTAGTTTGCGATCTCGATACGCGTTCTGACCAGCTTTGATCACGGCTTCTTTCGCTTTCTTCACCGTTGTACGCTTCATACCACGGTAGCCCTTTACTTTGCTTTTGAGCTTTTTTACTCGTCTGTGCCTGTGTATTCCACGTTTGACTCGCATGATTTACATGTAGGGGACAAGAAGTTCGAGGGCTCGAGCATTCGTTGGATCGAGGAGCTGTTTGCGAGGAATGCGCTTTTGGCGCTTACTCTTCTGCAAGAGAAGATGTTGACGTCCATTGCGCCTATACGCAAGCTTTCCGCTTCCGGTACGCTTTAAACGCTTCTTCGCGCCGCTATGAGTCTTAAGTTTGGCCATGTGGACGGGAAGGATACTGAGGATTCGTGATCCTGTAAAGACACAATCGAAGCAGTATCTCTTCTTAGTACTCAATAATCTTGCATACAAAATACACTAGACGAAATACACAATACACGTATCTACCGCTTCGGTCGAAGGATCACCATAAAGTGATTTCCCTGTCGTTTCACAGGAGATTCGATCTCCGAAACGTCTGCCAAACTCGCCACAAACGTATTCAGTTTCTGCATGCCGTATTCTTTGTTTGTCAGCTCGCGCCCACGCATCACGATCGTCACTTTTACAAGATGTCTCTCGGCCAAAAATTCTCGACTACGATTTGCCTGACGGTCTAAGTCGCCTGTATCAGTACGAAAACCAAAACGAATGGACTTTACTTCGGTCTGCTTGCTGTGTGCTTTCTGTTGCTTCTCTTTCTTCTTCATTTTGTACAGATAACTTCCGAAGTCACCAATCTTCACAACAGGTGGCTGCGCCTTTGGCGAAACCTCAATAAGATCGAATCCCTCGGCCTCTGCACGAGCAAGTGCATCTGCAAGCTTCAATGTTTCTGCCACTCCATCATCAGAAATAAGCATGACTTCCGGCGCGCGGATCTGCTGATTTTTACGAGGCTGATTTCCAAGAGTGGGACGACCAGAAGAGTAACGCTGACGCACTGAAGAAGGGAGGGGAAAATACGGCACTACTATGCGGTAAACCCCGTACAGGGTCAAGGAGGAGTGGAGAAAGACACTATCGACTAAGCACGTTCAGCCCGACTGTATAGCGCTTCCCCTTTCTGCTTACATTCGTTACTTCAATGAGAGGCAAAGGCCAGATATTACGCTCTTTGAGTCGTTTTGCGACAGGTGAGAGACCTGCGCGAACATCGGAAAGACCACCCATGAGGAGCATCTGACGAATGTCGGGGCGTAGTGCATCGGAGACTCCACTCAGTGCACCTTGTTCTACAATATCAGGAGTAAGTGCGTAGGTGAGTAGATCGAGATACAGAAAATCTTGTGCAGCTTTTAACGTCATCGGATCATCCGTGCTAATCATGCGCAAAAATTCTGCCTCGACTCCCGGAGCAAGTGCATCGCGCACCATCATGTCGCCAGCCATAGAAAGCGCACCGAGGAGACGCGACACATCTTGGAAGCTGCCATCAAAAACAGCAACACCACCAAGTGTTTTGTGCGTCCCGTGATTCTCTGTCTTGGATGGAAACGAGAGTGACAACAGCGAGAAGTGCCCATCCGAAGCATCTCGTAAAGCGAGGCTAAGCTGCTCGAACGTGAGCACGGCTCTTGGCACTGGCGATGAAAGTGGAAACACAAACGCATCTGCCTGCTCCTCTCTTGCAGCACGTGCTTGGCGCGCAAAGAGTCGCTCGGCTTCGACAGAAGAACGTAAGAGTGACACTGACGTACGTAACTCTGGTAGTGCGGTCCCTACCATTACGGCAGTATCACGCTTGAGACTAAACGTACGAACATGTGATGCAATGAGACCACAGGCAAGAATCGTAAAGAGTATGCCGAGCACAAATAGTGTCATCTTCTCAGCCTGTGACGATGGAAGGAGTGTTCGCATCAGGAAGAAAAATGAAGAGTAAGTATAAACGGAGTGCGTGGTACGCCCAGTTCACTGGTATCCTGTGTGTATTCAGGCTCGCTGACGGAAGTAATAGTTGGGAGCGTACGGAGTCCATCGACAAAGTTTGAGAGAATGTGATTCGACCCTCCTGTTGTATCTGTCACAAAACCCCCAAGCGTCAGTGTCTGTTCTGCTCCATCGTACTCAATAGTAGGAAGTGTGATCGGGTCCAAATTGGTCGTACGAAATGATGTGCGTAATGCTTCGATGGAAAGAAGAACGGAACCAATCGGAAAGAGTGCATTTCTGCGCGCTGTCACCATCGAAAGAACTGGTGCAGTGTCCTGACTTTTCAGGAGTTCCGCGCGTTCGACTGTGAGCGCATCGTGTTCAGCGTGGAGTCTCGCTTCTTCGGCAGAGAGATCGGAAAGTCTGATGACTTTTTCTGCGATGTGTACAGGGAAACGATCAGGAGAGAGTAGTTTTGTCACTCCGATGGTGAGTACAAGAAAGACAGCACCAAAGAGGAAAATCGGCACTCCTAAATCTGCTATTGCAAAGAGCAGTGGGCCTTGTAATGGCCTTTTCTCGCCCTGAAGAGTGTCCGAAGAAGGAATAGACAAAGAGTTCATAGAATCCTCTTATGATAGCACAAAAACAGTCTTTTTGCTATAATAGAAATGTCTCTTTTCTCCCTTGCTCCTGTGGAAGAACTGCTCCAGAACATCACCGAACTCCTGAGCGCACTCAACATGGGAAAGGACTCTCTTTGAGGCTCGTGGAGTGATGTCACGTATTCATACACTGAACGAAGAAACTTCTGCAGCAACTATTTGGGATGATCACAAAAAAGCGGAGGCGCTCTTTCAGGAATTAAAAAGTTTGAAGAAACAGTGGGATCCCATCGCAGAACTTGCAGGTCATACAGATGATCTTCTTGCGATCGCAAAAGAATCTACACCTTCAGAACTCGCGATGCTGACTGAAGAATATGAAAAGCTCCACGCACTCTGGCTGAAAGCAGAACGAGCACTCTACCTCGGTGGAAAGTTTGATCTTGGAAACTGTTACATCAGCATTACGGCCGGTGCGGGTGGGACCGATGCACAGGACTGGGCAGGGATGCTCGCTCGCATGTACCTGCGCTACGCAGAGAGAAAAGAATGGAAAGCTGATGTCCTCGAGAGAACAGATGGACAAGAAGCGGGCGTGAAATCGATTACTGTACACATCGCTGGAGAGCTAGCGTACGGGCATCTGAAGTGCGAACGTGGCACGCATAGACTGGTGCGTCTCTCACCGTTCAACGCAAAAAGTCTTCGGCAAACATCATTCGCATTAGTGGAAGTACTGCCAGACATGACAGCCGATGAGGATATCCAGATTGATCAAAAAGATCTGCGGATCGATACATATAGATCTGGAGGCGCAGGTGGCCAACATGTGAATAAAACAGATTCGGCAGTCCGCATCACACACGAGCCCAGTGGCATCGTAGTCGCATGCCAAAACGAACGCTCGCAACTCCAAAACCGCGAACGTGCAATGCAGATGCTGAAAGCAAAACTGCTCGAGAAAAAACATCAAGAAGAAGAGGCGGTAAAGAAAAAGCTAAAAGGATCGAACGTATCCGCAGATTTCGGAAGTCAGATTCGGTCGTATGTGTTGCATCCATACCAGATGGTAAAAGACCTGCGCACGAACTACGAAACAAGTGATACGGAAGGAGTGCTCGATGGAGATTTGGATCTTTTGATCGAAGCAGAGCTGAAGAGAGAGGCAAAAGAAGAGTAGGTTCTGGCATGAGAAAGAATAACGATTTGGTCTATCCAGAGCCATTTCAGAGTGCTTGGAACAATCTTCTCACTCATTCCTGAGTGAAATCATGACGTTTCCAAATCACTCTAGTTGTATGTCCCAAAAGCACTATTCGCAGCAAGGAACATTTCATATTACGACGAACGCGAAAAATAAGATTCCGTGGCTGACATATGATCGTGTGCCAGAAATATTGATCGATAATCTGATAATGACGAGGAATGTCTATGAAGCAAAAGTGTATGCGTTTTGTATCTTGCCAGATCATATGCATATATTGATGAGTCCAGGGGAGCGAGGTTTGAGTGACTTCATGCAATCATTGAAACGTAATAGTGCATGCGATATTAATACATTACTCCGTAGAGCGGGTATGAATGATAATCTCCGCAGCGCGGGTTCGATTACCCGCGCGTCACACCCTGGTCTTGGCGCTGGGGTATGCGAACCCCAGCTGCGGGAAAAAATGATTGTGAAAAACGATATGTGCTTTCATTGGCAAAACGGTTTTCACGACGAACTCATCCGCGATTCCATACAACGATCATCTGCAACCGAATACATTCAATGGAACGCGGTGCGACATGAGCTCGTAGCAAGTATCGACGATTGGCCATGGTCATCGGTTCATTTCACACATCTTCTTGATCCTATGGAACTACGGATAGATGGAAGTTCAATAATTTCGTGATGCGGGTTCGAATGACGACCTCCGTAGCGCGGGTTCGATTACCCGCGCGTCACATCCGGGTCCTGGCGCTCAGGCATGCGAAACCCAGCTGCGGAAATTCTGCTACTCTACCGCCCACGGAGAGATGGCCGAGTGGCCTGCCACGAACCAGAGCGAAGCGATTGGTTCCATTCTATTTGTACAATAATTCTGCTACTCTTTAGGTACCTGGAGAGATGGCCGAGTGGCCTGCCACGAACCAGAGCGAAGCGATTGGTTCCACTCTATTTGTACAATAATTC
>Ga0163150_10003630_pt1 | contig 21480 bp, 19 predicted proteins | sample OliLakLV19P2IB_FD_148628 | JGI IMG/M metagenome (GOLD analysis project Ga0163150, IMG submission 148628) | Freshwater microbial mat bacterial communities from Lake Vanda, McMurdo Dry Valleys, Antarctica - Oligotrophic Lake LV.19.P2.IB | ecosystem: Environmental > Aquatic > Freshwater > Lake >...
GGTTGGCTACCAACCGGACACCCGTCGAGTGCCACAGGGCCGAACCGTCTGAAGAGCTATGGGGCAGAAAGGCTTCGTACCAGAGAACCGTGTCGGTGCCGAGAAGACTCTCGCCGTTGTTGTAGGGCACCTGCGTGTTGGGGCCGTAGGGCCAGCCCTCGTCTTCACTCAGGCGGTAGAACCGGCCGAACACGGTGTTGTTGTTGTAGGCCGTAACGGGCACTGTCGTGCTGCCATCAGGAATGACGAAATCCGGAAAGCCCGGGAGCACGTCCACGTGCAGCCCCGTGGTGGCATCCCGCACGCGCCACGCGTGATTGACCGCCGACACCGCGTCCAGATCGAACTCCGCCGGGACGATGGCAAAGCCCGCTCCGCTGTCCCGCAGGATCTGATCCGCAGCAGGGCCGTCGAGATCGAAGTCGATCCGCCAGTTCGGGTAGTGGACATGGTTAACCACGCACTGCAGGCCCTTGCTGTAGAGGTGGGCATCGATGGTGCCGTCGGCACCCAGGTAGTAAACCTGGTACAGGTCGTAGCTGCCGATTTGGTCACGAATACCGATCTCGTACCACTGCTGGCCATTAAGCATGAATTGCCGCTGGGCCAGGGTCGCGTTGCCCGCCCAGGGTATCGGTGAGAGGGCCCCACCGAGACGATCAGCATAGGGTCCGCAGGCATTGCTGTCGTAGAACACCCGCACGACCGGAAGGCTGAGCCGCTTCAGCAAGGGACGGCCTTGAAACGCTACATTCGTGAGCGACAGCCCGTCGTCGTTGCCGCTGACTTCGTAGTCAAAAGTCCAGCCCTGCCAGGAGACAGGCGCCGCCATGCTGGTCTGCAGGGTGAACCCGAGGACCAGGGCCGGAAACACGCTCAGCCGGCGGACAACGCTCATTGGCCCTCCTGCCGGGAGCGCAGCACCCGACGCTGGGTCAGATCAACCCAGGCGACGTACTCCGGGGGAGCGTCACTGTTGAGATGGAAGGAGACATACAGGACCCGCGTGGCATAGAAGCCCTTGCCACTGGGCTGGTAGGCCAGGATGGCAAAGGACTTCAGCTCCGCCACCCGGGCCTGGCCCCCGGCGGCAAAGTGAGTGCGGGCAATACCCTCGGCCTCGAGTGCCTCGGCAGCCGTGATTTCCGGCTGGTACTCCGTCGCCGGAACGGTCCGCACGTTGAGCACCTGCCGGTCGTCAACGGTGACCTCGACAGTGCTGTTCGTCGAGTGGCTGAAATAGACGAGTTTGGCCGGCAGCGCGGCGCCGGACTTGTTGCGGGCCTCCACCATCTTGGCGCGGGTGAAGCGCGGCCCCAGTGCCTGGCGCACGTCGGCGCGCAGGCCGGCCAGGCGCTCCCGGCCAGCGGCGCGGCGTTCCCGCGCGTCGGCGACCAGCGCCTCTTCGCTGGCCGTGGTCAGGGGTACGACCGCCTGGATCCCCGGGGGCTGGGGCGGCCACGTCTGGTTACCCCGATCCCGCACGTGACCGGTCGGGTGGCCCGTATCGATGGTGGCCGGATCGACTTGGGGATGGGCCTGGGCCAGCGCAGCGCCGGCCAGGACGAGCGCACCGATCAGAGCGCGCAGGCTGCCACCGCAGCGCGGGCTTGCAGGGCTTTCAGTCACCTCATTCCGGCTCATTAAACTTAATGTCCGCTGGAGAACCATAATTTGATTGTGCTCCTCACTATCGGATCCCGATGCGAATCCGTCGTCAGTTCCCGGCTGCGGCCGCAACGCTTCGTTTGGCCGAGACTGCTCTTGTTTATGCGCAGAGGATATCCGGTACCTTAGTCAAAGCAAGCCCCGGGTGACGCCGCGTCAGCGACTCATCCGGGTGAGATGGACGTGGTGCTGGTAGTGGTCGGCCCGGTACCAGGCCACCAGCCGTTCGACGGGCCGGCGCCGACTGTCGAAAACCATCAGCCGGATATGCAGCAGCGGCGCGCCCACCGCGGTACCCAGTAGTCCTGCAAGACGCGCGTCAGCCAGCGTGGCGGTAATGACCTGGTCGCCGGATGCAATGTCCACGCCCTTGCGTTCCAGCAGCGTCAGCATCGGGCTGTCGTTGAGTTCGTTGAGGTCAAAGCGCACATGCAGCGCGGCGGGGACGTAGGTCACCACGTAGCCGATCGGCTCTTTCTCCAGTAACCGCACGTGGGAAGCGCGCTGCACCCGGGCACCCGGGGCCAACTGCAGGTCCTTGCGGGTTTCCGCATCCGCCTCCAGTTCCTGGACCTCCGCCCGGGCGACCCGCGTGTTCCGTCCCAGCCGCTGAACCTTGCGCAACAACTGCTCCATGTCACCCAGGACCGGAGCGTCGGCGAGGTCGTCGACGACAAAGGTGCCGCGCCCGGCCTGGCGCGTCACCAGTTCTTCATCCACCAGCATGTCGACGGCCTTGCGGATCGTGATCCGGGACAACTGGAACAGGTCGCCCAGCGCGCTTTCGGTAGGCAGGCGCTGGCCAGGTTTGTAGGTGCCCTGGTAGATCCAGTCCCGGATCGCGGAGTACACCTGGACGTACCGGGGGCTGCGCAGGGCATGGTCGGGCGCCACTTTGCCGCGTCGAACCACGCTCATGCGGCCCCCAGCCGCTCGGCGAGATGTATTAACATCATGACCACATCATAGCCCCAACCCAGCCAGGCCAGAGATCAGACCCATGAGCAATGCCCCCGCCGAACCGATGGTCCGCGCCGACGGAACTTACCCGACCATTCCCCTGCGCCAGGAGGCGATCACCGCCGCGGTGGTGCAGACTCGCGTCCAGGGCATCAATGGCGCCAACCCCGGTCCGGACCTGAAGCGCAACCTGGACTACTTCCTCGAATGCATCGACATTGCCCAGAGCTCCGGCGGGCGCAGCGACCTGCTGCTGTTTCACGAGTTCCCGATCACGGGCTTTTCGGAGTGGACTCGCGACCAGCACTACAACCTGGCGATCGAGGTTCCGGGCCCTGAGACGGAAGAGGTGGCGAAGCGGGCGAAGAAGTACAACTGCTACATCGTGTTCGGCACCTATGCCAAGGAGCCGAAGAACTGGCCGGGACACATCCTGCACCTGATGATCATGGTCAAGCCGGACGGGACCATTGTTCAGCACTGGAAACAGCGGAACGTGCGGGGCATGTTTCCAGGTGGCGAGCTGTACACGTCGGTGATCTACGACGTCTACGACCGCTTTGTCGAGATGTACGGGCTGGACGCGGTGATCCCCGTGGAGCGCACGGACATCGGCAACATCGCGATGTCGGCGGTGCAGTTCGAACCGGAGCTGTTCCGCTGCATGGCCTTCAAGGGTGCCGAGATCATCTGCCGGGTTGCAACCGGCGGCTTCGAATTTGACGACATGCGGCTCACCTCCTACCACAACAGCCTGTACACGCTGATCTGCAATAACTCGGTCAGCACCCAGGGCCGGAATCCGGGCTTCTTTGAGGAAGCCTCCTTCGGCGGGTCGGGCCGCTCCGCCATTTTCGCGCCCCGGGGGATTGAACTGTGCAAGGCCGGCCCCTTCGAGACCCGGGAACTGGCCCGGATACCGATTGGCGAGTTCCGGACCAGGCACCGGATTCCCGATCTGCACCTCAGCCTCTACCAGCCGGTGCTCGACCAGTACCAGGCGCGCTACGCACCGGGCGGGTACCTGGAGTACATGCCCAAGGACAAGCGGGACGCCTTCCGCTACTTTCAGGAGCGGTCCCGCTGGACTCACTACTGGTAGCGTTTTCGGTTGATGTCGGCTCGTGGGGGCAACGACAGATGATCAAGGCACGGACGAGGCTGACGGCAGCCAGTACCCAGACGCGGGAGCACATCCTCCTGGCAGGCGAGCGGCTGTTTGCGGAACAGGGTTTTGATAACGTCTCCCTCCGCCAGATCAACACCGCCGCTGGCCAGCGCAATTCTTCGGCTTCCCACTACCACTTCGGGTCCAAGGAAGCGCTGATCAACGCCATCTATGCGTACCGGATGGGGCATCTCAACGTCCGGCGCAACCAGCTGCTGGCAGACCTGCCGCCCGGCAATGGACCCCGGCCAGTGATCCCGATGATCGGGATCCTGATCTACCCGATGGTCGAGGAAATCGAGGGCTCGGAGGGTGGCCGCCATTGCATTCAGTTCCTGTCCCAGCTGTTCAGCCACCCGATGATGAATCTGGTGGCTATGTGGCGAAGTCAGTTTGGCGAAAGCGTCGGCCGGGTCTACTACGAGCTGCGCACGACCCTGTCCGATATTCCTGATGAAGCGTTTGGCCAGCGCTTCGGCCTCATGTGGCTGCTGGCCGTGAACGCGCTGGCCGATCGGGAGCGGCTTTCTACCACTGCAGTCGGCGCGGTGTCCGCCGCCCTGCCCGTCCTCTATGTCAGCAATCTGGTTGACACGCTTGCCGGGCTCATTTCTGCCCCGGTCTCTGCCTCCACCCAGGCCGAGATTCTCGAATTGCGCTCCGCGAGCCAGAGGGTCGCCTGATGCACCACGCCGCACCGATGAAGAGGCGCAACCTGGGCTCTTCGCACCTGGCGATCTCGCCCATCGGCGTCGGCTGCATGAACTTCGGTTCGATGTGCGACCAGGCAACGACCGATGCCATCGTGAGCACGGCCTTCGACCTGGGGGTTAACTTCTTCGACGTCGCTGACATTTATGGCGGCACCATGAATCGGTCCGAGGCCATGCTGGGCAAGGCACTCGGTACGCGGCGCCATGCGGCCATCGTGGCGACCAAGTTCGGCGCAAAGCTGGGCGGCGGTGGCGGCGCAGCCCCCGGTGGCGGCTCGGCGGCCTACCTCGCAAAGGCTGTCGAGGCCAGCCTGGCGAGCCTGGGCACCGACTATATCGATCTCTACCAGCATCATTTTCCCGACGCCGGCACACCGGTGGAAGAGACGCTGCGGGCGCTGGACGACCTGGTCCGTCAGGGCAAGGTCCGGCACATCGGCTGCTCGAACTACTCGGGCCCGATGCTGAGCGCGGCCTTCGACGTCTCCCGGACGCTCAATCTCACGCCCTTCGTGGCCGCCCAGAACCGCTACAGCCTGCTCACGCGGGACATCGAAGGCGACCTCGTGCCGGTCTGCCTGACTGAGGGTGTCGGCGTGCTGCCCTACTTCCCGCTGGAGAGCGGCCTGCTGTCCGGGAAGTACCGCAAGGGCCAGCCGCTGCCGGAGGGGTCGCGGTTTGCCAAGTGGCGGGGTGGCGGCAGTTTCGCGTCGGATGCCCGCTACGCTCTCGTCGATCAACTGGACGACTACGGCCGCCCGCGGGGCCGCAGCGTGCTCGATCTGGCCATTGGCTGGCTGGTGGCGCAACCCGCCGTCGCGAGTGTGATCGCCGGCGTCACGCGGCCCGGGCAACTGGTGCAGAACGTGGCCGCGGGCAGCTGGGAGCCGGGCGCGGAAGAACTGGCCGCGATCCGGAGCATAGCCACTGGCGAGGGGCGCCAGAGCACGCCTGTCGATATCGACAGCTGAGAAAAAACTGTCGACACATCCCGGGGATTCCCTTCCCTTTCGGACTGGCCTTCCCTCACCGCGGACCCGCCCCGGCGCGACCGGATACTCCTGGCCCGTGTCAGCGGGGCGAGCCGGCTCTGCTGACCGCCGTCAGCCCGGCCTGCCCTGTAACAGAACACCCAGGCGAAATCTGGGCCTGCGTTCCTGGTCACGTCCAGCTCAACCCGAAGAACCAGCGTGAAGAACTACTGTCACGACATCGACGCCCTGGCGACGCTGACACCCGTGATCGCCCGTTTCGAGGGGTTTCGGCAAGTCATCCGGGAAGCGATTGAGGCGTCAACCAGGAGCTCGCGTCGATGGCTAGCGCGCGAGTCGTTCGCGTTCGGGTCGATATCCGATCCGGAATGGGTTTCTTTCCGGCTGAATCCCACATCCCGACAAAATCCCGGCAACGCCACGGGATCACGGGCCAGTGTCCAGAGACGGCCTGCGAAGAAAGTTGGAGTGAGAGCACGATTAAAGGGCCATGGTTCTCGCCGGGCCAACCAGCAAGGTCTGCACGTCGGGGCTCTGTCGAAACCCTGCTGCTGATCCAGGACTGAGCGGCGCTGCCCAGGCTCAGCCGATCCGGGCGGCCAGCCGGAAAATGAGTGGATTCAGGGTGATGGAGAGCAACGCGCCCGCCACGATCAAACTCAGCCCCGCCTCGGGCAGCAGCGCGAGGCTCACCCCCATGCCGGCCAGGATGAAGGAGAACTCGCCGATCTGCGCCAGTGCCGCCGACACCTTGAGCGCGGTGCCGAGCGTGCGCCCTAGCACCAGCACGATGCAGATCGCAGCGGCGGTCTTGCCAACCAGGATTATCGCCAGCACCGCCAGCACCCGGAGCGGCGCGTCGAAAAGGATCGCGGGATCAAACAACATGCCCACCGCGACGAAGAACAGCACGGAAAAGGCGTCCTGAAATGGACGCAACCGCTTCTCCACCCGGTGCCTCACATCGGACTCGTTGATCACGACGCCGGCAAAGAAGGCGCCCAGCGCCAGCGACACGCCGAACAGCTTTGATGACCCAAAGGCGACGCCGATGGCGATGGCGACGACCCCCAGGGTGAACAGCTCGCGAGACTGCGTCTTCTCCACCTGCTGCAGCACCCACGGGAGGATTCGGGGACCCGCGACGAGCATCACGAGCACGAACGCGGCGACCTTCACCAGCGTCAGGCCGAGGGCGGGCCAGAGCGTGGCCGCTTCGGCGCCGCCAGCCACGACGTCGCCCCGCAGACTGCCGGCGAGCACCGGCAGCAGCACCAGGGCCAGCACCATCACCAGGTCCTCGACCACCAGCCAGCCAATAGCGATACGGCCGTCGTCGGTTGTCAGCTCACCCTGGTCCTCGAGGGCCCGGAGCAGGACGACCGTGCTGGCGACGGACAGGGCCAGGCCGAACACCAGCCCCGCGCCCAGTGACCAGCCCCACAGGGACGCCACCGCGGCGCCCAGCGCCGTCGCTACAATGATCTGCGCCACCGCGCCGGGCAGCGCAATCTTGCGGACCGCGAGCAGGTCGCGCACAGAAAAATGCATGCCCACGCCGAACATCAGGAGGATCACGCCGATCTCGGCGAGCTGGGCCGTGAGTTCCCCGTCAGCCACGAACCCCGGTGTGAACGGGCCCGCCGCGACCCCGGCGAGCAGGTAACCCACCAAGGGCGGCAGCCGGAGGCGGAAGGCGATGATGCCGCCGACGAAGGCGTAAGCGAGGCTGATGGCGATGGTTGTGATCAGGGTGGCTTCATGGGGCATCCCCGCAGTCTACCCGCTTGCCCCACTCCAGCCGGGGTAGAGGGGCGTGTTGCGTCGAAGTAGGAACGACCCATTGCAGTTCATCCGCTCCAGGGGCTGTCACCGTCGTGCCGGTGCCGTCGGCCCTCATCCTGCTGGGCTCCGCAGCGCTGGCACTCGGTGCAACACGCCGGCGACCAGCCGCTGCCGCGGACCGCGGGGGGTAGATCCGACGCACGTGTTTACCGACAAGGGAAAGCGCGCAACCACGATACTGGGCTGGGCCTGGGAATCGGTGAGGAGGCGTGCCCGTGCGGGTTCAACGGCCACCCGCGAGGCCGCAGCGTGCTCGATCTGGCCATTGGCTGGCTGGTGGCGCAACCCGCCGTCGCGAGTGTGATCGCCGGCGTCACGCGGCCCGGGCAACTGGTGCAGAACGTGGCCGCGGGCAGCTGGGAGCCCGGCGCGGAAGAACTGGCCGCGATCCGGAACATCGTGAGGGATTAGCAGCTGGCAACGGGCCCTGACCGACGATCAAGGGATAGCGGCAGTTTGTCAGGCCGCAGTCAGCCGAACCTTGGTGACATTCTTCAGTCTCACCCGCCGCTTCGCGTGCCACAGGTCATGGTTGTACTGCAACGCAAGCCAGCTCTCCGGAGAGCGCCCCAGGGCCTTGGACAAGCGCAAGGCCATTTCCGGGCTGATGCCACTCGAACCCTTGAGAATGCGATTGAGGGTAGAAGCTGCAACCCCGAGCTTGGCCGCAAGCTCTCGGCCGCTGATGGCATTGGGCTCCAGGTAAACCTCGGTAATGAACTCACCGGGATGAGGCGGATTGTGCATGGCCATCAGTGGTAATCCTCGTAGTCCAAAATGTAGGCGTCACCTTCCCGAAACTCAAAGGTCAGTCGCCAATTCCCGTTGACCCAGATGGACCAGCGGCCCTGCGCCCCTGCCCTGAGCGAGTGAAGGCGAAATCCCGGAACGTCGATATCAGCTATCGAATGGGCAGTATCTATCGCTGCCAGTTGCATTCGCAATCGTTTGGCATGCTTCGGCTGAATGCCTGCAACGTTTACCGACTCAAAGTACTTTCTTAGCCCTTTGTGTCGGAATGACCGTACCATAATCGGATGGGAGCGTGTTGCGCGACACGCAACAAGGCGTAATACGTCGCACGCGAGGAATACCCCGATCGGCCGGGGTGGCCGGCTACGAGGGTGGCAGTCCACGGTGCAAAACTCCGGGGGCACCCGCCGCAGCGGGCTCCCCCGGGGAACGCCTCGGGAGTCTGCCTACTCGTTGCGGGCCGCCTGGGCAACGCTCACATCAGTGCTGTAGTGCTTGCTCTTGCTGGGCGCCTCGAAGCTGCCGATCAGCGTCATCCCGCGCGCCAGCGGCGCCGCGCTGGCCAGCTTGATCTTGTTCGCCTCGATCAGCTGGCACTCGCCCGGCGCCACGACGGTCACCTTGCCATCGTGGGTCACCTGGAGCGGCACCGCCTTGTACCCCTCGTCCATGCAGACCCGGTAGGCCTTCACGGCCGCGCTCCGCTGCACCGTCTTGCTCTCGCCGTTGTCCAGCTGGAACTGCCCGATACTGGCCAGCAGGGCGTCGGCGGCATCGGCCTCCGCCACGCGCATTCCGCCCAGCAGACCGACAATGATGGCGACGACAACGCAGATATTGTTCCTGGTCATTACTACACTCCTGGTTGTTGTTCTTCTCTGCTTTCCCGCTCCTGTACCGGAGCCTGTTGCGCCGGAGCCGGGAGCCCCGGACGCGATCCCACGCTGCGCCAAAAACCCGGACGTCTGTGTCAGGCGGGCGACACCGGAGCCCAGAAAGGCCCGACAGGCGACGGAAGGGGCACTTTTCTGCGTCCCGGTGTCATGCGGATGACACCGGGGCAGGGATCCCGGCCGGCGCCTGTGTCAGCCTCCGGACTCGGGTTACCCCCGCTGTGGTCAGGAACAGACAGGCGAAACGGCCTGTGGCACAGTAAGGGCGCCTTAGCGTGGGTCGGAAGCCAAGGATGGTTCCCATGACAAATGCGGCACGGGCAGTTCTCCACAACAACGAGTTGTTCCGGCACCTCGACAGCGGTGGGCTCGACCGGGTATCCCCGCTCGCCATCCGCCGCGCTTACGGCCACGGCGCGACCGTCTTTGCGGAGGGCGATGCCGCCGACGCCATCTACGGCGTCATTGCCGGCCAGGTGCAGATCAGCGCCAGGACCGCCACCGGCGAGGAAATATTTCTGGATGCCTGCGGCTCCGGCCGGATCTTTGGCCTGACATCCGGCATCGACGGCCACCTCCGGTGTGCCGCCGCGCGCGCGGCGCCAACGGCCGAGGTGTTCGTCATCTGCCGGGAACACCTGCTGAAGTTGATCGCCTCGGAACCCCTGCTGTCGCTCGGCCTGCTCGCGGTGTTCTGCCAGCGCCAGCGGTTCGTCACCCGGCTGATCGTGGGCGAGTACGCCCAGCGGGACATCCCGGCGCGGCTGGCGCACCGGGTGCTGGAACTGGCCGGGCTGGACCCGAGCGGCCGGAGCTGCCTCGAAATCACCCAGGCGGAGCTCGCCAAGTTCGTCTTCGTCTCGCGGCAGGTCGTGAACCATCACCTGAGCGACTGGCACAGCCGCGGCTGGGTCTCCAAGTCACCCCGGCGCCTGCACGTCACCGATCGCGCGGCTTTGGCCGCGGTGGCAAGCAGCACAGCCGGCAGCGCGTGACGCAGGCGGCGCCGACGGGCCCTACAAGGAAGGCGAATGCCGTCGACAACTCCCGGGGGTTCGTCAGGAGTGACTCCGCCGGCTGTGCGGCGCGAACACGCCGTGGAACCGGGTGAAATGGGCCCGCGAGGCTTTAATGCGGAACCTGGGTATCACAACGTTTCTCAGCTGTCCCGCCGCCCGGCTGCCGCACCCAGGCGCGCTCGCTCGACGAACTTATGCTTCGTGTGAAGGAGGTCATGGAACGCTGTCTTGAGGTCCAGGGTACACCCCTGCTGCGGCTCGATTTCGTCGGCGTGCAGGCTCTCGACGAGGTGTTGAAGGCCGTCGAAGAAGAGGGCATGGACTCGCGGACAGGAGTCCATCAGGCAGCCGATATCCAGCAAGGGCTATTCCCGCCTGTCCGGTCAGTTGAACTACCGACCTCAGCATTATGAGGACGACTTTCAAAACGAACCCGTTGTCTTGATAAGCGTCCGAACGCGGCAGTTCGTTGCGCGATTACCCGCACGGTGCAGGACTGGGTGGGACTGAGTTAGCCGCTGGGCCCAGGCGACGCCGGCGAGCAGTAGGTTCAGCCCGGGGCCGGCTTGCCGCTCCAGCTCTCGAGCCAGCGCTCAATCCGGGCCCGCGCCAGGCGCCCGCTGACGCCTTCCCGGCGGTGGCGAGGGTCGTAGAAGTAGGCCCGGGGCAGTTCCCCGTACCAGCCGGGATCGATCTCGTAGCGCAGTTTCTGGGCGTCGTCCGCGAAGATCCAGGATTCTTCGCCGGCCATCCCGAACTCCTCGAGCGCCTTGCCTGCCACGACCGCGTCGCCGTGATCGTCGGTTGAGACCAGCACGAGCGGCAAGCCCGGGTGGCGCAAGCGCATCTCGCGCAACAACGCGAACTCGTCCCGGCAGGGACCGCAGGTGATGGACCAGAGGATCAGCAGAAACGGCTGATTGCGGCGGGCGCCCACCAGGGTGCCGAACGAGCCGGCCTGCAACGGACGAAACGCCGGCGTCGCGCCGGTAGCTTTCCCGGCCAGGGCGGCCAGGACTCCGCCGATGGCCACACGTCGGGTTATCACGCCGGGCATCCCTCCGCTCGATGGTCCACTGGAATGGTACTCCCACGAGGCCGATTTGCGGACCGTATCCGGTACTCCCGTGGCGTGACAAATCGCCGCACGGCTGCCGCGGGGATTGGGCTTATTTTACTCGAGCCGATTCGCTGAGTGTTCACCGTAAAGGGTATCCCATGGCACGCCACGCTGCAGTTCCCCTCCTCGTCCCGATCATCGCCTCATTCCTGTCGCCCGCGATGGCTGCCGCCTCTTCGCGCAGCAGCAACGAGATCATCGTCACCACCACCCGCGAAGAGGCGCTGCGCGCCGAGACGCCGATCTCGATCTCCGTGGTGCCGGTCGAGGAAATCGATCTGGTCAGGCCCGGCCATCCGTCGGATATCCTGGGCCGGGTGCCGGGCGTTTCAGTGCAGCAGACAAACGGCGAGGGCAGTATCGTCGGCATCCGGCAGCCCATTGGCACCAGTCCGGTGTACCTCTATCTGGAGGACGGCGTGCCCGTCCGGGCCTCAGGCTTCTTCAACCACAACGCCCTATACGAAGTGAACCTGCCCCAGGCGGGCGGCATCGAAGTGATCCGGGGCCCCGGTACCGCGCTTCAGGGCAGCGATGCCATCGGCGGCGTGGTCAATATCCTCACCCGGGCTCCCTCGGAGAAGCCCGAACTGCGGGTCATGTTGGAGGCCGGCGACTACACCTGGCTGCGAAGCCTGGTGTCGGCCAGTAACACCTGGGGTGATGTCGGTGCCCGCGCCGACCTGAACGTCACCCACAGCGATGGCTGGCGGGACCAGAGCGGTTACGACCGGCAGACGATCACCTTGCGGGGCGACCGCGCGGTGGCGGGGGACGGCAAGTTGAAGGCCATCGTCTCGGCCACCAACATCGACCAGGATACCGGCGCGCTCAGCTTTCTGTCCGAGGACGATTACAAGAACGACCCGACCCGCAACTACACCCCGTTTGCCTATCGCAAGGTGAAGAGCGCCCGGACCTCCATGGACTGGGAGCAGGCCGCGGGTGACGGAGTCATGACGGTGACGCCGTACTTCCGCTGGAGCGAGATGGACCTCCTGCCCACCTTCACGCTGGCCTTCGATCCCGTCATCTTTAGCACGTCGTACTACTCTGTCGGCACGCTCATAAAGTACCGGCAGGACTTCGCGCCCTGGAACACCCGCCTGATCACCGGCATGGACCTGGACTACAGCCCCGGGTCCCGCGAGGAGGACCGCATCTGGGCCACGCGCAACGGGCCGGTCTACGAGAGCTACACCAACCAGGGCCGGATCTACGACTATGATGTGACCTTCTCCCAGATCTCGCCCTACGTGCAGGTTGAGACCACGCCCGTGGAGCGGTTGCGGGTAACGGCCGGCCTGCGCTTCGACGTGCTCGACTTCAGTTACGAGAACAACCTGGCGGATGGCGCGTTCGACACCGGGAACGGGCCGACCAGCCCGGTCCGGCAGTTCATCCGTCCGGAAGACCAGGACGTGGCCTATGACCGGCTGAGTCCGAGCCTGGGCGCCACCTGGGCCTTCACGCCCACCTTCAACGGCTTCGTGGCCTACAAGGAATCTTTCCGCGTCCCCCAGGAGGGCCAGCTGTTCCGCCCGGGCGTGAATCAGGACTCGACCAGCCTCAAACCCGTGAAAGTAGACAGCTACGAGATCGGCTTGCGGGGCACGCCGACGCCGACCCTCTCCTGGGAGCTGTCGGCCTACACGATGAGCAAGCGCGACGACATCCTCACATTCAACGACGGGTCCGGCCCGACCCAGACGAACAATGGAGAGACGAGCCACGACGGCATCGAGGCCGCCCTGGGCTGGCAGTTCCTGCCGGAGTGGCGCCTGGACGTCGCCGCGAGCCGGTCGAAGAGCAAGTACGAGGACTGGGTTGCGTTCGTCAATGGCGTCAACGTGGACTTCAGCGGAAACACACTGCCGTCGGCTCCGGAGAATATCGACAATGTGGTCCTCGGCTATGCCCCGGACCGGCTGGATGGCCTGTCGATCGAGGCCGAATTGGTCTACCTCGGTTCGTACTGGCTGAACGACGCGAATACCGCGAAGTACGACGGCCACAACCTGGTCAACCTGCGGATCAACTACGAGACCCGCGGCGACTGGCAGTTGTTCGTGCGGGCGACCAATCTCCTCGACACCCGGTGGGCCAACTCCGCCCAGGTCTCGAACGGCCTTCCCCAGTACGCGCCGGGCATGCCGTTCAGCCTCTATGGCGGCGTCAGCCGGAAGTTCTGACCGTGAGAGCCAGGATTCGAGTCGCTCTCCTGCTATTCCTCGCCGCCGGTAGCGGGGCGGGTTGGTCGGCGGACCTTCAGCAGCACCAGGCCGGTCCCGCCGCGCGTTGTGATGGCCCGGAATTCGCCTGCGCCGTGGAGGCCACGCCCGCGTTCGCGAGCGATGGGGCCCTCTGGCTTGCGTGGAGCTCTGCCAGCCGAATCTATGCGGCACGCTCGACCGACCAGGGCCACAGTTTTTCCGCGACGGTGGAGATCACGCGCGGGCCGGTGAGGCTCGATCACTCGGCCGACGCGCGTCCGCAGATCGTGGCGGACCGGTCCGGCCGCGTGACCGTCGGCTTTGCCGTGATGACCGATGTGCAGTTCCAGGGGGAGATCTTTTACGCCCATTCCGCCGCTGGTGGCCGGGTGTTCTCCGACCCGCGCCCACTGAATGTGAATCCGGCCGGAAAGCGTTTCCTGTCGCTGACACTGGATCCCGGCGGTTCGGTCTTTGCCGCGTGGATTGACAAGCGGGACCTGGCGGCCGAGAAGGCAGCCGGCCGCGAGTACGCGGGAGCCGCGGTGTACGCGGCCTGGTCCAACGACGGCGGCGCGACTTTTGGCGAACCCATTACGGTGCGTGCGAACACCTGCGAGTGCTGCCGCGTCGGCGTGGACTTCGCCGGCGCCGGCCGGCCGGTGGTGATCTGGCGAAGCCTTTATGGCAAGGCGCGGGACCACGCGATCACGGCGTTCAGCGCGCCCACCGTCGTGGGCCCGGTCCACAGGGTGAGTGTCGACGATTGGCAGATCGACGCCTGCCCCCACCACGGGCCGTCCATCGCGTTGGCGGGAGACGGCGCATACCACGTGGCCTGGTTCACCGCGAGCGACACGCGCAAGGGGTTGTTCTACGCCCGTTCGGCTGACGCGGGCGCGACGTTTTCCTCGCCCCTGCCGCTCGGCAATCCTGCCCGGCAGCCCGCCCGGCCCCAGTTGCTGGCGGTGGGTAACGACCTGTGGCTTGCGTGGCGGGAGTACGACGGCCAGTCCACCGAGGTGATCGTCATGCGGTCGATGGATGGGGGCCGGAATTGGTCGCCCCCCCAGGTCCTGGGGCGTTCGGCGGGCACCGCCGACCACCCGGTTCTCGTGAGCGATGGCGGCCGCGCCTGGGTCTCGTGGCTGACCCGCGCCGAGGGTTATCGGCTGCGCGCGTTGCTATAGATTCGGCTCCCGGATAACGCCCATCAGGCTCGCGTAACCGCCATAGCTCGAACCCATTATGCAAATCCTGTCCGGGTCGGCCGCCACGCCAGCGTCGCGCAGGGGGCCCGTAGCGCGAGCAGCGACCGCTCAGGGGTTGGCGGTGTTTGAAATGCCTATCCCCTCCGCGAGCCACGTCGACGCATCATCTTTTGCGTGCAACCAGGCAGACGAGCGCGATCAAGCCAGTATGATCCTGCGGCACTGCCTGCATGATGCAGTCCGCATCCTGCTCGGGCGGTCGATCTTGCACATAGTTGCGCAGGAGGTCTGCACTGTCGGGCAAGAGCTCGGCGCACACCATGTCAACCAGTCCCGTTTTCTCCCAGTGCTGCTTCCACCATTCGGCGGTGTGCACAAACGACCAGTGCTTCGGGTACTTTTGACGCAAATATTCCGGGGCGTCCCCTGTACACCGAAGCTCGCGCGTGAAAGCGATATCCACCACGCCGATGAACCCACCAGGCTTGATGAACTGCATGACGTATTCCAGGTAGCGCTCGTCCGTGCCGAAGTAGTGAAAGGAGTCGATGGCGATCACTGCGTCGAAGAACTCCTTGGCGAATGGCAGACTGTGCGCCTCCGCCGTCAGGGGAAACACCGTCCCTTCACACCCCAGGTCGATCGCCCGCTCACGAATTTCGGTTGGGCAGGTCGCCTGGTCCACTGCCCACGCTTCGATCCCGAATTCGCGTGCCATGAAGATCGAGCTGGTGCCCTTACCGCAACCGAGATCGAGAACGCGCATGCCCGCTCGTAGCGGCAGATGGCGCACCAGACTCTCTACCTGGCATAGGGTGTTTTGGCCGAGCGCATTGTCGCGAATCCACTGTGGGTGGTACTTCGCCGCCAGCGGGAACGCGCCCGCGTGGCCGGGGCGCAGAGAACCTGTCTGGTACGCGGGTACCGCCCCCGTCGAAGCGGAGCCATTAGGCGCTCCCTCTGCCAGTTCGTCTGACGAGTAGATGCCCAGGACCGCGGTTTTTGTTCCAGCCACCAATAATTCCTTCGGATTCATGCTTGACTAAATCTGCCACCGGGTCGACGGTTCATTCAGCCCGCGTCTCCTCAGCGATTCTTTGGTGACCAAGCGGTCCCTTGGTGCCGCGTGCAGCGCGGCAGGACGGCCCGTGGTCAAACCCAGGCGATGCGAAGCTCCGACCGTATATGCAGCAACCCGCGGCGGATAAGCGTCTTGACGCTGCCCAGCGGGAGGTTCAGGCGGCTCGAGATCTCGCGGTGGGAATACCCTCCGTACAGCGACATGGACAACACGCGCTGCTTGGTCTCGTCCATGGCCCGGATTATCCGGTCTACAACGTCCACCTCAGCGTCATTTTCAAGGGTTGAGGGCACGCTGAGGGCGGGGGGCGGCAGCTCTTCGTCGTGCTCATCCAACGAGGTGGTTACCGGCGCATGCCCCAACTTCCGGACCCGGTCGATGACCCGGCGGCGGGCTATGGTGACAATGAAGGCGGTCTCACTGGCAATCTCCGGGTCATAGCGATGGGCGCTGCGCCAGATATCAAGGAATACCTCCTGCACCACCTCTTCCGCGTCGGCCCGGTTGCGCAGGTAGCGATGCGCGATGGACCACACCAGGGCACCGTAACCCACGACGCAGTCGTGCACGGCCGATGTCTCGCCGGCGGCTACCCGGACCAGGATTGGTTTTAAGCTCATGGCATAAACTCTCCCGACCGCACCGGAGCGCCTGGAACGTCTGGCGGTGTCACGCCGGCGGCATCAGCACCGCATCAATAACGTGGATCACGCCATTGCTGCAGGCGATGTCGGTCTTCGTGACGTGAACGGTGCCGTTAAGTTTCACGCCACCTTGCGTACCGATCTTCAGCTCGGCTCCATTGACGGTTTTGGCGGCCTTACCGTCCATCTTCAGCACATCGGCGGCCATGACCTTGCCGCTGACCACGTGGTAGGTGAGGATCGCTTTGAGCTTGGGGATGTCCATCAGCAGCTTGTCCACGGTGCCGGCCGGAAGCTTGGCGAAGGCCTCGTCGGTCGGCGCAAACACAGTGAAGGGTCCGGTGCCCTTGAGCGTGTCCACCAAGCCTGCGGCCGTCACGGCACTGGCCAACGTCTTGAAGTTACCGGCCGCAACGGCCGTATCGATGATGTTGTGCATGAAAGAGTTCCTGGATCAGATGGGTGATTAACAGAGTGTCTGGAGTGGTTCGATGCCGGTGAGAAGCACCGGCACGAACGGATCTTCCGCACAGTGCCTCGAGATGTCAGTGCGGTGACCAACAAAGTATGGAATGCGTGATTGCAGATTCCGTGGCCGCACGCAACGGCGCGCCGCTGGGCCCAGCTCAGCCTTGGCCTGCCTGCGTATCCTGGCGAACAGAGAGCGCCCGCCTGAATGACCAGACTATCGCTATCCGGTCATTACCGCCCGGTACCGCCTAATCGGCCCGGTGTCGTGCTCTCGTTTCCACACCCCAAAAGGATATTTCAGAATGAAAGCTTCCGCTGATGTGCCGACCTCCCGCCGTTCGCTGCGGGAACTGTGGAGCAAGGTTCGGCACATCGATATCGCCATGCTGACGACCGTCGATAAGGATGGAACCCTGCACTGCAGGCCGATGTCTACCCAGGCAGTAGAACGCGAGGAGTTTCTCTGGTTTTTTGCGGGCAAGGATTCCGGGAAGGTCAAGGCCATTCGCGCCAATCCGGCGGTTGGTCTGGCCTACGCCGATCCGGCAAAACACATTTACGTCATGGCCAGCGGCAACGCGCGGGTGACGGACAATGACCAGAAGGCCCGGGAGCTGTGGGGCAAGGCGGCCCAGGCCTGGTTCCCCGGCGGACCGGAGGACAGCAGCCTGGTGTTGATCTGCGTGGATGTCGATCATGCCCAGTACTGGGACGGAGCCGGATCGGGTTCATTTACGCTGACCTGATTCGATCGCCGCAGCCTATCTCTGGTTCAACGCCGCCTAATCCCCCGTCGGGGGACCTAAAGGTCACCCCCGGCGCGTGGGCCCCCCGCCCTGACAGGCCTTCTTCAGCCGAGCAGCAGGTAGGCGACGAAGCTAGCGATCCCGGCCGCTGAGGCCTGGATGGAGAGGCGGCGGAAGGGTGGCGAGAGCCAGGCCATCACCAGACCCGAACCCAGGATCGTCACCAGGCCGATGGCCCAGGCGACGGAGATCGCCTTCGCGACGCTGCTACCCTTGGCCTTGTGCAGCTGGACGAGGTGCCGCCAGGGCCCGGTATTCTTGACGACGAGTTCGGCTCGCAGGGGCTCCGAAGTGGGCCGCAGGAGCACGTCCCGGTCCACGCCCGTCCACTCCAGCTCGAAGGATGTGCCGGCCTTCTTCACGGAGGCTTCGCCGCTTGGAACGGTGACGCCTGCCGACTGCAACTGCTGCTCAGCGACGACCAGGAGGCTCGCCAGGTCGGGCTTCAGCGGCTCCTGGAGCACCACCAGTCGTGTCGATTCCTCATAGCCGCCCTTGATCGCCAGGGTGTAGAGACCGCCGGTGAAGGCGAACATCAGCGCGACGGGGAAGAAGAACGCCGCCAGGGCCAGGTGCAGAGTCGTCAGATTGCGGCGCATGCGCCTATCCTAACGGTCATGGGGCGGGACCGGCTATCGGTAATTCTACTGCCGGTCATACCCAGGAGGGATGTTCAGCCCCACAACGACTCGTTCCTTTCCTGATTGTCATCGCCAGGCGGTTCCCGACAGGGAGAAGGTTCGGCTGGCGTTTCTCCAGGTCGGCAAGATTGCGGTCCCGGCCGATGCACCAAAGACCCTGCTACTGATTCCCGCAAGCTGTCAACGAGCAGACTGCTCGACGGGACTGCCTGGCCGTTGCCCTCCGTCACGCTGAAGCGCCCCGTCGAGGGTGCCTCGCCCTTGATTCTCGGGTCCGTCGCCGCATTCGCAGCAAGAAGGGCGGCCCGGCACTGCGCCGCAGGCCTTGTCTAGCGACATAGAATCTATACTTGTTCGACTTAATGCTCTTGATCCAACGTGACATAGTCCACGTGCGCCAACGAGGGTGGCACACTAGAATCGATATTCAAGGAGCGGGATGATGAGCGAAATCATTTTTTTGGTGGAAGAAGCGCCGGAGGGCGGGTTGAGCGCCCGTGCTGTGGGGGAGTCCATTTTTGCTCAAGCCACTGACATCGGCGACCTCCACGCGCAGGTGCGGGACGCAGTCCGCTGTCATTTCGAGCCAGACTCGGCGCCGAAACTCATCCGGTTGCACTTTGTTCGTGATGAAGTAATCGCGGCTTGAAGCTGCCGCGCGACCTGTCGGGGCATGATCTCGCCAAGGCTCTTGCCCGCGTTGGCTACCAGATTACCCGGCAAACCGGCAGCCACTTGCGACTGTCAACCGAATTGCCCCCGCAACATCATGTAACGATTCCAGCGCATGATCCGCTGAAGGTGGGAACCTTGGCGGGTATCCTCGGCGACGTGTCGGCCCACTTAAAAGTTCCCCGGGAAGAACTGGTGCGACGCCTGTTCGGATAACCAGGCAGATTCGCCACGAAGTCCGCAACCACCCGACCAGAACGTACCGATCTTTAACTTAAACGCTTCCCGCCTGCTCCGCCGCCGCCTTGCGAAACGGCGCCAGCGCCGCCCATAGGGCCAACGCCGCGATCGGCACACTGATGCAGTTCACCAGCGCCATGGACTGGCCGACGGCCAGCGGGTCGCCGAAGTAGTAGTCCGTGATGGCGCCAACAGCGGTGGGCCCAACTCCGGCGGTCACCAGATTCAGCACCAGCATCCAGGTGGCCGAGATCTGCGCGCGCATCTGGTTCGGAGCAACGACCTGGAGGGCGGCGGGCGCCATGGCCATCGACAAGCTGGCGAAGAAGACGAAGGGACAGAAGAGCAGTAGCACCAGTCCCGGGTCAGTCACCGTCGTGGCGACAGCGCTGAGGGGCCACAAGCCGGCCGCTGCGATCAGAGCCACCCGCAGCGTGGCGTCCCGATAGCCCCGCCGCTGGAGCGCGTCAGCCAGCCAGCCCCCCGCATAAACGCCGAGGGGCGACAGGAGCACGAGAATGCCACCGAGACGCAACGCCGCCTGGGGTGGCGTCAGGACCAGCACCCGCGTGAAGAAGGCAAAGGCCCAGGTCACGATCGTGGTGATCGGGACGGCGAGCAGCGCGAAACCAATGAAGTGGAGCACGAAAACCCGCCAGCGTTCGACGGCATAGCGGAGCACCGTGCCGAGGGGAATGCCGGCGGCGTGGCCCGCGAGCTTGCCCCGCCGCGCAGGCTCGCGCACCGTCAACATCAGGAGCGCGACCAGGATACCCGGGAGTCCCACCACGAAGAACACGGCCTGCCAGGGCTGCACGCTGCCCACCAAGGGCAGGCTCAGCTCGCCAGCCTTACCCACCAGCTGAATCACGAGGCCGCCCACCAGGAACGACAGGCCGGCACCGAAGAACGCGCCGGCCTGGTACATGCCGATGGCGCGACCGAGCTTCTCCCGGGGAAAGTAGTCGGCAATCATGGAGTAGGCAGCCGGTGACAGTGCCGCCTGGCCCACGCCGACCCCGACCCGGGCGAGGAACAGTTCAAGGAAGTTCCGGGCAAGACCGCACACCGCCGTCATCAGGCTCCAGAGGAAAATCCCCCAGCCGATGATCGTGCGCCGGCTGTAGCGGTCAGCCCAGCGACCGATCGGCAGCCCCACGGCGGCATAGAACACCGCAAAGGCGAGGCCCTGCAACCAGCCGATCTGGGTATCCGTCAGCCCCAGGTCCTGCTTCAGGGGCTCCACCAGCATCGCGATGATGATCCGGTCGATGAAGGAAAAGATAAAGGCGATGACGAGGATGACAACGGCGTACCAGGCGATGGCCGGCCGCGGCCATGGCTGCGCGCTGGATGGCGTCGAAGTCAGAGTCTGCATGTCGATCCCCCAAAGGTGCGCCCGCAGAATAGCGACCGGTGGGGGTCACGCCAAGCCGGACCTCCAGGCATTCAGCGCCAGCCACCAGCAGGCGGCTAGCGTCGCCAGAGCGGCGCTGCCAGCGGCCAACTGCACGACCGGAGACCGGAGCCAGCGCGGGCGGCGCACATCATAGGCAGCGCCGGCCACCAGTCCCGCGACGAACCCGGTGAGATGAGCCACGGCATCAGTCTGCGCATCGCCAGTGCCGATGAAAGCCAGCAAGACCCCGGAACCGATCAGTGGGGCATAGCGTTTGGCCCAGCTGGAACCGCCCCGGGCTTCCGCGCGCCACATCAGCGCGGCGATCAACCCCAGCGCGGCAAAGACGGCCGTGGAAGCGCCGATGGCCCGGTGGGTGGGCGGCAGCAGGAAAAGGTCGAGGGCATTGCCGGAACCCGCCGCCAGGAGAATGGTCGCCCAGGCCACGCCGGACCCCAGGTACTGGCCAGCGAAGGCGCCGAAGAAGGCTCCGAAAACCAGGTTTGCAACGAGGTGTCCGCCGTCTCCGTGCAGCGTCAGCGCCGTGACGACCCGCCACCACTCCCCGGCCCGCACCGCGGTGCCGTCCAGCGCGCCGGCCTCCAGCCAGTCCACACCGAAGGCGACCCGTGCCTGGACCAGGAAGGCGACAACGAGAACAAGCACATAGGCGCAGACCCCCGGGTAGCCGTGGCCATGGAGGGTCAGCTCGGGCTTCACCGGGCGGTGGCGATTCTCCGCCGCGTAGAGTCGCAGTTGCTCACGGGCCTGCACGGCGTGCTCCGCGGGGACCAGCAGCAAAGTGGAGTTCCCGGGGCCGTCGGCGCTCAGGTGGGGAATGCCGAGGGCATCCAGCACCAGCGCCTGTTCGCGACAATCCCCCTGGCGCCGCGCTTCGAAGACGACGGTCCAGTCGTTGGCTTCTGCTGGCGGATCGGCATTCATTTCAGGTCGACGGTCGCGGCTTAAGC
>Ga0163150_10003631_pt1 | contig 21467 bp, 15 predicted proteins | sample OliLakLV19P2IB_FD_148628 | JGI IMG/M metagenome (GOLD analysis project Ga0163150, IMG submission 148628) | Freshwater microbial mat bacterial communities from Lake Vanda, McMurdo Dry Valleys, Antarctica - Oligotrophic Lake LV.19.P2.IB | ecosystem: Environmental > Aquatic > Freshwater > Lake >...
GGCACGGTGGTACAAGCGTCGCGCGAGTTTGTGAAACTCGCCACCAACCTACTCGACGAACGCTCCCTGGCTTCCTACGCGGTCACGGACGGCGCTTTGTTCATTCGCACGGCGGGCCATCTCTATCGGATCGGGAGTAAGGCAGGCCTGTGACCTGCTCCCGGGAAGAGGCGGGCCAGAGACGCCGCCCTACTGTTGACAGAAACTTCTAAGCGCCAAACGAAGATTCGGCTTCCCTGGGACCGCGGCCGCCCTCGGCCGCATCCGAAAAGAATGCGGCCGGGGGCGGCCGCGGTCCCACCCAGCCACCAGCCTCCTCATCCTACTGTTGAGTCCGGATGTCGTAGCAGTAGAGCGTGTCGTGGTAACGTAGATACAGGCGGCCATCTAGAATAACCGGGTGCGCCCAGGCATCGCGGTCGCGCGGTGAGCCGAGTCGGAAACGGCCTTCGACTTCGAACTTCGTGCCCGCATCGCGCAGGAGCAGCATCCAGGCGTCTTCGCAGAGCGCATAGAGCCGGTTGTCCGCGTAGGCCGCCGCACCTTTTACCATTTCGGGAGCGTCGTACAGGACCTCGCCGGTGGCGGCGTCGAGTGCGGCCCAGCCGCCACGTCGGGGATAAAATGAGCCGTAGAGCCGGCCGTTCGCCGACACCACGCCGCCTTGCGCGGTATCGAGTTTTGTGGTCCAGACCTCCTCCGCGCCAATTTTTCCGCCAGGCTCCGCGAGGGCAATCAGGCGGTACAACGCACCGGGCGGACCGAACGGGGCCGTCATGAAAACCGCATCGCCGATCAACACTGGCGTCATGGCGAGAACGGAATACGAGGTCGGCCGCCGTCGGGTCCACTGCAGCACACCCGTATCCGCGTCGGCACAGAAGAGGTGTCGCTGCGAAGCGCCGATGAGCAGCCGCCGCCCGGCAAATCGAACGAGGATGGGCGCCGCGTAACCGGGACTGTCCGCCGCGTTTCCGGCCTCGGAATCGAGCAGCGGTTCACTCTGCCAGAGCAGTTGTCCCGTCTGCTGGTCGAGGGCGACGAGCAACGCATCGCGCCCGCCCGCGGTCGCATACACCGCGCGCTCATCCACGAGCAGATTCTCGCTCAATCCCCAGGTAATATTCTCCCCACGAAAGCGCTCGAGCAGATTGACCGCCCAAAGCTCCTGGCCCGTCGCGGCTTCGAGGCACACCACGCGGCCGTGCGCATTTTGGTGATACAGCCGGCCCGCGCTGAGGGTGACGGAGGCACGAGCACCTTGGTATTGATTTAACCACGCATCGCCGTTTTTCGCCTGCCACAGCGGTTTACCCTGCAAATCATAGGCGAGGATGCGCGCCTCGTCGGCGAAGTCACCCGTGAGGTAAATCCGCCCGTCTCCAATAATCGGAGACGAAAATCCGCGACCGGCTCCAGCCGCGGACCACAGCAGGGAGGGACCGCCTTCTGGCCAGGACTGGAGCAGCCCGCGTTCGGAGCTGATCCCGTCCCGCCGCGGGCCGCGAAACTGCGGCCAACCCGGCTCGGGCGAAGCGATCAACACCGCGGGATCCGCTGGGGGCGCGGAGCGGCTCGTCGCGACGGGAACAATCGGGCCTGACATCGCCAAGCCCAACAACACCCACCTAATACCGATCGCCCGTTTAGTGTGGACGATTGTCATCACCAGGTGCGCGAAGCGCGCCGGGGCGATCCAGCTCGATTGCTTCGTCGCTTCGCTTCTCGCAATGACAGTCCAAAAATCACGGGCGATTGGGATAAAGCTCTGCCGCGTCACGTTGGAAAGAATCATCACGAGAGAAAAACGTTTTGGTAGGGACCGCTCTCCGCAGCGGTCCTTTGGATTGAACTCAGGAACAACTCCTTCGACCGAATTCCTGATTGTCATTCGCGCCCATCAGCGCCCATCAGCGGTGACCTTAGAAAGTCTTGTCGTTGCTTGGGACCCAGGCGTGAGCATCGATGGGCCACGACTCCACGTGCAGCCCTCATTCGCCGATGCACCAGAGGTACTCCTGGCGTGGTTCGCCTTTCTTCGCGCTGCGGAGAAAGATCCGGTTGCCACAAATTGCGGGCGACGCGAGCGCCTCGTCGCCCAGCTGATTCTGCGAGATCAATTTGTAGGCCTGCGGAGTGGCCTCAAACACGGACGTCACTCCGCGAAGACTCGTGGCATAGATGCGCGTGCCGACCATGACCGGCGAGGAGTAGAAATCGCGGTCGACCTTTTCCCGCCACAGTTCGTCGCCCGTGTCCGATTTCCAACAAACCGCCTGGCCCGCATCGAGCGTCGCGTAAATATGACCGTCGCGCACCAGCATCGACGGCACATACAGACGAGCCGGGTTCTGCCACGCGATGCGGTTCGATCCATCCGCTTCGACGGCGACGACGTGGTTTTTGGGATATCCACCGCTGGCGAACACGCGTTGTCCATCGGTAACCGCCGTGACGACCGTTTCCTGAGTCGAGCCCTCGACTTCCCAGAGCTTTTTCCCCGTCAATGGATCAAAGCTTGTAACCAGTTCGCAACCGGCGAGCACCGCCTGAAATTTTCCCGCCACCTTCAGCACGGCGAAGGACGGATAGTTCGCGATTTGCGGCCGGCTTTGCTCCCACACCATCGCGCCCGTCCGCTTGTTCAACCCGGCGACCTTGCCACCGCCTTTGTGATCCGCGGTAACCAGTACCACCGACTCGTGCACCACCGGTGAAGAACCGAATCCCTGGTGCACCACATAGTCGGACACGCGCGTCTGCCAGAGAATCTTTCCGGAGACGTCGAGAGCCGTCGTGTACACGGCATTGTCGTTAAGGAAATTGATGTAAAGCCGTTCGCCGTCCCACGTGACGGTTGATGAGGCTGGCGAAGCGTTGCGGTGTCCGGCGTTGTCGAATTTGTCGCGGTGGACGACCGTTTCCCAGACCGGCTTGCCGGTAGCGCGGTCGAAGCAAAGCACGAGTTGCTCCTTTGCGGCCAGATCAGCAGTTGCGAGATAGACCCGGTTGCCGACGACGGTGGGCGAGCTGTGGCCGCGTCCTCGAATGGCCGCGCGCCAGATCACGTTTTCCGTCTCGCTCCATTTAACGGGAACAGTCTGACCCGCGGCGGCCTGCCCGTCACCCGTGGGTCCACGCCAACCGGGCCAGTCGACGACCGCAGGTGCGGCGCACGCCGAAGTCAAAGCAAGGACAAGACTCAAAAACAAGAGCGACCAACGCGGAAGAGAAAGGCATTTCATAGGGGCGACAGTAACCTCCAACAATTCGTCGGACCGGCGCAAGCGCAACTGGAAGGAGGGGTTCACGCGGGGTGTAATTGAAAGTGAAGTCAGATGAGAGAAGGCCGGCGTGGTGGCACGGGCATTCCTGCCTGTGTGGCTTGAGCCCCGGGCCCAAGTCCAAGCCACAGACAGGAATGTCCGTGCCACCGCGGGACTGACTTCACTTTCAATTACACCCGTTCGCGCGGGTGCAGCAAACCTGGATCAAGCGGTGATGGGCAAACACCAGCGGCCGATGTGATATTGGGCTAATTCACGCCGTCGGCGCGAGCACGCTTGTCCACCCCGCGTTTCTGGTTTCACTCCTCCGGATGAAGCGACTCCCCACCGCGTTCGGAGCCTGGCTGTTGCTGGCAGCGCTGCCGGCTGCTGCCGCCAACTGGCCCCAATATCGCGGCGTACAAGCCAGCGGAATCGACGCTGCCGCGCCGCTTCCGACCCGGTGGAACGTGGAAACCGGCGACAACATTCGTTGGCAGACGTCCATTCCTGGACTGGCGCACGCGTCGCCGATTGTTTGGGGCGATCGCGTTTACATCGCGACGGCGGTCGGCGGTAAACAGGAACTCAAGGTGGGTTTATACGGCAACATCGACTCGGTGAAAAACGATGAGGCCTACGAGTGGCGGCTGCTCGCGTTGGAAAAAAGCACGGGCAAGGTGCTGTGGAATGTGCTCGCCCATGGAGGCGTGCCGAAGGTTGCCCGGCACACGAAAGGCACGCATGCCAACTCCACGCCGGCCACCGACGGCCAGAACATCGTCGCCATCTTTGGCTCCGAAGGCCTCTTTTGCTTCGATACGACGGGCAAGCTGCAATGGCGAAAGGACCTCGGCTCCATGGACTCGGGCTACTTTCAAGTTCCGAGTGCCCAGTGGGGCTTTGCCAGCTCGCCCGTGATTCACGACGGAAAAGTCATCGTCGTGTGCGACGTGCAGAAGGACTCGTTCGTAGCCGCATTCAACCTGGCAGACGGTCGGGAAATGTGGCGGACGGCGCGCTCGGACGTCCCGACCTGGGGCACGCCGACGGTCGTGACGGCGGGTGGGCGGACGCAGATTGCCATCAACGGCTGGCATCAGACCGGCGGATACGACGTTGCGACCGGCAAGGAACTTTGGCGCCACGATGGCGGCGGCGACATCCCGGTGCCCACGCCGATCGCTGCGGGTGAGCTGATTTATTTCACCAGCGCCCACGGCCGGTCGCGCCCGATTCGCGCCGTTCGAGCGGATGCGACGGGCGATATTACGCCCAAGGAAACCGGCGTGCTCAATCCCGCCATCGCCTGGGAGCATGACCGCAAAGGCAACTACATGCAGACGCCGATCATCGTCGGGCAGACGCTGTACGCTTGCAACGATCTCGGCCTCGTCACCGCATTCGATGCAAAAACCGGCGACATCCATTATAGTGAGCGCCTGTCGACGCGAGGCGAAGGCTTCACCGCGTCGCCGGTGTCCGACGGGCGGCACATTTACTTCACGAGCGAACTGGGAAACATCTATCTCGTTCCCGCCGGAAAGACCTTCGCCGTGGCGTTCACGAACAAGCTCGACGAAACCAGCCTGGCCACGCCCGCGCTTTCCGACGGCACGCTGTTTTTCCGGACCCGGGACAAAATCATCGCGGTAGGAAATCCGGGGTAGGGCCCGACCTTGATCGTGGCCTGAATGGTGCGAGCGAAAGAGAATCGGCCACGAGCGAGCTCGGGCCCTACGGCCGATGTCGCACTAAAGTCAAAATCGGCCGTAACGGTCCGCTCGGGCGGGTTGGTCCAACGATTTCAATTCGGGATTCAACGGAAAATCTCCGGCGCTTCAGTACCTTTCGGGACGCTCGCGCGTCTTGACATCGGTCGCGCGCCAACGGCAGGTAACGATGCCAAATTTTCACTGGATGCATACTCTACGCTCTTTTAACCCCTCCACTCCAACTCGCCTGCTTGCGGCGCTCACGATCGCCGCCGGAATGGTTGCCAGCCGCGCGCCAGCAGCGCCCGCGGCTCCCGCCAAAACCGAAATGGCGCCGTTCAAGGTTGAGGCCGAGTTCGGGGTCGATGGCCTGCGTATTCAGAATTCCACGTCGGTGCTCAACCAGCACCTGCTGGAGCAGCACGGGGTCGTCAGTCTCCAGGACGTCGCCGGGATCGCGCCGAATCTCTCCTCGGTGAACAGCGATTCACGTGGATTCGGTGACATCCTTACGCTCCGCGGTATGGCGAACACTCTTTTCTTCAGCCCGCCCGCGGTTGGATTGTATGTCGACGATGTCCCTGGCGGCACCGTTTCGTCCTATGCCAGTTCGCTCCTGAGCGTCGACAGCCTCGTGGTAAAGTCCGGGCCGCAAGGCACCGACTATGGCCGCAATGCGCCCGCCGGTATCATTGAAATCAAGTCGCGCGCGCCCGGCGCGAATCACCGCGGCTTCATTCAGGTGGACCGCGGCTCCTTCGATTTTTCCGGCGTGCAGGCCGCGTTTGATGGACCGGTTAGCGACAAAGTCGGCTACACGGCCGCCTTCGGCTATTCGGAACGTGAAGGCTACATCACCAATACGTTTTTGAAGCGGCCCGCGGATGATCGCCGGGCGATGGCCGGTCGCGGTGCGTTACTCTGGCGTCCGACCGACACCTTGCAGCTTCGGTTCGGCGTGGTCGCGGAAAAGGCGGAAGACGATTCGACCCGCCTGACCTCGCTGTTCAGCCCAGACCGGTTCCAGGTTGCGTCGAACCTCAATGGCGAGACCACCATCGATCGTCGGCAGCTGTCGTTCCAAGCGCGGAAAACCTTTCCGTGGGGCAGCGCCACGGCGACGACCTCGTGGCAGCGTTTTGAGCTCGATCCGGCTTCGACCGATCTCGACTTGAGCCCGCTGCCCCTCGCGTTCTCCCGTGTGCTGCAGAGCGAAGGTTTTTGGACGCAGGAGTTCCGCTTGGAATCCACCCCGGCCGCGAATCAAACCCAGTGGCGCACCGGATTGTTCTTCTCGGATTCCGATGTGGATGGGAATGCGCTGCGCGAGTTCACGGTGCCGCCCAATCAATTTGTCCCGCCCGGATTTGTGCAGACCGAGCGGACGGTCTTCGAAATTGGCCAGCGGAGCATCGCGGCCTATGGCAACATGGAGTATCCCCTGACTTCGGCCACGAAGGTGCAAGTGGGCCTTCGTGCCGAACACGCCGAGTCGAAAATCGGGCGCACCAAGGCCGCTTCCAACAACTTCGGTTTCCCCGGGCCGCAAGATCCCCGCCTGAATCTCGCCCAGGAACATGAATACGTGTCCGGCTCGGTGGGCGTCGTGCATTCGCTTTCCGACGCGATCAGCCTGATGGGTCGAACCTCGCTGGCGCAGAAGCCCGAAGGTTACAGTGCGTTCACCGGCAATTCGCAGCTCGCGCGCTTTGATGACGAACGCTCTTGGGCGAGCGAGATTGGCGCTACGTTTGGTCCTCCGAAGGCGCGTTTCGGCGGCAGCCTGCTCGGATTCTGGAACGTGATCGACGGTTATCAATTCGAGCGCACGGTGCCAAACTCGACGGATTTCGTCGTGGTGAACGCCAAGGAAGTCCGTTCGCGCGGAGTTGAAGCCAAGTTCATGTTCAACCCGGTTGACCGCGTGTGGTGGGATTTCCAAGCCGGTTACACGGATGCCACCTTCACGAATCACCGGGACGCGAACGGCGCCAACCGGAATGGCAAACGCGTGCCCTACATCCCGGAGCTCACCCTGCGGACGGGCGTAACGGTCGATCTCGGCGCGGGACTGTCGGCCAACGCCAGTTATGGCGTGTTCGGGCGGTCTTTCTACGACGAGCGGAACACGGGCATGTTCTCCCAGCCGAAGTATGGCATCATCAACGCCCAGTTGCGCTACCGGTTGGAACGGTGGACGGCCACCGTTTACGGGCAAAATTTGGCGGACAAGCAGTCCTACCAATTCATCAACCCGGAGATCTACGCCGGCAGCCCCGGAGCGCCGCGGCGTTTTGGAGTTCAACTCTCTTTTTCCTATTGAGTGGCGAAAACCGCCATTTCCGTCAGAGTTCTGAGCGCCTTTCCTGATTTCCCCCTTTCCCCGATCGTTCCATGAGATTTGCCGCCCGCTCCATCGCTATCCTCGCCGCTCTGGCTCTCAGCCTGAGCGTTACTTCGACCTCCCCTGCAGCGGCCTCCGGTTGGCTGAACTGGCGGGGGCCCAATCAGAATGGCGTTTCTCCGTCGCAGACGAAGCTGCCTGACACGTTGGAACTGGGCGGACCGAACCATCGCTGGTCGTTCAAGGTTCACGGTGCCGGCGCGCCCGTGATCGCCGACGGCCGGGTGTATGCATTTGGCTTCTACGGCCAGACGACCGACGTCGAGGAGACGCTGCTGTGCCTCGACGAAAAAACCGGGGAAAAGATCTGGGAGTACCGCGTGCGGGATTATTTGAGCGACACGACCTACAACCGGTATGCGATCGGCGCGCCGGTCGTCGACGCGGAGACGGGCAATATCTACCTGGAGTCCACTTGGGGTCAGCTGATGGCGTTCTCCCGCGACGGCAAGCTGCTGTGGGAGCATTCGATGATCGAGGAATTTGGGCGGCTCACGTTTCCCAATGGCCGGACCGGAGCGCTCGTAATCGACGGCCCGTTGGTCATCACCGATGGCATCACTGCCAATTGGGGCACCGATGGTCCGGCGCGGAATCGGTTCTATGCCTTTGATAAACGTACCGGTGAACTCGCCTGGTTTTCGACGCCCGGAGTCGAGCCCATCGACAGCTCGTTTGCGACGCCGGTGTTCGGCGACCTGGGCGACCAGCGTGTTTTCTACGCCGGCACGGGCTGCGGCTACGTGGTTTGCGTCAATGCCCGCACGGGCGAGCCCGTGTGGCGTTTCCGGCTTTCGCAGGCGGGCGTCAATGCCGACGTCATCCTCGTGGGCAAGGACGGGATGATCGCGATTCACGGCAAGGAGAACGTCGACTCCACCAGCCAGGGTCGCCTGGTACGGTTGAAGATTCCCACCGAGTACCCGACCGGCCCGAAGCCACTCGTGCTCGGCGCGGACGCCGAAGTCTGGCGCAACGACGACTTCATTGCGTTCAGCAGTTCTCCGTTGATGGTCGACAACCGCGTTTATTCCACGATCGCGACGGGCAGCTTGCTCTGCGCCGATGTTGCCACAGGCAAACTCATCTGGAACGAAAAGCTCGGCCCCGATCAGCTGCACGCATCACCGGCATTTGCCGACGGCAAACTGTATGTGCCAATGCATGATGGCACCGTTCACGTGGTGAAAGCCGGGGGCGACAAAGCCAGCGTTGTTTCCGTCAACAAAATGGGCGCACCGTGTCTGGGCGCTCCCTCGTTCAGCGGTGACGCGGTTTTCATCTTTACCAAGGAAGCGCTGCACTGCTTCGGGCCGAAGAACGCCGTCGCCGCGAAAGCGACACCCGCACCCGCGCCACGCGTTGAACCGCCGCTCGGTGAGATTACGCAGCTGCAGGTGGTTCCCGCCGAATTCGCCCTCACCCCCGGTGAGCAGCAGGCGTTCACCGTGTATGGTTTGGACAAATCCGGCCGCCGCGTTCGGGCCGTCACAGACGAAGTGACCTTCGCCAAATGGTCCGCACCGACCGCGCCGGTCAAAACCGAAGTCGACGGCGATATCGCCGGCAACATTTTGAAGACCGGCCCGAAGGCGAAACTCTCCGTCGGTAACCTTCAGGCTAAATGGAAAAATCTCACCAGTATCACCCGCGGACGCATCGTCGCCGGGATGGGGTTCAAGGAAGATTTCGAATCCTTTGCGCTGGCGCAAAAGAACGAAGCGGGTGAAGCGGTTGCGTTCCCGCCGATGCCTTGGCTCGGAGCCCGGGTGAAGTGGCACGTGCTCGAGCACGATGGCAGCAAGGTTGCCGCCAATCGCCTCGATGCGATCCTGTTCCAGCGGACGATGAATTTCATCGGCAAGCCGGCCCAGAAAAACTACACCTTTGAGGCGGACGTGATGACCGACGGAACCCGTCGCGTGATGTCGACCGTCGGAGTCGTGAACCAGCGGTATCTGATCGCGATGACGGGCAACAGCCGGATTCTGGAGGTCTCGAGCAATCACGAGCGCGTGAAGGAATCCGTGCCCTTCGATGCGAAACCCAACACCTGGTATCGTTTGAAAACCCGCGTGGACCGGGACAAAACAGGCGAAGGCGGCTTTGTTCGCGCCAAGCTGTGGGAGCGCGGTCAGGCGGAACCGGAAAAATGGACCATCGAAGTCCGCCAGGACAAAATTCACCAGCACGGCTCCCCTGCCGTATTCGCATTCTCACCCCAGTCCCTCAAGCGAGTCTTCATCGATAACCTTTCCATCACCGCCAATGAGTAACTATCTCCAGACCCAATCCGGTTCGAATGCAGGGGCCGAAACGACGACTCATCCGGCATCCGTTCGCGGCCGTTCTCTCCGCTCGCTCGCGCTGATGGCCGCGCTGGGCGTGGTGACGGTTGCCGATGCTCGGGACTGGCCCATGTGGGGCGGCACTCCCGCGCGCAACATGGTGACGCAGGCCAAGGGAATTCCGGACGACATTGTCAGCGGAAAGTTCCTGCCCAAGAGCGAAACCATCGACCCGAAAACGACGAAGAATATTCGTTGGATCGCCAAACTTGGCTCGCAGACTTACGGCACGCCGGTCGTGGCTGGCGGCCGGGTTTACTCCGGGACCAACAACGAGTCCCCGCGTGATCCCAAGCAGATCGGCGATCGCGGCGTGCTGATGTGCTTCGACGAAAAGACGGGCGATCTTCTCTGGCAACTGATCATCCCGAAGATGGGCGCCGGCAAGGTCAGCGACTGGGAATACGTTGGTCTTTGCTCATCTGCCTCCATCGATGGCGAGCTCGGCTACGTCGTGACGAATCGAGGCGAACTCGTCTGCTTCGACGTCAACGGACTCGCGAATGGCAACGACGGCGACTTCAAGGACGAGGCGAAGTTTTCGTCCGTCGATGGCAAGCCGGTCGAGCTGACCAACAAGAGTGCGGACATCATTTGGGTGAGCGACATCCGGACTGAACTCGGCATCTTCCCTCACAACGTCTCGAGCTGCTCACCGCTCGTTTTGGGCGACAAGATCTTCGTGGCCACGTCGAACGGCGTCGACTGGTCCCACTTGAACATCCCCGCCCCGTTCGCTCCGGCGTTGATCGCGGTCGACAAGAAGACGGGGAAGGTCCTCGCCGAAGAAGCTTCGGGTGTTTCCCAACGGGTATTGCACGCCAGCTGGAGTTCAGCGGCTTTCACCACGGTGAACAACAAGCCCATGATCGTTTGGGGCGGCGGCGACGGATTCGCGTACGGTTTTGATCCGGTGCCTTACCAGCACAAGGATGGATTCCCTGCCCTCAAGGAACTCTTCCGCTACGACGCGAACTCCCCCGAATATCGCACCAAGAATGGTGCGCCCATGAAATACGCGACGCACGATGGTCCGAGCGAAATCATCGCCACGGTCGTCGTCGACAAGGACCGCGCCTATATGGCGATCGGACAGGATCCCGAGCACGGCGACGGCGTCGGCATGCTGAGCTGCCTCGATCTTACGAAAACCGGTGACCTCACCGGCAAGGCGGTTTGGGTCAACAAGGATATCGGCCGCACCATTTCCACGCCGAGTGTGGATGGCGATCTCATCTACCAGGCGGAGTACAACGGCAATATCCACTGCATTGACGCCAAGACTGGAAAACAACTTTGGGTCTACGCGACCAACAGCCGGATCTGGTCATCGACGCTCGTGGCTGACGGCAAAGTTTATTGCGGCAATGAAGACGGCGAGTTGGTGATCCTAAAGGCGGGTCGCGAGATGAAGCTCATCGGCAAACCCGAGTTCTTCACTCCAATCTACTGCTCCCCCGTGATCGCGAATGACGTGCTCTACGTGGCCACGCAGACGCACCTTTTCGCCATCGGAAAGTAACCGCCGCATTTATCCGCGCCGATGCCGTTCCGCCCCGCTGCCCCGGTTATCGGGAAGCCCAGCGCGTTGGGGACAACACGCTCCACCCGAGACGTCCGAGGCGGAGCGGCTTGTCCCCAAGCCGCTGCCTGATACCAATCCCCCGTATAATGTGGACGATTGTCATCACGAGGCGCGCGAAGCGCGCCGTGGTGATCCAGCTCGATTGCTTCGTCGCTCCGTTTCTCGCAATGACAGTCCAAATATCAAGGGCCGTTGGATGATGTCCAAGCGCACCCTCATCACGCTTTTTTTCATCCTGCTGCTCGTGCTGCATCAGGATTTTTGGTGGCGCGACAACCCGTCGCTCGTTTTCGGTATCCTGCCCATCAGCCTCGCCTATCATGTGGCGTGGACTCTGCTCGTCGCCGTCGCATGGTTTCTCGTGACGAAGTATTGCTGGCCAGACGCGTTGGATGAAAAGCCTTCTCCTCAAAGTGACTCGACCCGCAAAGTGGAACCGGAGCGTGTAGGCTGATGACGCCCATCATCGTCATTGTCGCTTATCTGACGTTGCTCGTTTTTCTGGCGCTCGTCAGCAACCGCTATTTCCGCGGTGGTGCGGCGGATTACTTTGTGGCCAGCCGTTCGCTTGGGCCGTTCGTGTTGTTCATGGCGGTGTACGGCACCACGATGACGGCGTTCGCGATGGTCGGCAGCACCGCCGAGACGTACCAGATTGGTGTCGGCACGTTCGGCAAACTCGCCTCCTGGTCAGCGCTCGTCCACTCCGCTTGTTTTTTCATGATCGGAGTACCGCTGTGGTCGTTCGGCAAACGGCACGGCTACATGACGCAGGTGGAGTTTTTCCGCGATCGCTTTCAAAGCCCCGCGCTCGGCTACGTGCTATTTCCGCTGATTCTCGGACTTCTGATCCCTTACTTTCTGATTAGCCTGCTCGGGGCAAATTCAGTCGTCAGCGGAGTAACGGTGAATGCGCTGCCTGAGCTGTTCCCGAGCACGAACGGTGCGATCCCGCCCGCTCTCACCTCGGCGGTGATTTCCGGCGTGGTATTGTTCTACATTTTTATCGGCGGCGCCCGCAGCACGGCGTGGGCGAACACCTTTCAAACGATCGTCTTTATCGCGATGGGGCTGCTCGCGTTCTGGCTCATCGCGCAGAAACTCGGGGGCATGGAGGCGGCTTCGGCGCTCGCGAAGCCGGCAAAAGCCGTGCGGGCCGGCAACATGACGGAGCTGCAGTTTCTCTCGTACGGCTTGATTCCGCTCTCGGCCGCGATGTTTCCCCACCTCTTCCAAAACTTCCTGACGGCGCGTTCCGCCAAGACGTTCAAGCTGCTCCTGGTGGGCCATCCCATTTGCATGATCCTCACGTGGCTGCCCTGCGTACTGATCGGTTTTTGGGCGACGGGCGCCCTTATGCCCGGCTCGGAAACGACGGTGATTCCCGCCGGCGCGAGCGCGAATGCCGTCTTGGGTCTGATGGTCGGCAAGCTCACCACGCCCCTTGTCTCAGGGTTGGTCGCGGCCGGTGTGCTCGCGGCGATCATGTCGTCCCTCGATTCCCAGTTCGTGGCCGTGGGCACGATGTTCACGCGCGACATCGTGGTGCATCACTTCGGCCAAGCGCGTTTTTCCGACAATGCCATGGTGTGGCTGGCGCGCGGGTTCATCGTGTGCATCGTCATTGTCACTTACTTGCTCACCATGATTGAAACGCGGCAGATCTTCGCCCTCGGGATTTGGTGCTTTAGCGGCTACGCGGCCCTATTCCCGTTGGTGTTTGCTGCGATTTATTGGAAACGCGCCACGCGCGCGGGCGCCCTCGCCGCCGTCTTCACCACGTCGGCCGTTTGGTTGGGCCTGTTCGCCGCGGCGGATTATGGCGCGGATCGCACGTTTCTGGTTGGCGGCATGCTACCCGTTGCCGTCATGATTGCGACGTGCGCGAGCACCTTGGTCATCGTATCGCTCCTGACGAAACCACCCTCCGACGCAACGCTCGCCCGATTCTTTACCCTCAAAACGGCATGAACACTCCCACTCCTCCCTCCGCCCAATCGGCCAAAGCCGCTCTCGACTCTTGGACGCGCGAAATGGTGGCGTGGCATTTCTCGCCGGCCACCGGTTGCGACTACTGGCTCAAATGGGCTCAGACCGCCGGCTGGGATCCCATCAAGGAAATCAAGAGCTTCGAAGACATGGCGCGCTTCGACTTTTTCGATGACGAGGTGCTGCGCAAGGAACAGCCCGAGCGGTTTGTGCCGAAGGCGTTCGCGGGCCGCCCCTATAATGTTTTCGAAACCGGTGGCACCACCGGCATGCCCAAGCAGCGCGTGGGCTGGGATGATTACAAAGTCGATTACGAGGAATTCAGCGCGCACTACGGCCCCGAGTTCTTTCCGATGGGCTCCAACTGGCTGATGGTCGGCCCCACGGGCCCGCGCCGGCTGCGTCTCGCCATCGAGCATCTCGCCAATCACCGCGGCGGCTCCTGCTATTTCGTCGACCTCGATCCGCGTTGGGTCAAGCGGCTCATCGGCATGGGAGAAACGTCCATGGCGCGCAAATACCAGGAGCACGTCATCGACCAGGCCGCCACCATTCTCCGGCACCGTAACATCCAGTGCATGTTCACGACACCGCGCCTGCTGGAAAATCTCGCCGAACGCATGTCGCTCGTGAAAGCCGGCCTCAAGGGCGTCTTCGCCGGCGGCACCACCATGACTCCGCAATACGTGCGGTTCGTCGTGGAGGAAGTGCTCGAGGATCAAGTCAACTTCGCCCCGACCTACGGCAACACGCTGATGGGACTCGCGATCAGCCGAAAGCTGAAGCCCGAAGATAACTACAGCCTCACTTACTACGCACCCCAGCCCCGCGCGGTGCTCCGCGTCGTGCACCCCGACAAGCCCGACCAGCTCGTGCCTTACGGCGAATACGGCCGGGTCGAGCTCACGACCATGACGCGCGAGTTTTTCATGCCCCGCTTTATGGAGCGGGACGAAGCCATCCGTCGTGGTCCCTGCGACGAATTCGCCTGGGACGGCGTGGGCGACGTCCGCCCGTTCCAGTCTTCCACCAAAACGATCATCGAAGGCGTGTACTAAACCGGCCATTTCGCCGTTTTCCAACCCGCCACCTGCCGCAACCTCACCCGAACCTATCGGGTGATCCGCGGCGCAACGTTCAGCTAAACCAGCCATCCCGTACCCGTCATGAGTGATGCCATTCACATTCCCGTTCTTCGCCTGGGTAAGCCGTATCAGAGTATGGATACGATCACACTTCCGGTGAAGGGCCACAACCTGCAAGTCAGCGTCGCCAACTCCGGCCTCATCCGCCGTGATCTGCAGACGATCTCAACGGCGGTGGAAAGTTTGCAGGCGATTCCCTGCGAAACGCTGGCTGACTACTGCGAGCAAGCGGCTGAGCTTTTTCTCAAGGGCAATCTTCCGTGGGGCATGGGCGACCAACTGCAGAGCCCCGAGGATTACGTCGCAGCTCTCTCCCAACTCACGGGCATGCCGTATAGCCTTGGGCGCTCCAACATGGGCAAGGTGCACGCTGCCATGGCGAATATCCGCGCCATCCTCGCCGGTCTGACCCGCGGCATGCCGCTCGAGCTCTTCGATCGCGGCTGGATCAAGCAGGATGGACTCGACGTTAATTTCTTCCCCCAGACCGAAAGCTTGGGCGTGCTGCTGCCGAGTAATTCCCCAGGCGTCAATTCGCTCTGGCTGCCCGCGCTCGTGATGAAGATTCCCGTCGTGCTCAAGCCTGGCCGCGAAGATCCGCTGACGCCGTTCCGCATCATTCAAGCGATGATCGCCGCCGGTTTCCCGCGCGAGGCCTTCGGCTTTTATCCGACCACGCACGATGGTGGCGATACGCTCCTCTTCGGCACCGGCCGCGCCATCGCCTTCGGCAATGACTCCACTCTCAAGAAGTACGAGCCGTATCGGCACATCCAGGTTCACGGCTCGGGTCGCAGCAAAGTTCTTCTCGGCGACGACTGCGCCGACGAATGGATGAAGTACACCGACATCATCCTGAACTCGATCTCCTCGAACGGCGGCCGCAGTTGCATCAATGCGTCGTCCGTTCTGATCAGCCGTCATCGCGACGAACTCGCCGACGCCCTCGCCCGCCAGCTTGCTGCCATCGAAGCCCTGCCTCGCACCGACGAACGCGCGCTGCTCTGCGGCTTTGCCAATACCGCGATGGCTCGCGGCATCAACGATCGCATCGACGACCTGTTGAAACAGCCCGGCGCGGAGGACGTGACCGCACGCTATCGCAAGGGACCGCGATTGATCGAGCTGCACGGCCAGACGTTCCTCCAGCCGACTTTGATCGCGTGCGACGACCTGGAGCACCCGCTGGCCAACACCGAATTCATGTTCCCGTTCGCGAGCATCCTCCAGGTGCCCCAGGATCGGATGATCGACACGATTGGCGACAGTCTGGTCGTCTCAGCCATCACCCGTGACCGCACGTGGACCAGCGATCTGATGACCAGCACCAACATCGAGCGCCTCAACATCGGGCCCTATCCGACCAATCGCGTGCAATGGGAGCAGCCGCACGAGGGCAATATGTTCGAGTTCCTCTACCGTCGCCGGGCGCTGCAGGGCGATCTCGTTCCTCTGGAAACCGCGGGGCATGCCTGATGCCGGAAGCCCGCACCTCTCCTTTCTTCACCACCAGCAGCCGACCACCACGTCCCGTGGCGAACCCGCATGATTGAGCCGTTCGCCTCCCGGCCTTCGCCTAAGATCGTATTCGGGCCCGGCACGCTGCGGGAACTGCCAGCCTGCGTGCGGGAGCTGGGCGCCTCGGCGGTGTTCATCGTGACCGACCGCGGAATCGCCGGTGCTGGCCATCTGGATACAGCGAAAACCTTGCTCGAATCCAGCGGGATCCCCGTGGCGACCTACGACCGGGCCCGGGAGAATCCAACCGAAGCGGACGCCGCGGCCTGTTGCGCGGTGGCTCGTCCGCTGCAGTTCGACTGCATCGTCGCCCTCGGAGGCGGCAGCAGCATGGACACCGCGAAGGCCTGCAATTTTCTGCTCACGAACGGCGGGGCGATGCGCGACTACCATGGCTACGGCAAGGCGACCAAACCGCTGCTGCCTTTCATCGCCATTCCGACGACCGCCGGCACCGGTAGCGAATGCCAGTCCTACGCTCTGGTCAGCAAGGACGACTCCCACGAGAAAATGGCGTGCGGCGATCCCAAGGCCCGGGCCCGGATCGCGATTCTCGATCCGGAACTGACGGCGACGCAGCCGAAGTCCGTCGCCATTCTGACCGGGATGGACGCGCTCGCGCACGCCTTGGAGTCCCTGGTTTGCACCCGGCGCAACGCGGTGTCGTCACTTTATGGCGAGGGCGCGTTTCGTCACTTGTCGTGCGCACTCAGCGCCGTGATCGCGGGACGAGCGAATCAGGATGATCGCGGCCATATGCAGTTGGGCGCAGCGATGTCCGGACTTGCGATCGAAAACAGCATGCTCGGCGCGGCCCATGCGACGGCGAATCCGCTGACCGCGCGACACAACCTGGTGCACGGCCACGCCGTCGCGCTGATGCTGCCGCACGTGATGCGCTTCAACGCGGCCGACCCTGCCGTCAGTCGGATCTACGACCGGCTCTCTGCCATTCTTAAAGAAGAAAACGTCTCCTCGAACCCCGTGGTCGACTGGGTCACCGACCTGGTCTCGAAGTGCGCGCTGCCGTCGGTCAATGGCACGCCGATCGACTTGGCGGCGCTGGCCCAAGACGCTGCGAAACAATGGACCGGGCAATTCAACCCGAGGCCTTTGCAGGTCGAGGATTACGTTACACTGTACCGTCATGCCTTCCATTCCGATGCCCGCGGCTGAATGGGCAGGTTACCCCGCCGCCCGGCTTAATCCCCGCCGAGAGCGCGAGCGCCTGGGAATCATCGGGTCGAAAGTACTGGCGCTGCTCGGCGCCCTCATGCTCGCGGGGTGCGGTGAGCGCGCGGGAACCATCGACGCGACCGCAAGTAAGTCCAAGGCCGCGGACGTTCCTAAAATTTCGTGGCCGATGACGCGCGGCGGGCCGGCCCTGAGCGGCAGCGTCGCCACAAAACTTCCGCAGCAACCGAAGATCGCCTGGACCTTTGCCGCGTCGTCCCCGGTTTCGGCCGAAGCTGCTATCACGGACGGACGCGTGTTTGTCGGCACGGGCAAAGGCATGCTGCATTGCCTCGCCTCCGATTCAGGTCAGCCGCTTTGGCAGTTTGAAACCAAGGATGCCATCACGGCGGCGCCCGCGGTCTCGAGCACGATGGTGTATCTGTCATCCAATGACAGCATACTCTACGCGCTGAAAGCCGACACGGGTGCGGAGGTCTGGCGTTTTTCCACCGACGAAAAAATCAGTTCGGGTGCGACCTTGATCAAAAGCCCGGACGGCGCGTCGGATTGGGTCATGCTGAATGGCTACGACGGGACCACGCGGGTGCTCAATGGCGCCGACGGCACCGTGGTCTGGACGTATAAGACTGACGATTACATCAACGGGGCTCCGGCGGTGGTGGATGGTCGCTTCGTCGTGTTCGGCGGGTGTGACGCCCAGCTGCACGTGATCAACGTGAAGGACGGCACGCTGGTTCATCGCATTCCCACGACCGCCTACATTCCGGCGTCCATCGGCACGTTCGGGACCATGGCGTTCTGCGGTAACTATGCGAACCAGACCGTCGCCTTTGACGTCGAAGGCGGCAAAGTTGCTTGGGTTTACGAAGATCGCGCCCTCCCGTTTTTCAGCTCGCCGGCGGTGAATGAGCGGTTGGTGCTAATCGGCTCACGGGACAAACACCTGCACGCCATCGATCGCAAGAGCGGCGAAAACGTCTGGAAGTTTCGCACCGGCGGACGCATCGAAGGGTCGCCGATCGTCTTTGAGGACGGCGTCGTGTTCGGCTCGAGCGATGGCCGGCTCTACGCGGCGGATCTTGTGGCCGGCAACGAACTGTGGCAGCTCGACCTCGGTGAACCGCTCGTTGCGTCACCGGCGTACGGGGAGCAACAGCTCATCATCAGCGGCGACAAGGGCACGGTATTTTCAATTCGATCCGATCCTGCAGCGAAACGTTGACGGAAACGCCCAGCGCCCGGGGCCGCCTCCTCCACTTTCAATGAACTTAAAAAAAAGCTGTTGAACCACTGATTTTCACTCATGACCACTGATGCAAGCAGAGTTGTGCGATGGACGCCGCTCACGCAGCAGGTGAATGGAAAGTTCTATCCCATCGATCTGGTTCGATTTGATCAGTGTTTATTAGTGCTCATAGTGGTTACTCTTTCCGCGGAGTTTGGATGAACAACGCCCTTTCCCAGTCAATCGCTCCGACTCCTTTCCAGAGCAGCTCCACCGTCGTCCGCTGATCCATTCGTCGCCGAACTTCGCGCCACCCCCGCCTCTCGTGAAGCTCATTTTCCTCACGCCCGGAACCGGCAGTTACTACTGCGGAGCGTGCATGCGGGACAACACGCTGGCCCGCGAGCTTCTCCGCACCGGCCACGACGTCACCATTGCGCCGATGTACCTGCCGCTGATGCTCGACGACACCACGCTTCCGGGCTTGGAAAAGGCGCCGATCTTTTTTGGCGGAATCAATATCTTCCTGCAGCAGAAACTGCCGTGGTTTCGCAATACACCCGCAATCGTCGACCGATTCCTCAATCAAGCGGGGCTGCTCCGCTGGGCGGCGCGTCATAGCCACATGACGTCAGCCCGCGAACACGGGAAAATGACGCTCGAGATGCTGAACGTGCAATCGAGCCCTTTTCAGAAGGAATGGGACAAATTGCTCGAGTGGCTGGAGCAGGAAAAACCCGACCTGGTTTGTTTGTCGAACGCGCTGCTGGCGGGATTCGCCGCCCAACTCAAACGTCGTTTGCGCGTGCCGATCGTGACCTTTTTCCAGGGGGAAGATTCGTTCCTCGATGGGCTGCCCGAACCGTACCGCTCCAAGTGCTGGACGGCACTCGCGCAGAGCCTCGGCGCTTCGGACCTGCTGTTGGCGCCGAGTCGGTACTACGGCGAGCTCATGCGCGAACGCCTGCGACTGAAAGACCCGGTGGCCGTGGTTCCCAATGGCATGGGACTCGACGGCTATCGCGTGCCCGACGCGCCTCCTCCGCATCCAACGATCGGATACTTGGCGCGGATGATTCGCGAGAAGGGCCTCGAGTTGTTGGTGGATGCATTTGTAATTCTCGCGCATGACCTCGGCGACTCCACGGCGCGGCTCAAGATTGCCGGGGCCGCGACGGCGGGTGACGAGCCCGTGATCGCCACGCTGAAGCGCCGGCTGGCGGATGCCGGTCTCGAGTCCCGAGTCGAGTGGTTGCCCAACCTGACGCGTGAACAGAAGATAAACTTCCTCCGCGGTCTGACGCTGTTCTCCGTTCCCGCGGTGTACCCCGAGGCGTTCGGATTGTATGTCATCGAAGCGATGGCCTGCGGTATTCCTGTCGTGCAGCCGGAATCGTCCGCATTCCCGGAAATCATCGCGGCGACGAGAGGCGGCCTCTGTGTGCCGCCGCGTGATCCCCGGGCCCTGGCGCTAGCCTGGCAAAGCCTGCTGTCCAATCCCGCGGAACGGAGCCGGCTCGGGGCCGCGGGGCGCGCGGGCGTCGAGCGGCACTTTAGCGCCGCAACCATGAGCGCAGAATTCTGCCGGCTCACCGCTCCGCTCCTTGCAGCGACGTCGCGCGTGGCGCCGGGCTCGATTACCTTAAACTGACCCGCCCGGCTTTCATCCTAAAAAACGGAGTTGAACCACTGATTTTCACTGATGACCACTGATGCAAACAGAGTTCCGCAATGGAGACCATTCACCCGGTAAGTGAACGGAAAGTTTTATCCCATCGATCTGGATCTATTTTGATCAGTGTTTATTAGTGCTCATCAGTGGTTAGTTCTTCTGCGGAATTAAGGTTCATGGACGTCCCCGCGCAATTTCACTTCCAACACCGGCGAATGGTTGAGTTCGCCGACACCGATCTCGCCGGCATCATGCACTTCGCGAATGTCTTTCGCTTCGTGGAATCAGCCGAGCATGCGTTCTTCCGTTCGCTTGGGCATCGGGTTCATACCGCGCACGGCGCCGAGCACCAGGGCTGGCCGCGCCTGGAAGTTTCGTGCAAATACCTGAAGCCTGCCCGCTTTGAGCAGACGTTGGAGATTGGACTGCGCATCGAGGAACTCCGCACCAGCAGCCTGCGGTATTCGTTTTGGATTTTTGGTGCTGACGAAACGGACCGCCCTCTCTTGGCCACGGGTTCCTTCTCAATTATACACGTTGAGCTCAACGCGGGCGCTCATGCCATTCGCAAGACCCCCATTCCAGCCGGGCTGCGTGCGAGTCTGGAAGCCGTGGTTGGACCATCGACGACACCGCGACCAGCGCCGTCCCCCTGATCCGCCACGCGCTTTCGGAAGTAAATCACTTCTCTGCACCGCAAGCCTTGCGGCCGTTCGCTTCACCACCTATTCCCCAACTATTATGCAGTGGCTATTCTACGTTTTTCTCACCGTTTGCACTTGGGGCCTTTACGGTGTTTACCTGCACAGCGGGCAAATGGCCATGAAGGACGCCGAGTTTGGCCGCTACAAGGCGTTCCTCTTCGTGGGGATTGCCTACATGATCATTGCCGTGCTGGCGCCTCTGTTGCTGTTGAAATTTCAGGGTTCGAACTGGAATTTCCCCGCCCGGGGAATCTGGATTTCGCTCTTCGCGGGCGCCCTGGGCGCAGTCGGCGCCTTCGGCATTCTCCTCGCGTTCGGAGCCAAGGGCACTCCGCAGGTGGTGATGTCGATTGTCTTCGCCGGCGCCCCCGTCGTGAACGCCATTGTCGCCACCTGGATGCATCCCCCCAAGGGCGGAATCAACGCGATGCCGTGGCAATTTTATCTCGGCATTCTCATGGCCGCGGGCGGCGGCTGCCTCGTGAGTCTTTATCGGCCGGCACCCGCGCCCAAGACCGCGGCCGTCACCGCCGCAGGCCTACCTTCCGGCCGGCATTGAGCAGGATCGCGACACGCGCTATCATAAAACGAGGGGACGCGGGGACGACCGTTAGTCTGGCTGGATACGCCGCACAGCTGGCAATGGATGCTGGAGAATGGGAAAACGGTGGGGTGGCAGGCCAGCGCGGTCCTTGGAGA
>Ga0163150_10003633_pt1 | contig 21451 bp, 25 predicted proteins | sample OliLakLV19P2IB_FD_148628 | JGI IMG/M metagenome (GOLD analysis project Ga0163150, IMG submission 148628) | Freshwater microbial mat bacterial communities from Lake Vanda, McMurdo Dry Valleys, Antarctica - Oligotrophic Lake LV.19.P2.IB | ecosystem: Environmental > Aquatic > Freshwater > Lake >...
GTTAGGCGACAGGCCACCAAACAACTGCAACTCGGCTCGGACGGAGCCGTTGGGAGCTAACGTAGTGGTAGTCAACACATGCGTTTCCCAAGAAGCCACGCCACTTTTAGTGGCTGTGGAGCGTCACGAATACGCCCGTGACTCGCGTGGGTTTCTTGTTCGCGTAAAGGCCAAAACCTTTCGGCGCGGACGTATTGGATGGACTGGTGGGCATAGCGCAATCGAGCGCGATGTTCTCACTGGCGGCAATAAGAAACTAAAGCGCGATGTAATTAAGTGGGTTGGCGCTGAAATGATTTACAAGAACAGAGTCAAGACGCAATAGAAATTTGGGCGGCATCGCGGAAGGACGCGAACCAGCGGTAACGGGTCGAGTAAGGCAGACCAAAGCCAAGACCGTGCGGTATTTAGCTCTGCGGGATTAGGTCAAAATCCCTTGCCAGCATCCGCAAAAATCTCGAAGTGGGTACTCAAGCCCCACCCGCCCATGTGAAAATTATTATGGAAATTCTAACCAGTATCGCAGAGAACGTCGCCGGAGAGTTTATTGCTCTATTGCTTGGAGCAATAATTACTGGCGTATTTGTGTATCTGCGTAATAAGGGACTCTTGAATATCGGCAAGGGCCGCTTAACCTCAAGCCCAGACCATACCAAAGTCGCATCTGAATCGGGAGGTGAGATTTATGTGATGGACAGGGACGGCGCGAGAAACGTCACCAGGCACCCCGCGCTGGACAAGGTAGCTATATGGAGTCCTGATTCAACCAAGATTGCCTTTATGTCTGAGAGAGATGGCACATGGCAGGCATGGGTAGTAAAAGATACTGGTGGTAGGGCCGCAAAATTAACCAGCGGATTCGGAGAGTCAAGGCCGATCAGGTGGGATGAAGATGGCAATTTGATTGTACGGCTGGGTGGAAGTTTTCTGACCGTGTACGCCTACGAGATTGAAAAGAGACTCGCATGACCGATCTAAACCCGCCGCAAGCCACGGGATTTCTAATCCCGGTGGTTAGGCGACTGCGTAGCGTCTCGAATGGCTTCAGCCGAACCGTCTCGGTGTATAATCACAGGCCACCAAACAACTGCAACTCGGCTCGGACGGAGCCGTTGGGAGCTAACGTAGTGGTAGTCAACACATGCGTTTCCCAAGAAGCCACGCCACTTTTAGTGGCTGTGGAGCGTCACCAAGAAGATTGAATACCTTGTCGAAGGCCAAAGCGTGTTCGATCCATCCCACATTCGCGAAGGTGTCTGTATCCGGGTCGAACACGCTAATGAGCATTTCACCTTGAAGCACAAGTCGTGGCTGTTCGGTGCGCTTGAGGGTTACTTGAAAGACAAGGATGAAGTCGTTGACGCGGAGGAAGCGGCATGATTAGGTATCCCTACGCTACGTCAAAGTTGGAACAGTTAGATCGCGTTGCCGTAAATCGTGTCCTCGACCGCAACTACCTCACTCGCGGCGTTGAAATGCAAGCCCTCGAAGAGCGCATGTGCGATATTTCCGGCAAGAAATATGCCGTCGCGATGTGTAATGCAACAGTGGCATTGTGGGCCGTTGTGAAAGCACTTAGCCTGAATAAGTTGTGGACAACCACACTTACATATTCTGCCATTGGAAATGCCGCCGCGCTGGCGCATCAACCGTATATCAGATTTGTAGACGTTGATGTAGATACGCTATGCGGTGTCATGCCGGAAACCTGGAACGGTGTAGACGATGCAATCTACGCTCCTATGGACTATGCTGGTTATCCGTCACTGGAAAGGCCAATTCCCGGCGCGTGGAAGGGTGACGGATTGACTTACAGCGGATCGTTTACGTTGTTGGATGCCGCCCATTCAATCGGCGGAAAGTTGGCCGATGGCAAAAGTAACACATACTACGCAGACGCCGCCGTGTATAGCTTGCACCCATGTAAGCCGATAACATCTGGGGAGGGCGGAATCGTAGTCACTGACGACCAGAATCTCATGCTCGAACTCAAGCAGTTTCGCAACAATGGATTCAGGCCTGGAACTCATACACAGACAGGGGTAGGGATCAATGGGCACATGCCGGAACTCTCATGCGCCCTCGGCCTGTCCCAGTCGCTTCGGCTTAACAGCCTGATTGCGACTCGCCACGCTATCGCGCAGGTGTATTATAGTCACTGGCAGAATGATCTTAGAGTAATTCTGCCAGCGTATCATTCCGGACACGTTTTTCACCTGTACGTTATTCGGTTATCAGAAGCGGTTGACTGTGACATTGAGACATTCCGCGCCGAATTGGAGAAGGTTGGCGTAGGCACTCAACGGCATTACCGACCGCTTCATACCCAGCCGGTTTATCGTGTTACCGATGACATTAACTATCCAATTGCACAGCACGCCTACAACCGCATGATTTCGATTCCGATGTACGTTGGGCTTGAACTTAACGATATTCGCTTTATTACCAACTCGATTGATCGTTTACTGGATAAATATGCAACTCGATAATATCGCAATCATTCCGGCGCGGGGTGGAAGCGTCGGCCTGCCTGGTAAGAATATTCGTATGTTGGGCGACCGGCCTCTTATTGCATACACAATTGATGCTGCTCTGAGCGCGCAATGCGTCTCAAAGGTCTTTGTGACGACCGACGACGACGAGATTGCCGATGTCGCAGAATATTACGGAGCCGATGTTCTTAGACGCCCAAAAGCATTAGCTACCGGCGATGTGCAGACCGGAGAGGTGTTTTTATATACTCTCAGGCAACTCCGCGCCGACTACGACATTTTCCCAAGAGTCTTGACTTTACTACAGCCAACGTCGCCCTTTCGTACCGCGCAAGATATTGACCAAGCGCATGATAAACTCTCCGATGAGGGATGCGTGGTGTCCGCTTACCAAAGCCGGAAATTCCACTGGCTGATGGACGAAGATAACGATTTTGTACCAATCAATCACGATCCTATTTTCAGAGTTGGCAGACAGTGGCGCGATCCAGCCGGTCTTTTATACGTCGAGAATGGCGCATTGTATATTTGCTCATCCGAGACTCTTGCAAGATATATGACCTACAGGGTCTATCCATTCGTTCCGCACTTGATGTCAGAAGAATGTTCTATTGACGTGGACAACCTGGCTGACTTTGAGGCGTGCGAGAGATACTTGCCGACGTTTACTGGTGCAAAATGAAAGTCGCACTCCTCGCTAACACTAGAAACAAATACACCAACGCGGTTTGGAAAGCCATCTCGCTGGTAGATGAGGTCGAGTTGAACCCACCGCTTGATGTGTTGGGTGAATTCGATTACGGCGTTTCTTGGTTCTACAATCTGATTTTGAAACAAGAACACATTGATGCAGTCAGGTACGGTATCGTAAATAATCACATCGGACGACTTCCAGCGGGAAGAGGAGCAGCGCCAAACGTATGGGCAATTGCATACGGAGAACCGGCCGGTGTTACTATGCACTGGATAGACGCGGGCGTGGATACGGGCAAGATTCTGTTTCAGGCCAAAACCACTTTGCTGGCAACAGACACAGGCGAGACGCTGTATAACAGACTCGTTGACGATATGTTCGCGCTGTTTTGCGAAAAGTGGCCGATTATTAGAAACGCGCGATTGGCAAGAGGCAACAGCGGAAAACTGCAAGTGGGGGATTATAAAACTTACAAGATGCGCGACTTGCAAGAGATGGACGATCTTGAGGGCTGGTTTGGAATTGACATGGCAAATAATTTTGTAGACATTCTCCGTGCCAGAACCTTTACCGGACACGAATCGGCCTACGTTCGCGACGAGAGTGGCAAAAAGGTTTTCGTGAGAGTGACTTTGGAAAATGAATAGCCCCAATCTATACTTGCTGGCTGGCACGCAAGGTCTCGGACACATCATGCGCTCACTCACAATCGAGAGTGCATGGAGAAGCATGTTCAGTGACAAAACCCTTCGCGGAGAAGTCCTTTCCGAGAGCGGTATTGTAGTAGTAGATAATTACGACATCGGTGATCGCGAGTGTCATGGGTATATGAATCACGGGCATTTGGTAGTTAGATATACCGATTTTACCGATAGTCTTGTCGGAGATATTATCGTCAATCAGAATCTATCAGCGAAGAGCTATGATCTAGGAGGACGTAAGAACTTGCTTGGGACTCGGTACTTCGCTCTGCGCGAGGAATACATTGGACTCAGGGTAGATACTTCTGATGGAGTATTTGACGCTGACGCCGAGAAGAGAAATCTGCGTCCATTCGAGTTTTCGTGTAAAATGGCGTCTGCCGGTGTAGTGATTACTGCGGCTGGAACTACCGCTTACGAAGCAATGTATCTAGGCAAGACCACGCTGCTGAGGTGCATTGCAGACAATCAGGAGTTAACATATAACAACCTGATCGAACAGGGCTATGCGTTTCCCGCGACGGACGAGAACATTAATAAGGCTAATGGCGGAAGAGACTTTCAGACTCGGCGCGACGGTAGATTTCTAGTAGACGGACTTGGCGCTGGTCGAGTGTGCCGAGAGATGATGAATATGTGGAGAAATCAACATGGTGGCTAAGACCCTATTTGGAATTGTAGGCAGGGCTGGTGGATGGATGTTTTACAATGACGGAAAGATGGCGTGGTTTGACGACATGCGGATTGCACACATTACCGCATCATCGTTTAATGATACAAGGAGCGGTGGGCCGTACACCGTAGTAGAGATTGGGTTGGATGCAAAGCCTGTCAAGCGTAAGGCTGTAAAATGACAGACATCATTGCCGAGATCGGCAGTTCGCATAACGGCTCTAAGCAAGCCGCTTTAGACCTCATCAAATACGCCGCCGACGCGGGTGCTGACTGGGCTAAGTTTCAGTTGTTTTCAGGCGACGACTTGTGGTATCCAGGTGATGACAGACTTGCTCCTACTCGCAAACTTGCGCTTCCCGAAGTCTGGCTTCTTGATCTAATCGAGTGCTGCGAGGCCAATAAGATCAAGTTTCTGTGTACGCCATTCAGTATCCGCGCCGTGAATGTTCTTGAATCGGTCGGCACTACTGCGTACAAGATTTCGTCTGGTGATATTACATATATTCCTATGCTGGAAGAAATCGGCAAGACTGGCAAGCCGGTGTTTTTGTCAGTCGGAGCCAGTGAATTTACCGAAATCAATACAGCACTTGAGCTATTGCCGCAAGATGTAGTTCTGATGCACTGCATTCCCGGCTATCCTGTCAAGCCGTCCTTTGCGAATGTCAAAAACATCTTCGCGCTGAACGAGTATTACTTTATGCACAAGGGCTGGCCTGACAGTCTTAAGCTAAAGTTGGGCAAGAGGGACTTCCCAATCGGTGTTTCTAGTCATCTAAGAGAATACTATGTTGACGCGGCGACTGTTTTATACAGGGCGCACACGATTGAGAAGCACATTGATCTTCCTGGTCGGCCTGGGCCGGAAGCGGGACACTCGCTTGAACCTGATGAATTTAGCCTGTTCGTCGCGATGGTCAGAGATATTGAAGCAAGCATGACTCCAAGAGTAGATTTCACCAGGCAAGAGATTTATGCGAGAGAGCATTATAGACGGAATGAAGATGACTGGCTCCGACCATACAAGAGGGACTAGCATGAAAAACGACGACGACAGCAAGGAATTTAAGTGGTACGTCGCGCTGCAAATCCTCAAGATAGCGGCGCTGCTGGGCGGAATACTTATCATATCGCATGTCATCGAACTGTTGCGAGGAGGGTAGTGTGAGACATATTAAGATGGTCTGTGAGGAAGGTCTGAACCATCAAGGTTCTCTCGTTATTGCCTTGCAACTAATTGACATGGCGAAAGATGTTGGCGCGGACTTCGTAAAATTCCAATGTCGAACGCCGGAACTTTCAACCCCCAAGTCAATGTGGAATACGCCGCGTACTTGGCAGGGCGAGCAGATGACCTATCTTGAGTACCGCAAGCGAGTCGAGTTCGGCAAACTTGAATACGACGAGATTGACAGATATTGCAGATCAATCGGTATTCAATGGAGTGCTTCGGTGTGGGACATGGGCGCACTCGACTTTATGAGCCAGTACGATGTGCCGTGGATAAAAATTCCATCTGCCAAATTGACAGACCTGAGTCTTATCAAGGAGGCTACTTCAATGTATCCGGTAATTGCCAGTACCGGAATGTCTACCTTGCAAGAGATCACGGATGCCGTCGCGCTGATTGGGCATGACGAAGATAGTATGCTGATGCACGCGCATTCATGTTATCCGGCGCCGGATATAGAACTTTCGCTACCGCTTATCCCGAAACTAGAAGAAATGTTTGGAATGCCCGTTGGATACTCGTCGCACTCATCCAACCCTTATCCGGCTATTTATGCTGGGGTCTTGGGTGCAGTTGCAATCGAGGTACACGGCACATTGTCTAGGACGATGGAAGGCACTGACCATGCCAGTTCTCTTGAAAAGAGTGGGCTGCAACTTCTCAGGCGCGAACTCGACCGTATTCCGCTGGTGATGTCGAATGACGAAAAGATTGTGTGGGAGTCTGAGTTACCGGCGCGACTAAAGTTGCGGGGAGTCTAAATGAATAACATTGATAGATACATCAAGATCGGCGCGAGAGTGTTTGCGATTGGCGGCTGGTTGCTGTCAATCGTGTTCAGCGCACAGGGGTTCGGCTTCGAGGGCGGCGCGATGTATATTCTTGCGGGATACTTTCTCGCGCTGCTGGTGACACTGTTCGAGGTCGTACTGAATAGGTTTGGTAGCCAATTGCCCAAGACGCTTGCGCTGATTTGCTTCATGGCCTACGTTTTTGGGATCGTGACTAACTTCGTGGGCATCTATATTGGCCGTGGTTCTGGCGGACACATAACCGACTACGCGATTGCGATTGTCCTGGGCCTCATTCTAGAGCTTTACCCGGAGCCGTTACTGCTTTTCTCGCTTGGCATGAAATCGTCCGACCTACTCGAAACATTGACCTCACTGTTCTCGCGCCGGAAGCGTCAGCCACAATATCCTTCCAATCCCGAATACTCGCCCCCCAACAGTAATGTCAGGGGGCGAGTGGCGAGACAGAACGAGGGACGGCGCTAATTACTGACCGTATCCCTTATACATAGCTGTCCCGAAGCCGGTTCCAACCGTTCCGCGCAACTCATAGCGAAGTGACGCGAAGCACGCGCCTGTCCCAAAGTCAATCGGGATAGACTCGTTTGCTCCGGCAAAAACAACATGCGCCAAACTCGTGCCGCCGTTGAGGACTGCCATTTGAGCGCCAGCAATACCCCCGCAAGTAGCCGCAACGAATTTGTAGATAATACCAGACGCAACGGTAATTGTATTGGTGGAACCAGTCAATGCAATAGCGACAGAGGATAAACTGCTCATATAAACTTCGCCGCGATCTGAGCCTCTGACGTGAACGGCATTCTGCGCCGCCGTTACGCTCGCGTTGGACGCGAAGTGTACCATTCCTAGCATCCCCACGCCCCCTGTTAATTCCACCTGACTTCCTGCGCGGTGAGTGCCTACTTGGAGTGCCGAAACGATTTTACTGCCTACAGTGCGGCTCCCAATGCCAGCGGGGAGTGAAAAATCGAGCTGCGAGGTGGAAACGTCAATCCATCCGGCGAAAGACTGGCCCCCCGCCGACTTGGGGAGGCTGTCTGACATTACAAAGTTGGTTGTCATGTGATTTCCCTAACTCCTTCTTATTGCGACATTTCGCAATAGTACAATCATTTTGCCAATAATAGCAAGCACTCCGCGTATATCTATAATCGCCTGCGCGACTGTCTTTAGTCCAACTTTCATACCTGCTACGCTATTTGGAAGCGCGTCTATGTCGGCGTTGACCTGAACAAGTGTTTTGCCATTCAGTACCGCGTTGGTGATATTTAACTGTGTTTCGGCGGGTGTCCATGTAGCATAGTTGGGCAGATTTCTAAATGAGACTCTCGCAACAGAGGCGTCAATTTCGTCCTGTTCCAATGGAAACAATCCAAGTGGATTATGTGCAGCCACAACAGAAAGTGCTAGTATCTGTTCCTGCGGAGCAAGCGCACGAGAGTAGTCTATACGACCATCTCCTGCTACTCCCTCAACTGGAAGTCCTGCCTGTTGAAGTTCCCACGTTAGCAAATCTAATCTCATGCTCGTATATTCCCCTCAAAAAAAAGAAAGTTGAAGCAAGCGTTTGTCGCTCCAAACTCCATTCCTGTAGCTGTGTGATACCCAGGCTGTGTAAATTGAGGCGCTAGTGTCAATGCCGGAATGCGAGTAGCAGTAGCGACAGCGGTGGATGTTCTATAAAATCCTGGCGTATTATTATCAACCCCTATGCCGGTATTGGCCGTAGATGATCCGCCAGTTATAGGAATAAGTATTGCCATCGGAACGGCTGTATCTTCCAAAAGCCCAAGAACAAACTCAAGTTGCGCCGATGCAGTTGAGTTATTGTAGTTTCTCCACGACGTAGTACCATAGGTATGCCCAGAGAAATTCACAACATACATTTCACGCTGTACGCGATTGTAATTGTTCCAAACGTATCTGCGATTTAGACCATCCTCGGTCTGGGCTGATGTTCCTGTTAGTCTTATAGTTCCCAGTAATGCTCTTGTTCTATTAGACGCCTCGCTCTGAGTTCCATCTTGAGCAGAAAGCCCCATGACCCTAGAGGCCCCATTGGGATTCCACTTACTTGTCAATAAGCTTAATTCAGATACATTTTTGTATCCCCACACATCGTAATTAGTATTGGGAGAAAGTCCGGTCAGCGCGAGGCTTGCAGCATTAAATGTTACCGTGTCCCAGACGCTTGCCGGAGTATATAGGCTGATTTGATTCCCGTTGTAAGGCACATACCAAATTGCACTAATGCCGACTTTAGCAGTTGTTGTAACTGCCGCATCGCCATCGGCACTCAACCTGCCGTTAAACACTCTGCTAACAATAGTCGGCGCAGGCGCTCCGCCGAAATCATTATATTCTATCCATTTAGTTATTTCAGCCAATCCACCAACGCCGGTATTGTTTTTCAGCCAATACCTTTCATTGGGCATAATCAATGCAGTTGCTTCGCCGGTAACAGATGCCCCTAGCCCGCTTGCGCCCGCCAGTCTAACCACTTCTGTGGTTGGAGGAGATGCGGCATCTGCTCTAAGGGATACTTCGGCTGGCACTGTAACAGATGGTTTCAGGCCAACTGAAATCGCAACCATCCTGGTAAGTGAGCCGTTTGTATAAACTACATCAAATGCTCTACTAGGGACAGCAGACGCCCACCCCGATCCCGCCATGCCAACGGTAACGGTTCCAAGAGGGGATGTTTCAACACTCGCGCCGGTTCCCGCTACAAGAGAAAACACGCCCTTGTGAACATGATCGCCTCTGGTTGCCGATGCCGAAATCCCAGTTATTCCAGATGCGGATATATTAGCCGGAGTAGCTGGATCGAGCGTTGCTCCACTTCCAATTGCAACACCTGGAATCCATCTTCTTGTGGCTAATTCAAATACAAGTGCTTGTGAGTCGGTCGCGCCGCTTACGGCAACATCGAGTAGATTACCAATCCTGTTTTGATAATCACTCGCTGTATTTAGAGCCGCGCCAGTGAGTGCTACAGACGGATCGTTGCCGCTAAGACCTTCGAGTTGTGAAAGTCTGTCAAGAATATTCTTGACCGGAAGTCCAACATGAAGCCTGCCGTCACCGATGTTATTGGATGTGGTTGTCCAGTCTACAGACGTAGTGGTTGCTTCAAGGAATATCCATCCCAGCGGATATTCGTTTCCGCTTGGAGAAGGAACATCCTCGAATGTAGGATATAGGTCTTGTGCAGAGCCAACGACATACGGAAGTCCAGGTCTATAGACAATTGATTTAATGACTGGATCAAACGCAATTAGTACATAAACCTTATTCCCAGTGGCAGGCTTGAATTGAGTCAGTGAGTCAGATGTAGCGCCGTCGAATTTTCCATAACCATTGTAATGGTATATAAATGGTTCGATAATTACCTGCATTGAAGGAGTGGTTGTCGGCTTTATAAGTCCGGGCTGAAACAACCTACTATCAATATCAACCTCATCTCCTCCGCCAAATTCGTGTTGCTGATGATGGGCCGCAGTTGTTGGAACTGATGTAACGGGAGTGTTGCCGCCAAGCCCTTCGGAGTAGATTCTTAAGACTTGTTCAATGTTGGGTTCTTCATCCGTATATCCCAACAATACTGGCATATCGTGAACTAATGGAACGCCAACTCTATTGAGGATGGGATAATATATTTTGGATTCAGCGGTGTCTCTGGCCCACGCATAATCGGGAGCGTTGGGAACTTCGATATTAATATCCGCAGTCCCATGACCGTCCCCCAATACGGCGGATCGAGTTCGTCTAAGAACGGAGAAGTTAGACTTGGCTTTAAGCCATGCTCTACGGGCTTCTTTTACGCTCATGGAACAGTCCAATTAGGCACAATCATCACACCTCCGGCAGCGTCCCCGACACCTCCGGTAAAGTTACCCATCGCAGAACCCCAATCACCTGTTTTATCAGCCCAGGTAAACCCGCCGTCTACCGATGCAAAAATAGCACCGCTAGACGGGGTTGTGAGTTCAGCGATTCTCAACCTATATGCTATTCCACTGTTATATGGAAACCCACCAAAAGCTCCGCTCGATGAAAATGTTGAGCGTAATGAAAAACTTGTCCCGGCGTTGGTAGAATAGTAATACTGATAACCGTCTGTCACAATTATTTTTTGTCTGTCGGGCGTGTAGTCACCAAGCCGCTTTGCAACAGCCGATAGAGTGGACGGATTCAAGCCGAACCCACTTGGAGTTATCGTTGTCCAGCTTCCGCCCTGATCGGTAGTTCGTACTACGGCGGGATTGCCAGCTTGTCCAGGGTATCTGTCGGTTACAATATATCCGACTTGATCTGTTAAGTTATCGTTGTAAGGAATAAGAATTTCGGCAATAGAAGTATCTCCCGAACCGGGGTTGTAGTATAGGCCAAATGTATGCCCGCCGTCAGTTGAGATTTCAGCTACAGCATGTGCGCCATTCGTTTGATAGCCGGTCGCAACAACATTTCCGTTATGCTGTCCAACTTCGAGCGGATTGACTGCAAAATCAATCCCTGCTGTTTGAACCGTAATCCATGTCCACGTTAGTCCGTTATCGTGCGTATGCCCCATCACGATATTGTTTACTCCAATCGTGTACGCTGTGACAAAAAACAACCCTTCTACCGCGATGGTTCCCTTGATTCTCGCGAACAGTGCAAATGTTCCACTTCCGCCCCATTCGGACATCATGGCGGTAGACGATTTCTTAAGCGCCCAGGTTGGAGAAGATGAATTAATGTTTGTTGTTCTGTAAATCCCGGTATCTGTAACACACCAAGCATTGTCCGATGGATGGTAAGGGTCTAGGATAAAGTCGTGCATCGGGCCTGATATACTACCTTTGACAGATTGATAATTTGGATTTGCAGCGGCGAAATTTCTAGTTCTGCCGATAGCAGTTCTTGTCATTACATATACCAGGCCGGTAAGGGTGGGCGTTGTTCCTCCACCTCCACCGCCTCCTCCACCGCCCCCTCCGCCGTTGTTTCCCGGATTCGGAAACGTAATTGCGCTTCCACCCATTCCGTTGACAATAGACTCCATTACAATTTCTGAATTGGCGTACATTTGACTGTTGTAGTTAATAGTTGTTTCGGTGGGAATAAACGATTGATCCTCCCACGCGATTTGCCGTCTGTTGTCCACCGCCGATACACTCATTGTGACACGAGACTGTGGTACAGAGTCTAATCTTATGTTTCCCGTAAGCCCGGTCGAGACCCTTTTGTAGGGATTGTTTTCTCGCGCACGGACGTTTCCAGACCATGTAATTAGTGTTTCTTGATCTGCCACAAGTAGATTTCGTGTGACTTCCTGTTTGCCGCCATAATAGCCCTGTCTCTGGCCGGGACTTTCAGCACCCAACGGAGAGGCAGTACCACCCTGAATGGCATACAGTCTGTATTGAGCATTAGTGTCTACATGCTCGTGTTCGATTGTAGTTGCTTCTAATCTTCTGGCCTTTGTGACAGCCATAATGTTTGGAAGGTTTGCCGATAAACCAGTAACTTGAGTATCTAAGCCTGCCCAAATAGTACCCTGTAAATCAGTAGCCACTATTCCAAACGCGGCGTCGTAGTTGTAATTAAGTTGCTCCCACAAATTGCCAGCCGGTAGACTTCGATAATAGATTTCGTTGTCCTTTGCGGCTCCCAGCGCGGGGTGAACATCTGTGATATTGGCAATCGTGCTTCTGTATTTTGTTAATGCTAATGCGGCATGGTCTAGTGTCAGATTGGAGGCCATGTCCCACGACGAAGCATTGGAAGCGCCTTCCAAAAACAAGTCATACGCATTGGACTTTCTCAACTCAGAGTCAATGGTTTCAAGCGTAAACGAGAGTTCTTGAGTAAATGGTTCTATTCTCATGCTCTCGTTTAACACACGACCGACCATTACAATGTTGTCGCGGCTGTAATAGTTTCCGCCGACCGACGATGCAATTGTTCCATACGATGCTCTCTCAAAAATTACAACTTGTGCGCCGTCCATAAGAATTCCAGACGGAGCGGTATCATGCATCACGAATCTAGTTCTATACCCACCCGACTTAAGCCCTCCGGTAATTGACTCAAACGAGACTCTTGCTGGTTTTTGGTTGATGCCGCTTCCAAATACCCATGTCAGCCTTTGGCCGATATGCGAGGCCCCATTGCCGTCTGTTACCGTAAGTGTATGATAACCACCGCGATGACTAGCATTAATATAAGTCTTTGTGACAGGGGCCGCCGACGATCCCAAAGCACTCGTAACCGTTTGGCCGTCTGGAAATAGCCACGACTGAGAAGTGATCGAAGCGCCTGCGGTATGCGAATACGATAGATTCCCAACGTAATCTATAACCACCTTTCCGCCGTCCAGTGTTCCAACCGCCGGAGGCCCCATGATGACTTGAGGCCCGTATTGACTCAGTTGCGAAGTATATGTTTTAGTGTCCACCAACCAGCGCGATGTGGCTGTATCATATGAGTGGTGGATCGGCCATGCTCTGTATTCTTCTATGACAGTGATACAGGCATTAGTTCGCCAATTGACAAGGCCCGATCCAAACTCTGCTACCTTGATAACCGACCCGCTGACATAATCTTCTCTGACCCTAAGCGTTCCGAGATCGGCCTTGTTAGACTCTGTTCCCAGCCGTAATGTCATACCGGCCTTGATTACAGACAGATTGTAACCAGCGACAACCGATGTAATGTTGATTTGAGAGCCGGGAAAGTTGTTCGGCAAGGCTGCTAGAATGCCGTGCGTGATAATACGCGGGGTGTGAATAGCCGCATAATATTCCACGCGCTGAGGATGCGTGTCAAGAATTTGTAGCTGGCCGGTGGTGAAGGCGGTTTTCATTATTATAGTGGTACGATGCCTGAAATCAATACGCTAAAGCTAGTTACGTTCCCCGCGTCAAATTTTGGACGTTGAGAAATTGTAAGATACATATTCGCGGTCGAGTACACAGTATAGCTCCCGCCATCAATATTAAGCCCCTGGAAAGAGGTTAAAGACGTACCGTGTAACGCGGAAAACTGTTTATACTTCACAACAGTAGTTGCACTAAAGTCTAGCTTTGCAAACTTAGTAGCCGCGAACACGGGACGGCCTGTATTGTCGTTGCCCGTTACAATGTCGCCCCACTCTTGATTGAACGGATCAATTCCCATCACGACTGTGTTAAGTTCGTATCCCATGAAAAATTCCTATTCTGCCATCACTTCTGCAAACACATTCGCCGCGCTGTCTCTGACCATCTGCGCCAACGCGCCGTCGCCCCTGATTTCAAGTCTCACAACTCCAATCGTCTTTGGTTCGGTTGTAACAGTATCACCAGCAAATGAAGTATTTGGCACACAGCGGCTTAGATTGTAGTCCCAATGATTTCCAGGCAAGCATGGATGCGGACTCGTGCCGGGATGTTCCGGGTCATCCACTGGATCGCTGGGCTGTGGAACAAACGGCACTCCGCCGAACGGAATCCCGCCGATGTCGCTAAACTGGCTTCTGAGATCTTCAATAGATACAGTACCAGCCTGTAATGCTCGCAAGATATTCTCGTTGGTCTTGAAGAAGTCCAACAGGTCTTTTACTCTGTCGTCGTAGGCATCTCGGTAGTCGGTTTGAATCAGACCTAGTTGTTCCAGAATAATTGCTTTTTCAGCATCATGGTTCGCCTTTAATTCAGCCGCCCGCATAATGCCGTCGTCCTGAATGTCTTGGAGCCTTTGATTCATCGCGGTTTGGGCGTCGTCTCTCTGCCTCTGCGCGGCGACTCTGGCATCTTCTCTGGCACGCTTGGCGTCCTTCTCGATTTCGTCTTTCTTATCCTTCTGGAAATCTGCCAAATCTTCCAGTTTCTTCTTGTAGTCTTTTTCCTCGTCCTCGCGCTTGTCTTTATTAGAATCCTTAGCGTCCTTGAGGTCGGAATCTCTCTGCTGTTCGGCCTCGAACAAAGCCCTCGCATCCAAATCTATGAGTGCGCGAAGTCTCGAAAGCTCGAACTTCCGCATGATCTTATCAATATCTCTTTGATAATCACGCTCAATGTCAATCATCTTATCGGCGTGCTTTTTAGACTCGTCTGCACCCTTCGATGTGGATTCGTTCGCCAAATCTTCAAGAGCGCGAGTGCGGTCAAGTTCAATGTCGAGCAAGTCTCTTGTTAGTTCTAACTCGTCCTTCGTCTTTTCATCTTGAAAGTCAGCTTGTACCGCCAGTCGTTTCTTAGTAGCCTCTTGGTCAATTTTGAGTAAATCTTCACCCAACTGTATCCACATCGCTTCTATTTTAGCAAACGCAACCGGCGCGAAGGCTTTGCGGAACTCCTCCATTGTGACTTCACCATCTGCGGCAGCGGCCTCAATATCAGCCCTGAATTTTATAATGCCGTCATCCAGCATCCCGAAGTTCTTTTGCATGTCAATGATTTCGTCGTTGGTAGCCTCAAAACGGATAGCAGCATCAAGCGCCGACTGCGCGGCCTGGTCGAAGCTCAGTTTATCCACCGTGGTAACAAGACCTTCATAACTGGCGTGAAGCGCCTTCAGCGCGGCGGCCTGATCGGCAAGAATTTTATTCAACTGTTCGGTGTGTGCGCCAGCGGTCTTTTGCGCCTCGGAGAGTTCGTGAGCAGACCTAGCAACAGCGAATTCCGATCCGCTCAGTAGGTAGTTTGTGGCAATTAGTTTCTCGGCGCGAGTTCCGGCATAAAGGAGCAAATCTCCGTTTTTGTTAAGTGAGAATCCAAGCTCCTTTAGCGGGCCAAGTGTAGAAAGGACTTGTCGAACGTAATCACTGTAAGTACCCGTAGCTTCGGTAACGAATTTCTTTGAATCGGCTACTGCCTGGTTACTAGCAACCTGCCACTGAAATACGCCATTCAAGGAATTAATCAACTTACCAAGCGGCCCAGCAGCTGACTCTTTAGCAGCGTTAGCGGCATCTGTGAGGTTCGCGGTAAATCTCTCAAACGATGTGGCATTATCATCTGCTATTCCGCCGGTTTTACTAAGGAGCTTATTGCTATCCTCAATAATAGCATTTGTTAACGCTATTCTCTTTTCGGCCTCAGTCAAGTCGTCGCCGGTCTTGCCAATCGCCGCGCCGTAGTTATTGTAGGCAGTTTCGGCGTCAACAATAATACCCAAGTCGTCCAGGATACGAGTCGAAAGACGGCCAATACCAAGCACGATACGGTCAAATGATTCAGTTGTAGTAAGACCTAATGCACGGCCTCTAACAGTCGCAACTTGCATTAACTTAGCAAGTCCCTCTACGTCCGACGCAACGCCTAGCATCAAGGCTCTGTTTGTCGCCATGAGTGCTTGCTGTGTAGTAATTGTACCGAGGGACGCAGACTTGATCGCGGCGACGGCTAGTACCATGTCTACGCCGAACTGTTTAGCTAACGCAGTACCGGAGACTCGCAGGCGTTCGAGATTAGCACCTTCTTGTCCGAAATCAAATGCTTTCTTGGCAGCTAGGCCAATGGCGGTAATTGTAGCAATGACTGGCCCCCACGAGGCAATAAACTCCTTGCCCTGCTCAATCATCTTGTCGAAGCCACCCTTTTGAGCTTCGGCGTTGGCCTTCCTGACGGCCTCCGTTGCTTTCTCTTGCGCCTTAGCAGTTTTCTCAAGTTCTTTCTGCTTGCTGCGCTCAGACTTCTCAAGCATAGCGTTGTTTCTGATCTGGATACCGGCAACTTGAGCATCTGCCTTAGCAGCATCGCCAATAATCTTGCCGACTTTAGACGCACGATTGAGTGCTTCGTCAGCAATTGCTTTAGATGTTCTTTGCTCCTCTGTCAGTCGTCTTTGATTGACAAGTGCCGTTTGCGCGCTGACTTGAGAAATTTGGGCTTGTGATTTAAGCAGGACGGCGGCGGCACGTTCCTCCTCGGTAGATGTCTTGGCAATTGACTGTGCCGCAATGCCAGCGGCCTTCGCTCTTTCGGTGTCGGATTTAGCAGCAATAAGTCCGATCTTCGCGGCGTCTGCGGCGGCTTTCGATGCGTCCTTTTGAGAAGTAACCTGTTCTTTTTGGGCAGTAGCAACCTTGCCTAATGATTTCTCAAGACGAGTGGCTACCCCAGCCAAAATAGACGTATCTTTGGCAATAGCCTTGAGTACGCCGCTGGCGTCGTTAACCGCCTTGATGATAATAGAGACTTCGTTATCTTCGGCCATTAGGTCTTTCCGGTATTTCTACTCTGACCTCGAACGGGTCTGGATTCTTAGATTCTTCGTGCCGGATTTCTCTTAGCAATTTAGCCTGAGCCGGATGCTGCTTGTCCCACTCGTTCTTCTTCTTCCACGCCTTTCGATCCGACGCGGAAGTGTAGACATTCAATGCTATGTTGATATTGCGGATTAGTCTTGGATCAAGTACGTCTAGTCCAAACTTATCAGGCGTACACGAATATCTCTGACAATGCAATCCGACTTCCAGAAGGCGGGGCATTGGCGCTGAATCCTTCTCAGCAAAGTCCAGCGCCGCCCGTGCTAGTTTGGGTCAGTTCTATTGGTTTCGGTGTAGAGACTAGAAACGCATTCCACAAGAAACGAAACGAGCGCGGCCGAGGCGGGAAAATTACAATAGTCTACCTTGATCGGCTTGCCTTCCTTGTCGAGAATCGGGCTGCCATCTTCGTTCTCGTTCAGTCCGATGATGTGCCATTCCTCTACAAAACTAATCGCGGCAGGAAGCATGGACTTGTAGAACTCGCCAATACCAACGGACTTCTTGAGCGACTTGGTAGTATCAATCGCCTCTTCCCAGGATATCAAAGCTGGAAATTTCATGTAACTTGGCATAACAATGTATCCCGGCCAGCGCGGGTTGTTGGTTTCTTTACGAGTAGTCATTTGCTATTGTCCTTGAAAATAAAACGGAGCGCATATCCCGAATGGGTTTATATGCGCTCCGTCAAGCAGAGTCCCAGTATTCTTTTTCAGAGGCGACGAAAGGAATTGAACCTTCAACCTCACGTTTACAAAACGCGCGCTCTGCCGATTGAGCTACGAAGCCATTAGGCTGTGACGCTCCACAGCCACTAAAAGTGGCGTGGCTTCTTGGGAAACGCATGTGTTGACTACCACTACGTTAGCTCCCAACGGCTCCGTCCGAGCCGAGTTGCAGTTGTTTGGTGGCCTGTGATTATACACCGAGACGGTTCGGCTGAAGCCATTCGAGACGCTACGCAGTCGCCTAACCACCGGGATTAGAAATCCCGTGGCTTGCGGCGGGTTTAGGCTGTCACTCCTGGTCTCGAACCAGGAACCTTCGCTGTAACAGAGCGCCGCGCTGCCGATTGCGCCAAGTGACAATGTTGTAGGTGTATCGCCCCCAAACTCGCGCCGGACTCTTACCGAAGGATTTATCATAACGATTCGATATTGCTATGCCCGCTTGGATCAATCCCAACAGTGAGATTATACCACAACAGCAACCTGTTCTAGCTTAATCTTAGTCAACTCACCGCACTTCCCACACTTGATTTCTATATCTCCAAAATTCTCGACCTGCGTGTATGGGAACGACATATCGCACAGCCGCGCTAGGCATTGCAAGCTGGCGCAGTATATGGACTCTGGCCTTACAGGCCCGATCCAGCGCGGAAGCCTGATGCGAAACTTAGCAATAACGTCATGCTTACTCTTGCGTGAACACCGTGAACACTTGATCGCGATGTCCGGCGTAGGGCCAGTTAGTTCGGCTACTTCGTGAAGTGAGTCGAAAAGTCTTGAGCCACAAGTCTTGTGGCGTATCGGAAGCACGACTAGATCGAAGTCTGCTGGGCCGGATTAAAGCTTTTTCCAGGAACGCCAGACCTGAGAGCGAAGCTAAACGGAAAGTTATCGTTTCTAACTGCTCTGATATCCCCACTCAGTACCCACTTGCCATCCGAGTCTTGTGTCTGGATGTTTTCCAGGTAAGCAGGAACGGAAGCCGACAACTGTTGCATGGTCGATCCAGCCATCGCCCAGGGAGTATTCCACAGCACGTGCAGTTGAATCTCCGAGGCGTTTTTCCACCTGATGTATTCGAGTTCGTTGTTGGCGAGAATTTCGATAGACCCGGTATACTCAACTCCGCCGAAAAACACGCCCTGCGGAGAACGAGTGCCAGCGGCAGCGCGATAGTTCGCGTTGTTGGTGCTAATGTTCAAGCTCAGGTTTTGGACAACATCCCAAGCAGTGCCATTGTCTCTACGAACTTTCAAGGTCCAGGACGGCCAAATCTTCAAGATAGAAGTGCCGTTTAGCGTAGTCTTAGTCGAAGCGCCCGACTCAGCGCCCTCGAAGTCGGCACTCACCATAAAGATACCATCGGTTTGCTCGGCGTTGGTTTCAAGCGTCAAAGACTTGACCACTAGGCCGGGATGGATGTGATTCAGGTTAGCAGAGGCCTCGCCGGACGTGGGGACGCCTTGACGCTCCATGCTCAATGTCGGAGCAACCGAAGCATTTGAAAATGTGTGAGTGAAGTTTCTGATGCCGAAAATGGTGACAGTTCCGGCAGATGCGCCAGAAACAAGAATTCCAGACGGAGCGATACTCGACCACGATGTACGGGAATACATCAATCCTCTTGCCAAGCCACCAAAGATAGTCTCACTCGCGCCGTTTCCACCAGCGTCAATTCCCGAAATCGAAACAGTCACGCCAGTACCGTCAAATCCGGCGACATCGAATCTCAGAATAGCCCCGCCGTCTGACGGTTGGTTATTCAGCACAAGGTTTTTAGATATCGTCAGAGGCTCTGCAACGAGCAAGGACGCCGCTGAACTGCAAGGAGTCATATTTGTACTAGCAGCACCCATAGCGCCCAGCAGCAGCACGCCCAGGAAGTCCGACACCACAGGGGCAGACAGATCGCCTTCCGACCATGCCCGTCCCTGAACGGGAGGTTGCTGATTCATGCGTCTGTCACCAGCATGGCCTGTCGGGAAGATGATCGACTGATTATCCTGCATCGAGGGGAGTCCATCGGTGATAACGTCGAACCAGCGCCCGCCTTCTGACCACAGACGACCGTTTTTCAGCCCAGAAGGAGCCGAGCAATAGTCAGTTTCGACGGCGATTTTAGTAGCGAGAGAAAATGTTGAGGTGATTGGCATGTGATAACTCCTGAAAGGAACGTCTAATTATAGTCTAATTCTGACTTTATGTAAACTAGGCATTGGCGAACTGGAATGTCATTACCCAGCCAATGTACTCGACTCCGCCATAAAGCAGCAGTGGAGCGCCGGCCGAGTAGGTTCCGCCAGTTAGAAAACATTTGACAGAACCCGTCGCGGCGAGAATGGCATTTATTACCGTGTCATTCTGAAACTTCTGCCGCCACTTATCTCCATAAGGCAATGCTTCGTTTTCGAGATAAGATAGATTTCCGCCTTGAACTTGTCTGGAAGCCACCATTACCACAGATGTAATATTGATCTGGTTCTCCCAAACATTATGAAACGCTCTAGGCTTGGAAGTAAACGAACTCGGAAAGTGAATTACGGCAGGAAGTTTCTGTCCCTGCAACGAATTCGGATTTTTGGCAAAGTCATAGGACGAACCGACTCCGGCAATGGAGCGTTCGTAAGCCGCTATTTGGTCAATACACGCCTGATCGGAGAATGGCATCTAGGTTAATCTCGTCTTTGTTCTTGCTGGAATATTTTCATGTCATCGCCGCAATCAGGGCGTCTCTTTCGTTAGTAAGTTCTCTGACTCTGGATTCGAGATCGGTGACTCTTTTAGAGAGATGCGTGTTTAATACTCTCTCGCTTGACAAGTCTCTCCTCAGCGTTAACATTTCATCGTCCCTAATCAGCATTTCTTTTCTGACACCAAGCATCTGATCGTCCCTGAGGGCAATTGCTTGTCTCAGTTCAGCCTCGACTTGAAAAAACCTTTCAATCTCCATGCGCCGCATCTTAAGCGAAGCATCTAATCTGTCGTTCTCGGCGCGGAGATTTAGAAATTCCTTGTCAACACTTGCGTCTCTAGCCTGCTGTTCTTGGATGATTAAATCTGCTTTGGACTTCAACTCAGCCGCATCGTTAATTGCCTTCTGTTTTATGCGCTCAATGTCTGTTTGTGAGACACTGTTCCTGGCCGTTGCCAGCGCGGTAATAAATCCACCGACAGCGATTAGGATTGCGACTATTTCAGTTGGGGACATTGACAGGTCTTTCACCCAGGAATCCCAGCCATATTAACGCTGCAATTGCCAGCGCCATTGCGGGCCTCCCGTATTCGGGGGTGATTATCCACATTCCTGTAATGTGTCCACCCCATAGTATTGTAGTATACGCACATACCAAAGTAATAATTACATCGAGCCAGAACGGTGACGATTGCCGACGAAGTAATCTCTTGAAAGCTAGAATGGAATAAATAACAGTACCCCACGCGCCGAATATTACAATTAGTATTCCCCAAAACAGTTCCGTTGTCATTAGTTGTCTGGATAAATAACAAAAGTTGAGCGAACGAAGCGATCAATTTTGTCGCGTATGTCCCCCGCCCATGCGGTTGGAATCTGTATCGTTCCCAAAGTTAGAAACGCGGTTTTGTTCTCATACGGCGACATGCCCTGACCATACAGCCACGAAACAAGTCTTAGTGTCGCCCAGTTAATATCTGGCTCCGGCGCGAACTTGAAAATGGTTGTACTGGCAGGATGGTTATTGGCAGACGTTCCATTGGCATACGGAACCACCAGTGTAGTTGTTGGGCTGGTTCCGCCAACGACTTGCATCATCTCGCCTTCGATCATCAACAAGTCACCTACCGAAATACGAGGCGCATCGTAATTCGCATCACTCGCGCCGGTTCCCGCACTACCAGCACCT